>OKRS01002443.1_pt1 | contig 10621 bp, 10 predicted proteins | sample 1601191 | NCBI WGS metagenome assembly OKRS01 (sample SAMEA3541509, study PRJEB24748) | human gut metagenome | biome: human gut; feature: human-associated habitat; material: faeces | place: China | collected 2012 | reverse complement strand
TTGTCGCTTTGCAAGCAAAATCCCACTAAACCCTATAGGTTGCGGATTTGAGGTATATCTTCTAAAGCAGCCTTAGGAATGAGTGTTTTATGTGTTTCGCATCATCATAAGTCGTGTTTTTGTGTACCTTGACTCAATCAGGGGCTAGCATAGTTTTTACGATGCAAAAATATGAATAACATCAATAGCCTACATCATATTTTCATTAAAATGTTGCATTTTTATTGTGCAAACGTTTTCACAAATTCAATGCAAACATTCGTCATTGGTAGTGACGAGAGTGATACAAAAAAAGGTGCGACCAAATTTTGGTCACACCAACATAACGTCCCCGATAATTGAATACTAAACCTCACTCCAGTCTTTCAGCCCCCTATTATCCTTATCTTTTTTCAACATTATCGGAAGAACAAGTTCGAACAGCGCCTTTTTCACCTCACGATTGGGAAATCCAAGCACATAACTATCCTCAATGACATTCTTTATTGTGAGATAGCCCGACTGATACAGAAACAGTTTTGGATTTGTAGTATTGACATCCGACGTCTCAATATAGTCCATATCAATGAGCGAACCATCCAGTTTCTCTACGTCACGTTCGAATTTGGTCAGTATCTTAGGCAGCATCTCAGTGGCACCGCTTGCTATCCAGAACGACTTCAAGCGCAGTTCGTTCAAGGCGCACAGCACGCTGAAAGGATTGTAAACACCTTGCAGACTTTCGGAGAAATGATAGCCGTCATACATATCCTTCAGTCTTGAAAGGGTGTCTTCCATGTTCCAGCCTTTCTTATTGGCAAGTTCGTGCAACTCTTCGCCAAGACACGACTCGATTTCATCCTTAGTCAATCCGCAAACAGTAGCATAATCATTGTAGAAACTGATATTGGTAAGCGTGTTAAGCACACTGAACAGACTGATTTGAGTGAACTTCGTAATGCCTGTGAGGAACACACACTTGATACAATAGCCATAGTCCTTGAGTCCTGTGAAGAAGTCACGATACAGACTACGGCATTCGTCATGATGAGGAGTATGGAAGGAATGTTGCAGAGGTGCATCATACTCGTCCACCAAGATGGCAATCTGTACACCCGACTGCTCGTATGCCCTTTGTATGATACCATTAAGTCGGTTGTTGAGCGTGGCCTCAGTAGGACGTCTGCCATATATTTCTTCATATTTAGACAAAGTATCATCCAGATAATGCGATAGCGATTTGGCATTAGAACCGCCTTGGTTCATACTGAAATGCAGAACCGGACGCTTCACCCATTCTTTCTCCAATGCCATGATTTTGAGCCCTTCAAACAGCTCTTTCTTTCCCTCGAAATAACATTGCATGGCTGAGGTAAGCAATGATTTGCCAAAGCGTCGCGGACGACTCAAAAAGTTATACTTGTCGCCATTGGCTATTTTCCAAAGCATATCGGTCTTGTCCACGTAAAGATAATTGCCCTTACGCAGCTCCTCAAAGTCTTGTATACCTAAAGGTAACTTCTGTTTTGCCATGCTCTTTATTGTTATAAAGTTAAAATACAAACCTCACAACAAAGATACATCTTTCTTTTGGATTATACAAATACAAAAGACGTATATGTATATATTTGAATATCAGTTATTTGTAGTTAATACGATAGAAAAGTGGCTTGGTTTCTGCTTGAATACAGAAAATTGGGTGATATTTAACTGATTTAACTTTTGAAAACCACAAAAGTTCAAAAGTGTGCATCTTTTATACTATAAGTGTTGTTTTTTAAATAGTTCCATGGTTATATTTATGGAGTGTCTATAGGATAATGCAATTCTGCGACATGCTGTCGCAGTTTTGACAGAATAAGGAAAAAGCAGCTAAACGCAAGGAAAAATTTAATTTTTAAAGGGAAGAAATATTAGAATTGTATAAATAAAGGAAAATATTGAGGCTTTGCTGCAAATAATTAGGTGATCTGTATTGATTGACACAAAAAGTTTGTAACTTTGTGGCAAAATTACAATTATGGGTGCTAATAGTTCATACACAGCGATGCACAATATTGTAGAACAGGCAAAAGAGGGAACAATACTTATTCCTGATGATTTTACAATATGTGGTACTCCCGATGCAGTACGTTCGGGATTAAGCCGCTTGTGCCGTAATGAGAAGTTACGTCGTTTTGCCAAAGGCATTTACTATATACCTTTATATGATAAGTGGGATGGCACACTGCGAGAGCCATCTTTAGATGCTATCGTCCTAAAAATAGCACAGCGTGATAATGCACGTGTCATACCAACAGGGGCATACGCACTGAATAAGTTAGGGCTATCCACGCAGGTTCCGGCTAACATTATCTATATAACAGATGGCTCTGCAAGACAAGTAAAATTCGGCAATGGAAAGAGCATCACGTTCCGCCATAGCAACGACCTGAGTAATTTCGCTTATCAATCCCAACTGATGCAATTGGCAGTTCTTGCCATGCGTGAGATTGGAGAGAAGGCAATAACGGAGGAACAAAAGGGAATAATAAAAAATATGATAAAGGAACATGTCTCGGAACAAGACTACAATCATGACATTGTGCTTGCTCCCACATGGATAAAAACAATATTACAGCGATGAAATTCATTGATTTATCAAAGGAAGACAGCCTCGATATACTTGACCGTGTTTCTAATGAGTTAAACATACGGCAGCGGGAGGTCATAGAAAAGGACTGGTGGGTTACGGCAGTCCTCCGCGCCATGTTCAGTTTGCCGTATGCAAACCATCTGTCTTTCAAGGGCGGTACATCGCTAAGCAAGTGCTGGCATCTGATAGACCGCTTCTCAGAGGATATAGACATCGCTATTGACAGAGAGTTTCTTGGATTCAGCGGAACTCTCTCAAAGACGCAAATTAGCGACAAATTACGCCGTGAAGCATGTTCTTTCGTCAGAGAGACTATGCAGTATGACTTGGCTGAGCAACTATATAAAGATGGCATATCAAAAGAGAAATTCAAGGTTAATGTTAATATCACTCCGATTTCAACTACAGACCCAGAGGTTATCAATATCAACTACGATTCTGTCCTGTCCTTCCCTATAGATGGACTGGACGGAAACCAATATATCCTGCCAAAGGTGAAAATCGAGGTTAGTGGTAGATCAATGAGTGAGCCTGTAAGTGAGATTGCCCTCAATTCAATGATAGACCAGGTATATCCGAACACTCCTTTTGCAGAACCCAAGTTCATGGTACGTGCAGTTCTTCCAGAACGCACATTCCTTGAAAAGATTTTCCTGCTCCATGAGGAATTTGCTAAGCCGAAGGATTTAATCAGAGTGGAACGGATGTCACGTCACATGTACGACATTGGACAGATGCTAAAAACGCCAATAGCAGAACGAGCCATCAATGATGCATGCCTCTACCGTCAAGTGGTAGAACACCGACGCACATTTATCGGATTGCGTGGATTTGACTATGATACGCTTTATCCAGCAACACTCAACATCGTGCCACCTGCTTCTATCATAGAGCAATGGAAAGACGACTATGAGAATATGCGCATGCACATGATTTACGGCAAGTCTGTACCTTTTGAGGAGTTGGTAAATAAACTCAAAGAGTTGAATGATAGAATTAAACAAATATCTCAGGAATGGAAATAGTACAGATGAAGTCATTAATATAAGGACAACAAATATAATAAAACAGAAATAACAAATAAAATTATAATTAAAGAAATATGTATTGCAAAAATTGTGGAAAACAAATAGCTGATGATTCTAAGTTCTGCAAATATTGTGGAACTTTAGTAGATGACTCTATGACTACAAATGATAATTCTAATGAAATTAAGGCAGAAGCTGAAATAGTAGTTTCAGCCAAAGAAGACTCATCGTTAAAGGTCGAAATAAAGAAGAAGCCAATTATGAAGAAATCAACAGCTGCAAATGAAATAGTAGCCAACCTAAAAATGTTAGGAATCGCATTCGTACTGTGGCTGGCGTATATTATTGGATTTTCCATTGTTCATCAAAAAGATATAAAACAAATGGATGATAATTCCTACTATGGCGAAAGTTGTTATGATCCATCATCTTTAACAGACCATTGGATGGAGGACTGGCAAAGACAATATGCTATAAAAGTATTAATGGCACCTGACTATTCAAAATTAAAACATCCCTTGAAAGGCCTTGAAGCTGCTGCTTTTGCTATGGATTTTATTCCATTAAGTTCTACAGATTATGCGTCAATTATAAGTATGAATAAAGAAAGTGCGCTGAATTATGCAAATAGTATAGCAAAAGAAAAACGATTAAGTAAAGACCTTCAAGAGTCCTTAAAAGAAAAAGCAATAGTAGATGCGCAAAAAGATAAAGAAGATTTTTGGAGTACAATAAACGATTATCGACAAAGTGGTTTTAAAAATGATTTAATAGATAATATGATATGGGCAGCAATAATAGCTTTATCCTTAACAATATTAGGACGTTATATTTTTAAAATTATTACGTGGGTAATGAAAAATAAAACCTAGCATCATAAAAAATGTATGTGTGATAATTATAAACGATAAATGATATGGCAATAGCAAAAGGAAGAAACGATTTACAAGCCAGCATTGAAGATTATGCCAAAATGCTTGATACTCTTGCCTGTGATATAGATTCTTTTTATAAAAAAGAAATAGAGAATATAAACAGGCAAATTAAAATTTCGGATGAATCAAGTGACGATTATGAGATTAAGTATAGCATAAAAGTTCAATACGAAGACGTTATTGAACTATATGAATCACTACATAATCAATCATTTGAAATGCTTATTTCTAAAATATATTCTTATGCTGAGAAGCATATGGAAGAACTGTTAAAAAGAATTTCATACTCAAGAAATAAATCTGCGGACGAGTACAAAAAAGATAAAGGCAATATTCATGGAATTTCCGATATAGAGAAACATTTCTATGTCATAAGGAAGCATAACAATTTGCCAGAAATGAATATATCTGAGTTTTGGAAAGATTTTAAAGCTATTCATCAGTTAAGGAACAATATAGAACATCATTATTCTCATTCAGCTAAGCCAATTTCAATTGAATATATTAAAAGTAATATTGTGCAAGCAGAAAAGATGCTTCTACATATTGAGAGGATAACACAAAAGTGTTTATATCATCATTATGTCCAATTTAAAAAACTGAGTTTAATGTAACTAAATATTATGGATGATTATAGCAAATTAGGTTGTGGCTGTTGGATAGTCATTCTAATTGTAGGATTCTTTGTTTATTTTATAGGCAGTTCACAAAAGGAAGAGTCTACTAATAGTACTACATCTGACACCCCAATTGTCACTCCCTATACACAACCATCAAACAACCCTCCTACTTACACAGCACCAATACAACAATCAGAACCGATTGTAACAAGCGGTAGAGCAGAATCCCCTGATGATGCCTATGATAATGGGTACGATGATGGGTATGAGCAAGGATTGGAAGATGGTAAGAATGGGTATAATCATGGTGCAAATTATGATGACTCAAATGATTATTATAATTACTATGAAACCAAATATGAAGAAGGGTATGAAGAAGGATATGACGAGGGCTACAGTAAAGGTAAGTCTATGTATGAGGAAGAAGAACAAGAATATTAATATAAAAAATTTTTACAATGAAACAGATTGCATTTATTTTATTAATGCTTATGACAACTTTGGGAGTCAAAGCACAAACCATTAAGTACATACCTGCAATGAAATCCTATGTAGGTGAATGGAAATGTGAACAAGGAGACGTAGAAATGATCCTTGTAATAGAGAAGGTGGGGACTAATATTAGAGTGAAATACAAGGCCGTAAATTATGAGAATGGAAGACCAAGAACATACTACACAGACTATCAAAAAGTAACTTGGGCTAATGGAAAATTTACCTTTAGCTATATAACAGAAGAAGGGTTGACCATAAAAGATGTTGCTTCTTTAAAAAACAATGTGTTAACATTGATGTATTACTGCTATAAAGGAAATGTATTAAAATCCAAATCGGAAATAGGAAAATTTCATAATTGGTAATTACAAACACATATAAGAATTCATTAAGGAGGGGGCTTTATAATCCCTCCTTACCTAAATAATTCATAGTGATATAAAAAAAGGAACGTCATTCTTGCATATTTGCAAGAAAAGTATTAACTTTGAAGTGCTAAAAATCAATTTAATACAGACGTTCCATGTGCAAAGTTACAAAAAAATCAGCAGACAGACAAGAAAAAAATCTTTTTTCTTTTTCTGAAGTGATTCCAACAAAGAAAATCAAGGTGGATTTCGATGCTCCGGACATCTCCTCCAATGGCGGTCTGGTTCTTGTAGGACTTCAAAAAGAGAATATCGCACGAAAGATTGCGCGTCTGATTCCAGACTGTAGGAATCAGGACCTTATCGTACATACCTATGATGATATGGTCTGTCAAAGAGTTGGTCAGATCATGTGTGGATACGAGGATGCCAATGACTGTGACCGTCTCCGGCATGACAGTGCGCTGAAGATGAGCGTCGGACGCAAGCCTTCCGATGCTGACCTGTGCTCACAGCCTACGATGACACGCCTTGAGAACCATATTGACAGGCGCACCCTTTTTGAGATCAGCAAGCTTTTCGTAAGAGAATACGTCGCCTCTTTCAGCAAGGCTCCGAAGAGGGTCATCCTTGACGTTGACGACACCAATGCCGACACTTACGGGGCACAGCAGCTGTCACTGTTCAATGACTATTACAATGAATACTGCTACATGCCGATGGTCATTTTCGACGGAATGAACGGCAAGCTCATACTTCCTCTGCTCAGGCCCGGAAGAAGGAACAAGTCCGTGAACATCTTCGGGATTCTCCGCAGGATAGCCGATTACCTCCACAAGGTATGGCCCCGTACAATCATAGAGCTGCGTGGTGACAGCCATTTCTGCAGCCATGAGTTTATGGACTGGGCACACGGCAAATATTATGTGCGCTTCACGACCGGGCTCTCTGGCAACGCGGCGCTTATGAGGATGATAGACAAGCAGTTGCAAAGGACAGAGGGTGATTATAAAAGGCATGGGAGGGCCATCCGTAGATATTTCCACTTCTACTACAAGGCAAAGAGCTGGGGACACAAGCAGCGGGTTGTGGTGAAAATTGAGGTCAGCTCCATGGGGACGAACGTACGCTTCGTCGTCACGAGCAACCGCAACAACAAGCCGGAGACAGTCTACCGTCATTATTGCCGGCGTGGAACAATGGAGCTGTGGATAAAGGACCTCAAATATTTCCGTGCGGACAGAATGTCATGCAACTCTTTCCGTGCAAACATGTTCCGGCTCTTCCTATATGGGGCGGCTTATGTTATGGCGCATAAGCTGAAGACTGAGACTTTCAAGGATACAGAGATTGAAACGTTCACCATGGACAGCCTCATAAAGCGGATTATGCTGAGTGCCGTCTTCATCAGGGAGAAGAAAACCTTTATAAGTTTCAGCTTCTCGCCAAGCCACCGGCATCGGGATGAAATAACCGTCGCACTTAAACGGTTGGCAGCATAAACTGGCTTTCTTTATTTATGACATTGTACTACAAGCATCTGGACGACATCCGGATGAGAAACTTTGTATGCCATTGTTTTGGCAAATCATTAAAAATGCCTGTTTTTCTCCTGATTTTGCATAATGTGACTGAATTTTTCGGAATTTTTATAGAGTAAGGACACTCATGCCTTCCATAGACGATAAAAAAATATTTAGGCAATACTGAAAGGGGAAGGATTAACATCACTATGAATAATGTAGGCTTAATAAATCATCGTCTAAACCCTCTTCCTCTTCTCGGCTTCATCATCCGGGTTGCCTGTCGCAAGCACCGCCTTACCCATGCCTCTTCATCCTCATCTTTATCACGTCCCCAATCCTTTGTATCACTGCCACCACCACCTTGGCTTTCTGCATAGTTTGTGGCTTCATCGATATAGCCAAGATACAAATAAATGGCACAGTTGATAATTTCAACACCGTGATTTATGCAATCAAAAACAAAGCTGTCATCAAATAGGTTACGGTCATGGCTGCTCGTCATTTGATGATAAATGTTTTCAATCTCGTCTAGCACGTTTTTTCCTGCCTCTGCAAAAAGTGTGTTGATAATCTGCTGATAATAAGGTATGAATGATTTGTTATATGCGGCTGTGACTTCTTTGTTTAATGCCGTTTTATTAGAAATATCCTTCTGTAATTTTTCAAGTTGAATCTTTGCTTGCCATAGTTTCATCTTCTTGTCACTAATTTTATCATGTATTTCCCAAAGTTCTTTTCTCCCAGCTTTTATCTTCGCCTTTATCTCCTCTGCCTCGTCAAGGTGGTTCTTCACATAATCCTCAAGCTCAGCAATGGCTGCCTGTTTTTCTGCTTCCGCTTTCTCCAGATTGCTCACCATTGTCTGCAATGCCTTGATTCGTGTCTCAGCTTTTGCGACATCCCTATTAAGGTCAGAAAGAATAGTTTTCTTCGTTCCAACCTCTTCTGACAATGTTCGACATTCTTCAGCTAACTCTCTGCGATAGGTTTCCGTTGACTTGTGTCTGGCACCAGTCAGCGTGATGTCACCGCCACGTTCCAGTCCGTATTTCTCGTTAACCTCAGCAAGTCGGCTGTGTAGTTCACGCATTTTTGCCTTTGTTTGGTTCAAGTCGTTGCCTCCGAACATATCCTTTGCGCTCAGTCTTCCGTCTTTTGTTATTGGTACGATGACAGCATGAGCATGTGGATTGAGTTCATCCAGATGGACAATAAACGAGGCGATATTTTCCTCGCCAAACTCACGGCAGCAGAAGCCATATATGTCTTTTGCCCATTGATGTATTCCACTGCAACTGTTGAGATCCCAGTTTGCGCCATCATCATTTATTGTCTGGTCACCAAATGCGAGTTTGCGCATCTGCTCACGGTTACCTCCGAAGATGATGCACACGGCACGATTGGAAGTTGCGTTCACCCTACCTGTCACTCTTTCCTTTATGGTTCGTTCTATATTCTCTGTTATTGACCTCGATTTGTCAACCTCTCCAACTTTTCCACCTTTCGACACCTGAAAGTTGAGTCGTGTACGGCTGCGGTCGTAGTTATACTTAGGGTCATTCTCCTTTCGTGAAAAGAGGTCATCACTCCAGTTACGCTGATGCTCGTCACTGACTGCGACATCAAAAGACTTGACCTTTTGAATGTCCATCATCTGTTTTTTATTATCACTCATAAAATCTCATTTTTTATCGGTTCAACATATAAATACCAGCTTGCTGCACACATGACATGGATGTTTTACCCTAATTACTGAGCTTGCTCGGTGTATTAGGCTCCACCCAAGGGATATATGTTCGCAAGCGAACTCGTCTTGACAGCTGACAGTCTTTTTACTGCTACTCCACCAGAACCAAGCCAAGTCTGTCTATCAAAAGTTGGACAGACGGATTTCTTTTTATCATTTGTTGGAGTATCATTTGAGGTGTTTCCTTCATCAGCAGGAAGTCGGCAATGTCGAGTCCTTGCTGACGTTGCTCCTCCGTGGCATTACTCTCTAAGATGTCGCTGACCGAAACACTTTTGCAGACGGATTGCAGTAAGGGTAACTTTGATTTCCACTTGTCCGTTGCGCCAAGATCAGGCACCATAATGACCACTCTGTTCCTGAGAACATCAATGGCATCACGGTTAAAACAGCCGTTCATGCCACCTGTGGCTATCCAGATAAAATCAGGGATAAAGTGAGTGGCGATAATGGCAGTCTTCTCGCTCTCGACAATAGCAATAGGCTTTGTGGTATTGTCTGAAAGAAGATGCTCTCCAAAGAAGCATTGACTGAGATTGAAGTCAGTCTTCCGCAATTCGGAGTGTACCCATGTCACCATGCTGTGCGGCTCCTTAATGCGGTGTCCTGTCCTGGCATCATATTTCATTATCTTGCCTGTGCGGACATTTCCGCCAATGTCAATCTGCCAGAATACGGTTGAACCATCCCATTTCTTGGATGTTCCGATTTTGTAGAGAGTAAACAACCGCTTGGTCTCGACCTCGCCAAACACAGTGGAATGATACTGATACAACGGATTGATGTGATAGCTTCGCAATGACTGTTCCATAAGAGTACGGTCAATGAATGTCGGAGTGGCTTTCTCTTTCTGGTTGACCTTCTTGGGAATCTCATTTCTCCATTCATCTTTGATATTCAAGTCGGGATTGTCCTTGAAATAGTCAGACGGTGAATAATGATAGCCACAGCTCTGCTCATGGTCGCAGCGTCCCACATTATCGGGAAACATTACCTTTTCCTGCTCGTCAACGTATCTTGCGAAACAACGCTTGCGCCCACATTGTGGACAGGTGTATCTGTTGCCGGGCTTGTATTTCTGTAGGTGAAATCTATACTCATTCATATTGCTCTGCACTGTTTGCACCTTGCACTTCTTGCACTATTGCACTTGAACGGCACAAATTGCAGTCTCCGTGATGCAGAAGTGCAAGAAGTGCAAAGTGCAGATGATGCAAGATGGTTGTTTTTATTATCCTCAAATCCGCAACCTATAGGGTTTAGTGGGATTTTGCTTGCAAAGCGACAA
>OKRS01002441.1_pt1 | contig 10632 bp, 10 predicted proteins | sample 1601191 | NCBI WGS metagenome assembly OKRS01 (sample SAMEA3541509, study PRJEB24748) | human gut metagenome | biome: human gut; feature: human-associated habitat; material: faeces | place: China | collected 2012 | reverse complement strand
GCCGTTTTTGTAGTTCAGCTTCAGGATGCCCAGCCACGGCTCACCATCGCGGGTAAAATCCACCACGGCAAGGTCTGCCCCCGGAATGGTGGTGTGCGCGTGCATGTAGTCGAACAGAACGCCCGCGATGCGGCAGGAGAGGTCCACAAAATCGTGGTTGTGCTCCAGCTCGTTTTTAAAGGCGGAATCCGGCAGCGGGCGGCACTGGCGGATATCGTCGCTGGCAAGCAGCTTTTCGATGTGGTACTGGAAATAGGCGGTCTTTTCGGCGGTCATTTCCATGCCGCTGCCGCTGAGTACAGGCGCATCCATGGTGGTGTCCAGCACGTGCAGAATGGCCTGATGAATGATGATCTCCATGGGAGTTACCTCGTTTTTATAAGAATCTCTTTGGCATACAGTATAGCACAGCCCGGCCCAAAAGGCGAGAGCACATCTTGTAAACCGCCTGCAGGAATGCTACAATAAGGGCAGAAAACCACGCAGGAAAGGGGACAAAAACCATGGAATTCCGTGATAAGCCAATGGAAAACCTCATCCGCCTTCAGGAAAAGGACATCTGCAAAAATGCCCGCGCGCTGCTGCTGGACGGTGAGAGCATCGTGGGTGCCTACAAGACGGTGCGCGATCAGGTGATCTTTACCACCCACCGCATCATCATGGTGGATATGCAGGGCGTTACCGGAACCCGGCAGCAGATCTTTGTGCTGCCGTACCGCAAGGTGCTGCACTTCGGGATCCAGACGGCAGGCTTTGGCGACCCGGTGCAGGCATCGCAGCTGACCGTCTGCTTTGCGGACGCACACGAGGCAAAGTTCGGCTTTATCGGCCAGCAGGAACTGTTTGCGGTCGCCAACGCCATCAGCCGGTGCATCCTGTAAATAACTCCTTTAAAACAGCAGGCTCCCCGCCCGAGACCGGACAGGGAGCCTTTTGCTGTATATGAAATAGGAGAATGGCAGAATTAGCAGCGGCTTGTTTTGCGCACCAGCTGTTCGTGCATGAATACCATGAGCACCAGCAGTGCCAGCAGGTAAAAAGGGAACAGTGCCGGAGTGATGTTGTTTGCCAGCAGGCCGAACAGCGGCGGCATGGCCAGATTGCCCAAATAGGCGCTTGCCATCTGGATGCCGATGACCGCCTGCGATCTGTCCGCGCCGAAGTGTTCCGGCGTGGAGTGGATGATGCTGGGATAGATGGGCGCACAGCCCAGCCCCACCAGAACAAGACCGCTCAGGGCAAGGATCTGCGGCCCGGGCAGCAGCAGAGCCAGCACCCCTGCGGCCAGAATGCACTGACCCATGCGGATCATCTGCGTATCGTTGAATTTCAGGGTCAAAAAGCCGCAGGCGGCGCGCCCGGCAGTGATGCCGATGTAGAACAGGCTGGCAAAGCTGGCGGCAGTGCCGGCGGCAACGCCTTTCGTCAGTGTGAGGTAGCTGCTGGCCCATAGACCGGCCGTGGTCTCCAATGCACAGTAGCAGAAGAAGCACAGCATCACCTCTCTGGCACCCGGCAGACGGAATACCTGTCCAAGGCTCAACGCCTGCGTCGAAGCAGTTTCGGTGTCGGTGCCTGCAGTACGGCTCTGCCATAGCGGCAAACTGAAAAAGAGCACTGCGCTCAGCAGGATCTGGAACAGGGCAATGTACCGGTAGCCGGATGTCCACGGCCCGCCGCCTGCCAGCACCCGGCCCATGACCATGGGGCTGATCATGGTGCCGATGCCCCACATGCAGTGCAGCCAGCTCATGTGGCGGCTTTTATAATGTAAGGCAACATAGTTGTTCAGGGCCGCGTCCACGCTGCCTGCACCCAGCCCATAGGGCACGGCCCACAGGCAGAGCATCCAGAACTGTGTGGAGACCGAAAAGCCGAACAGCGCGGCAGCTGTCATGGCCACACTGAGGGCGGTCACTTTTCCGGTACCCAGCGCACGGGTGAGCCGGTCGCTGTTCAGGCTGGAAACAATGGTGCCAAAGGAGATGATCATGGAGATCAGCCCCGCATAGGACACCGGCACACCGAGCGCCGGATACATGGAGGGCCACGCCGACCCCAGCAGGGAATCCGGCAGGCCCAGACTGATGAACGAGATGTAAATGATCGGAAGCAGAAGCTGTACCATAAATCTTGAGTTCCTCCGGGAAGCGTGTTATACTTGCAATGCATCTTGTACTTTGCTGATGTAATAATATCACACATCGGAGCGGAATATTAGGATAAAAACGCCCGATTGATACAACAAAACCGGCGCGGATGCGGATGTGCACCTTGACGGAAAGGAGATGGCTGATCGTGGCATTTCAGACCAGCTGTGCAGCAGCGGGCGGGCTCAACTGCCTGCCGGATGTTGTGGCGGATGACGAGGGCAGGGAACTGGTGCAGCACGGCAGCGCACTGTTTCCTATTGCCTGCTATGAAGAGGACCTCAAAAGCTACTCGGTAGCATGGCATTGGCATGAAGAGTTTGAATACATCCTTGCCGTAAAAGGCCCGCTGGCGGTGGACGTGAGCAAAGCCCGGCTGGTTTTGCAGACCGGGCAGGGCGTGTTTGTCAATTCCGGAGTGTTCCATGCGGTGGAGCAGGCTGAGACCGGGGATGCCCTGCTGCATTCCGGGGTATTCCATCCGCGCCTGATCGGCGGCATGGATACTATCTTCTGGCAAAAGCTCGTACACCCGCTGCTTCAGCCGGGAGCACCGGCGTTCTTTCTGCTGGACGAGGCAGACGACGGGCAGAAGGCCGTGCTCTGCCATTTGCGGGAAGTCTGGGACGCAGTGGCCCAAGAGGTCTTTGACTATGAGAATCAGGCGCGGTACCATCTTTCGGCGGCGGTGCATCTGCTGGGAATGCAGTGCGAGGGTGGAAAAACAAAGGTCTCTCAGCAGGAGCAGATCGCGGCCCAGCGCATGAAACAGATGCTGCGTTTTGTGGAAGAGCATTATGCTGAGGAACTGAACGTGGAGCGCATTTCCGACTGCGTGGCCCTGAGTGAGAGCGCCTGCCTGCGCAGCTTCCGGCAGCTGCTGGGGATCACACCCATCCAGTATGTCAAGCAGTACCGCATTGAAAAGGCCGCCGAGCTGCTGCTTTCCACCAGCATGAAAATCGGCGAGATCGGTGCCGACTGCGGCTTTTCGGATACCAGCTACTTTACAAAGACCTTCCGGGAAATCAAGCACTGCACGCCCAGAGAGTACCGTCAGAAGTTTGCAGGAAGAGAGCAGTCTCTTTCAAGGCGGGACGGCGGCAGAGCCAGTGCACCGGCTGAAACAGCGTTATAAAAAGGAGAATCGGAAACAATGCAGCGTAGTTTGACCAAAGGCCCCATCACCGGCAGCATTTTGCTGTTTGCTCTGCCGCTGATGCTGGCCTATCTGCTTTCGGCCACGCCGCTGGGCGTTATTGGCATCTGGCTCAGCGTGCCCATCGGCTGGGCGCTGGCAGATGCCATTGGCATTGGATACTATTTAAAAAAGAAGCAGTGACAGCAGGGGGAAAAGAAGATGGTCGACCATATCAGGATCCGCGGCGCGCGGGTGCACAACCTGAAAAACGTGAATGTGGATGTGCCGCTGGGCAAAATCGTGGGTGTGGCGGGTGTGTCCGGTTCGGGCAAGTCCAGCCTTGCGCTGGGCGTGCTTTACGCCGAAGGCTCCCGCCGGTATCTGGACGCACTTTCCACCTATACGCGCCGCCGCATGACGCAGGCGGCAAAGGCATCGGTGGACGAAGTGCTGTATGTTCCGGCTGCACTGGCACTGCATCAGCGGCCCGCTGTGCCGGGCATCCGCAGCACCTTTGGTACCGGCACGGAACTGCTGAACAGTCTGCGCCTGATGTTCTCCCGTCTTTCCAGCTATCCCTGCCCGCAGTGCGGCCACTGGCTGGAACCCAGCCTTGCCGTGGCGGCAGAAAAGCCGCTGCTCTGCCCGCAGTGCGGTGCCAGCGTGCGCGCGCTTTCCGCTGAAGAATTTGCCTTCAACAGTCAGGGTGCCTGCCGCACCTGCAGCGGTACCGGCATGGTGATGACCGTGGACGAGAGCACCCTTGTGCCGGACGATTCTCTTACGATCGACGAAGGTGCCGTGGCCCCGTGGAAGAGCCTGATGTGGTCGCTGATGGTGGATATCTGCCGGGAGATGGGCGTGCGCACCGATGTGCCCTTCCGCGACCTGACCGACCGGGAAAAGGATATCGTTTTCCATGGCCCGGCGGAGAAAAAGCACATTTTTTATCATAACAAAAATTCCAATCAGGCCGGGGAGCTGGATTTTACCTATTTCAATGCCACCTATACCGTGGAGAACGCCCTCTCCAAGGTCAAGGATGAAAAGGGCATGAAGCGGGTGGAAAAGTTCCTGCGGCAAGGCATCTGCCCGGACTGCGGCGGCACCCGGCTGTGTAATGCGGCTCGTACCCCAAAGCTGCGGGACATCACGCTGGACAAGGCTTGTCAGATGACTCTTGTGCAGCTTACCGATTGGGTGGCGGGTGTGCCGGACAGTCTGCCGGAAGAGATGCGGCCCATGGCCCGCAATATCTGCGAATCCTTCCAGACGGCAGCGGCACGGCTGCTCTCGCTGGGCCTTGGCTACCTGACGCTGGACCGCTCCGCTTCCACTCTTTCCACCGGTGAGCGCCAGCGGATGCAGCTGGCCCGGGCCGTCCGCAACCGCACCACCGGCGTGCTTTATGTGCTGGATGAGCCGTCCATCGGCCTGCATCCGTCGAACATCGTGGGCCTGACCGGCGTGATGCACGACCTCGTGGCCGACGGCAACTCGGTCATTCTGGTGGACCACGACACCCAGATCCTGAAAGAGGCCGACTGGGTGATCGAGATGGGGCCGGAAGCGGGAGCTAAGGGTGGACATGTCATTGCCGAAGGGACGATAGCTGATTTGGAGGCAAAGCCGGAGTCCCAGATCGGGCCGTTCCTCTCCGGAAAAGCTGAGACGAAATTGCGCCGGTGTGCCAGGGAAGAAGAGATGTTCGCAGAGGGGGCTATCCATCTCTCTACCGGCAGCATCCACACGGTCAAGCCTTTGGAGCTGGACATTCCCAAGGGGCGGCTCACCGTGGTAACGGGCGTGTCCGGCTCCGGAAAAACGACGATGGTGCTGGAAAGCCTCGTACCGGCGCTGGAAGCAAAGATAAACGGCAGCGCCCTCCCGGCACATATCCGGGAGATTCGCGCCGAGGGCATCGCGCACGTCAAGCTCATCGACGCGACGCCCATCGGCATCAATGTGCGCTCTACCGTGGCGACCTACGCGGGCGTCCACGACGAGCTGCGGAAGCTCTATGCCAAATCTCCGGACGCCAGGCAAAAGGGCTTCAAGGCCAGCGATTTTTCCTACAATACTGGCAGTCTGCGCTGCCCCGGCTGCGACGGCACCGGTGAGGTGAGCCTGGACGTGCAGTTCCTGCCGGATGTGAACATCGTCTGCCCCGACTGCCGGGGTTCCCGCTACGCGCGGGCGGCTTACGGCGTGAAGCTGATGAACAAGGCGGAGCAGGCCGTCTCCCTGCCGGAACTGATGGATATGGACGTCAACTCCGCCCTTGAGTTCTGCGGCGGGATGAAGACAGTGAGCCAGCGCCTGCAGACATTGCAGCAGCTGGGTCTGGGCTACCTGACGTTGGGCGAAGAGACGCCCAGCCTCTCCGGCGGCGAGGCCCAGCGCCTCAAGCTGGCCAGCGAGATCGGCAGGACCCAGACGGACTCCGTGTTCGTGTTCGACGAGCCAAGCATCGGCCTGCACCCGCTGGATGTGCGGGTGCTGCTGGGCGTGTTCCAGGCGCTGCTCGATCGCGGCGCGACCGTCGTCGTCATTGAGCACGATCTCGATGTGATCCGCAGTGCCGACTATGTCATCGACATGGGCCCCGGCGGAGGTGATGCGGGCGGCCGTATTGTCGCCGCCGGCACGCCGGAGGAGATCCGGCAAGATCCCGGCAGCATCACGGGCAGATATCTTTGAGGGCAGCAAAAAACCGCCGCTTCCGTAATGGAAAGCGGCGGTTCCTATTTGTATTTGCTCAGAACTTGATGTCGGTGGGCTTGCGGTCGAACATGGTGTTGACCTGCTTATAGAGCCAGCCCATCAGCTTCTGGTCCAGATTCCAGAAGTACACCACAAACAGCGCACCGACGACGGTGGCGGAAGTGGTGAGCGTCTTTTTCAGGACTTTTGCAACCACAGGATTCATAGTTTGCTCCTTTCCGGCCGGGGTGGCTTACTTCTTGGCGAGACCCTTCTGGCGAGCGTACTCGGCAGCACCCAGAGCGCCCATCAGCTGCGGGTCGGTCTTCAGCTCAACGACTTTGAACTTCAGCACGTGCTCGATGGCCTGCTTCAGGCCGGCGTTCTTCGCGCAGCCGCCCGTCAGCGTGATGCTGTCGGTGGCGCCGGCCTTCTTGGCCATGACGAAGCAGCGCTTGGCGACGGCCATCTCGATGCCGGCGGCGATCTCGTCGGTCGGCTTGCCTTCGCCCACGAGGGTGATGACTTCGGACTCCGCGAAAACGGTGCACTGCGCCGTGATCGGGATGACGTTCTTCGCCGTCAGGGACAGGTTCGAGAACTCCGGCAGGCTCATCTCGAAGGAGCGGGCCATGGCCTCGAAGAAGCGGCCGGTACCGGCGGAGCACTTATCGTTCATCGCGAAGCTCTTGACCGTGCCGTCGGTGTCGATGCTGATGCCCTTAACGTCCTGGCCGCCGATATCGATGATGGCGCGGACTTCCGGGTTCGTGACGTGCACGCCCATGGCGTGGCAGGAGATCTCGGAGATGTTCTCGTCGGCGAACGGGACCTTGTTGCGGCCGTAGCCGGTGCCGATGAGGTAAGCGAGCTCCTTGGAGTCCTTCAGGCCGACCTTGTCGCAGACTTCCTGCATCGCCGCGATCGCGGACTGCTCCGCATTGATCTTGCTGCGGATCGTCGTGTCGGCGCACATTTTGCCGTTCTCGTCAAGAATAACTGCCTTCGTGTAGGTGGAACCTACGTCGCATCCGCCAAAGTATTTCATAGTATTACTTCTCCTCCTGTTATATCTATGTTTTTAGATTATAAGGTGATCAGACGTTGTACTCGTAGTTCGGCTTGTTCATCTCATACGGCATCTTGGTCATGTCGCGGCGCGGCATGTTGTCGTAATGCTTTTTGAGGGTAGGCTCGACCACGTAGAACAGCAGCTTGCCGTCGAGGTCAAAGAAGAAAACGGCAAACAGCGCGGCGTTGACGCCAAGCGCCATGAGAAGAGCTTTCAGAATTTTTGCTTTCATTTCGTTTCCTCCTTCTAATTACCAAGTCATGGAGTCGTCGAACTCGAGCAGGGTCGGGTCGAGGGCTTCCTCGTGCATGACGGTTGTCATGTAGTCGTTGATGATCTGACGGATCTCCATGCGGGACACGGTGCGGCTGTCAGGCAGCGCGTGCGGCATCCAGATAGCATGGATGTTTCTATCACGGAACTCGTCCTCGAACAGGCCGTGCACACCCTGCATGCCCTTGCACTGCAGCTGATCGTACATCATGACCATGTCGCAGTTGAACTCCTCCATGTACTTCCAGCACTCAAAGATGTGGTGCAGGCCGCCGACGGCCATACGGCGCATCGGAGCCCACATGTGATACTGTGCCATGTCGTCCAGGCAGTGGTCATAGCTGTCGGTGCGGATGGTCATGTTGAACATCAGAGAGTCCATGTTCATGACGGTGTTCAGACCCCAGCAGTTATACGCCCAGGTGCACCAGTTGGAGTAGTACAGCGGCGCGCAGGACCATGCCAGCACTCTGTGGCGGGTCTCCGGGAAGCTGTTGATCTTCTTTTTGACGCACTTATTGAGGATCTTGCGGACGTGGCCGTCGACCTCATGCCAGACCGGCAGATCGCCGAACTGAGACTGGTAGATACGGTACAGAGCCTGCGCAACGCCGTTGACCGGGTAGTAGTTGGTCTTGGCGGCGACATCCCACTTCTCCCACTCGAACTTCATCAGCTCGTTCTGGGACTCGATGCACTTGACCAGGGAATTCCAGTCAAACGGGATGCCGGTCTGCTCTTCGACAAACTTCCAGCACTGCTCGATCTCGTCGCGGCAATGCTTCTTGAGCAGCGGATCGTCAAACTGCATCGGCTGCGGCATGGCGAACAGCGGCTTGTCGAGGAACCAGTCCTGCAGGATGGAGGTGGCGACGGAAGCGTCGCAGGCCTCGTTGGAGGTGACAACGATCGGCGCGTAATCGGGCATGTCGTCGAGGACGAACAGGCCGGCTTCCGCCTGGCACATCGGGCACGGATCGCCCGGCAGGCCGATGGACTGCACCGCGTCGATGTAGTTGAGAACGGTGTGGCTGTTGACGTGGCAGGTGACGAAGTACGGGATCATCTCCATCGGGACGTTCGTCAGCTTGCCGTGCCAGGGATAGAACACGCCGCCCCAGACGGTCTCGTTGTGGGCAACGTTGTGATGCCATCTGTAGTTCTTCTTGCCGCCGCGGAGGTTGGCGTCGGAGGAGAACATGCGCTGGAACTGGAAGATGGTCGCGTTGACCATGCCGCGGTAGTGCCACGCGGAGGCCTTCAGGCCCTCGCCACGCATGCCTTCCATGCCGCGGTCGAACCAGTGCAGAACCGGCAGGTAGGTCTGGCCGACCCAGCGGTAGCGCCACACGCCCTTGGCAAAGTTGATAAGGCCGCCGTAGCGGACAACGTCCATGACCATGTGCGCGTAGTTGTACAGCCAGATGTTATAGAAGTAGTACATGGTGTCGGGGAAGCCACGCCACTCTCTGTGCTTGTACAGACCGGTCTTGTCAATGTAGAGATCGCCCAGACGGCGCTCCTGATGGGGCTTGCCGTACCAGAAATCATGGGCAAGTGCTTTCATATCGTATTTCATTATTTGCCCTCCTGAATCTTCTTGATTTCGATGCTCTCGACGAAGGCCTGGAAGCGGGTACGCAGCTGGCCGGAGGCGCCGTTGATGTATTCCTTTTCGATGGAGCAGACCGGGTAGCCAAAGTCACGCGGCATGACGATGGTGTCGATCGTGCGCTCGTAGCTCCAGTATTCGCAGAACTTGTTGGAGGCAACGATGATACCGTCAGCCTTGTATTCCTTGGCGAGGTCGGCCAGACGCTGCTTGCGCTCGCGCATGATATCCTGCGGCATGAAGCGCGGGCAGTTGCTGGTCTCGAGATAGTGGCGGGCGATCGCGGTCAGCGGCTTCTCGCCGTCCTTGACCACGATGGGAGCGCGGGACTCCACAGCACCGTAGCAGTGACGGTCGCAGACGACTTCGGCGCCACAGCCTTCGATCAGCTTGGTGAACTCGGGGTCGTCGTTCTCGGAGCCGGCCAGAACGACCTTGCAGCGGAATGGACTCTTCTTGTCGGGCTTGCGGGTCTTGAGCTCTTTGGCCGTTTCCTTGAGCATCGGGAGGATCAGTTCCTTCGGGCAGACCAGCGAGCAGAGCTGGATGACCTGGAACTCATAGCCCGTGATGGTCGGGTTATCGAGCTTGCGGTAATCGCCGATCTCGTTGATGACCGCGCTGATCTCGTTGTGCAGGTCAATGGCCTTCATGAGGGCCTCGTCGGAGATGTCGATGCCGAATTTCTCGTGCAGCGGATCGAGGACGTGGGCCTGCAGCTGGCCTTCATAATGCTCGATGCTGTTCTGGTTTCTCTTGAACGGCACGTCGGTGAACGTCACGAAGAAGTCCGGATTCTGGATGACGTCCATGTAGCCAAGGTGCTCCTGGAAGCGGCAGGTGACCGTGCAGGTCTCGGTGCCGAAATCAGCGTCCAGGAAGTTGTAGCCGCCTTCGAGCGCACGCTCGAAGAGGCTGCGGCCGTAATGGCAGGTACGGCTGGACATGTAATATGTAGCCATGTCCGGAGAAGTGCATTTCGGCGCTCTCAGACGGACTGCAAAGCAGCCGGGCAGGTCAAGCAGAACTTCCGGCATGAAGTAGCAGGTGTAACCCAGTGCTCTCTTGCCGTCTGCCTTTCCTTGCCGGACCAACTCGTTGTTGGCCTCCTGGAGCAGGTTTTCAAATGCGATCAGGTGTTTCAAGTCTCTCATGTGCAAGCCCCCTTAAAATTTTTCGCATTCAACAACAGACTTTGTATGATTTGACATTCCGGTTTATGAAAACCCGACAAAAATGCTTGGATATATGCGCGATTCCCAGACAGCTTTGCCGATGTGGATATCTACTCATACACCTGAAGTATAGCGGATTTGTTGTTAATTGTCAAACAAAATATCCGCCCGAAGGGGATTTCTTTTGTTCAAAATTTTGCTGTTTTTCAATGATTTTTTCACATTATTTGTGGAATTTGTTCAGTAACCGGACACGCTTCCGCGTGGTGTCCGAAAAGAAATATTTTTTCCCGCAAAAACAAAACAGCGCAGAAGAACACTTCTGCGCTGTTTCGCTTTGTTTTGTTGAGGGGGTGAGGATAAAATGAAATCGGATTGCTTGCTTCGATAGAGAATGTTACCGGGACAATATTACAGAAGCAAGGCAAAAAGTATTTCTAATTTATGAAACTTTCACTCAGTCCAGATAAAGTCCCCAGAGCACATCCGAAGCCGCACAGGAAAGC
>OKRS01002439.1_pt1 | contig 10652 bp, 4 predicted proteins | sample 1601191 | NCBI WGS metagenome assembly OKRS01 (sample SAMEA3541509, study PRJEB24748) | human gut metagenome | biome: human gut; feature: human-associated habitat; material: faeces | place: China | collected 2012 | reverse complement strand
CTTTCCTTGCCAAATTGATGCCATAGAGTAATGCGTCGGCCCTGTGGCCAGTGGACGTGTTTCCACAGGCCAGTGGACGCTAACTCATCGGCGATTTCGCACGGATTTGACACTATGAACATTAAGGCGCTTCGCGCTTTTTTAAAACATTAATGTTTCATTAATCGGCCATTAATCTTGTTCATTAATCTTTCCATTAATCTTGTTCTATAGTTTACCATTGAACAAATCCTATTCTTGCTTGATAGCTGAAAAATGGGTAAACATACACGACATAAGGAAAATACCAACCGGGAATATCCGCTGCCCCGAGCAATTCAAGTTCTATTAACTCCGAAACATAAGTAAAGTGACCAATCCTGCTTCCTACATGGAGCCATATAGTGCATCTTTTTTAGTGCTTTTTTAGAGTGAGTATGTCTAAAAAGAAAGAAAAAATGAAATATTAACATATTTTACCCCCCCCGTTTGTTTTTTTTACAAATGGTGCGTACATTTGCAGCGGACACAGAAAAAGCTATTCTTACATGTGTATTAAGCACATATCAACGTGATGTGTAGTTGTTCTGTATGGATCCTTTATGCGCAACGCCCTAAACGCTTGCGCTCATATTCAACTTAATAGGGAACAAAACTTTTGAAAAACTCTAACAATTTATAAACCTAACAAAAACAAACAAAAGTATGAAGAAATTTACTTTCTTACTTTCGTTGCTCGCCATGGTGCTTTGCAACGTGCAGTCTGCTTTTGCTGACGATGCAAAGTGGACGGACAAGTACATCCAAAGTGTGGATGCGGCTGTAACGAGTTCCAATAACTTAAAAGAAGGCTTCTACTTAATGCGTAATGTAGGGCATTCTACATTCTTGAGAGAAGAAAACAATGGAAATCTGTATTTGGCAAATGTAAACAACTACAGCAGTGAAATTGCCAACATTCAAGAGAATTTTATAGGACAAGCCAGTTCGGATAAGTTAAATTATGTGGTTTATTTGACAAAAGACACAGACGGCACTTACAAGATTCAATTCAAGTCTGGCAAATACATGCCTAATTTCGGTTCAGGTAGCACTTCTTCAAATCAAACAGCATCAAAACTAACCTTTGCAATCTATGGTGAAGGTGAATCGTACTTTAATTTTAAAGACGGAACTGGTCTCTATGCAAATGGTAAGGGTGGCGATCTAATACATGGTGCTGGTCCTGGTCCAGGCAACTTTGTCGGTTGGGGCAAAACCCCATCAGATAAAACAGGAAATGGTTCATATCAATTATACCCAGTAACACTTGCAAATGTAATAACCGCAACCTATGACTACAAAGTAAATAACCACATTGTACTGGAAGCTACAAAAAAGGTTATACCAGGAACAACTGTTTCAGCCGAAGGGTATCCATGCCTTACTATAAATAGTTGCGACAAGACGACCTTCCCTAATGAAAATTGTACTGTGAACGTAGACTGTTCAATGAACCTTCCTTTCGAACTTTCTACAACAGAGGCTCCTAAATACTATGCAATCAAAATGCATACAGGCAATCGAATGATGGTAGCTGACGACACAAATTCACAAGTTGCTTGCTATGAAGTATCAACAAGTCTGCCCGAACTCCCCAAACTAAACCAATGGGCATTCATTGGTACAGACGCTTTCACAAGCTTCAAGCTCTACAACAAGGCTACAAAGAAGTACTTAAAGTCTTCAGCTTCTAATACGATTGCCACATTGGTAGACGAAGCTGAAGCCAGCACTTTCCATGTAATGGCTACTAGAATACAGAACATGACTAACGGCTTCTGTATTTCAAATAACTCATACTACCTTAACTATCAAAATCCTGACAATAGCAATAAGCCTGGTGTGTATGGTTATAGCGACAACGACCAAGGTTCTACTTGCACAGTTTTCACTCCCGCAAGTTTCCCCTTGAACTATGCTAGCACTTACGCTAATGCCCCCGAAGGTGCTATTAGTGGTAAAGTTTATTTGGAAACTGCAGACAACCTCGCAGACTTGAAAGATGCATACAACGCTGTAAGTAAGCATCCAACAGAAGGCTACATCAACGCACTTGTAACAATCAACAAAGCTATTGAAGCTTCTGCAGCAAGCACATTTAAAGCAGGCTACTATCGTCTTGTAAACCGCAAGGATAACCAATTCTTGCACATCGATGGCAGCAACATCATGAACACACAAGCTGGTAAAGACAAAGCTGTTGGTTCTGTTGTATACTTCAAGAGTGCTGGCGAAAGCACATATAACTTGATGATGGAAGGTCTGTATTTTGGTACTGTTACAAAAAGCCAGAATATAGTGCTCGGTAATGAAGCAAACAAGGGTACTTACACAATTGAATTCTTTGCTAATAAGCCCGTTGCAAAGATTCACGAATCAACAAACAGTGCAACAGAAGACGACCTCCACTACCTCCACGTAAATGGCGGTAATGCAGTAGGTTGGGAAGCTAGCGAAAGTTCTCCTGCATCTCATTGGTACGTAATTCCTGCTACTGACATCGAGGTTGCTATGAATGCTGTTGAAGGCAAATCATACGCTACTGCATATCTTCCCTTCGGTGTTAGCGCTGTTAAGGATGCAAAAGCTTATGTAGCTGCTGCTCCTGTTAATAACGAAACCGTAATGACCGAAACTGCAAGCTTTGGAGCTAAAACTGGTGTTCTCCTTGTAAGCGATAATGCTGCTGAAAAGGCTGTGTTGACAATTGGCGATGGTACCTCAGTTGAGAGTGCTCTTTCAGGTACTTTGCTTGCAAAGGATATTACTGACCAAACTAACTACTTGGTATTTGGTAAGAACAAGGACAATGCAAACGAAGTAGGTTTCTTTGAACCTTCAACTTCTGTTACAAGCATTCCTGCTAACCGCGCATTCTTTGAGGGTGTTGCTTCAGCTGCAATTGCTTTGAACTTTGGTGGCAATGTAACGGCTATTGACCAAGTAGTGAACAATGCTAACGTAAATGCACCCATCTTCGACCTTACCGGCCGTCGTGTAGTGAAGACTGTTAAGGGTGGCTTGTACATTCAGAATGGTAAGAAGTATATCGTAAAGTAATTAACCGAAACACATTAAACATTTGTAACAATGAAAAAACAGTATATAGCTCCCACATGCACTTCTATCTGTTATCTTGAATCGTTGCAACCTCTTTGCGGTTCTATCACAGAGAAGGCTACACACGATAATAAGACCGACGACGTATGGTCTAACGGTAAGGCTTGGGACAGCGACTCATGGTCGGCTGACGAAGACTAATCTCACCATGCGAGGTGCGTGCGCGTACACGCATCTTGCATGTAGATAAGCATAAAGGCTGGAGGTAAGCAGCATAGCTGCCCTTATGCTCCAATCCTTTACCCTCTTGCAGGGAGTAGGTAGCCCTGTAAGTTAAAGTAATTTTTTTCATTTGACGGGCTGTGCGAAGTGATTCGCGCAGCCCGTTTCTCGTGGAATATAGTTTATTTTAGTTCCGGATTTAGTATGAGCGGGCTGAATCCGAAACTTGAGTTAATGAAAAGATTAATGGAAAGATTAATGAAAAGATTAATGGTTGATTAATGAGACATTAATGTTAAAACAAAGCGCGAAGCGCGCCTTAATGTCCATTTCCCTCGAAAGTTGCGATGAAAAGGCGCTTTTTTGGAGTTATTCAGCTTTTCATTTAATGTTATTTGTGTTAATAAGAGTGTCCGATTGGTACCAATCGGACAACTATTTGGGAGCAATCGGACACATAGTACAAGCAATCGGACACTTTAAACGTTCGTGATGATATACTTTTGCAAATAAATTTTAACGAAAACATGTTTAATATGAAAAAGAAACGACTTCAATTTTTGGCAAGGGCAGCAATGACGTTGCTACTTGTCATGTTCGCCACCATTGGTGCGAGGGCGGACGAGGGGACGCTTTCGGGTAGCGGAACTGCTGCCGACCCCTATTTAATTGGCAGTGACGCTGATTGGGAAACCTTTGTCAGCTATATTAACGACAAAGGAGGCCAGTATCGCTACAGTTACTATAAGCTTACTGCCGACATTCATGTTACCTCAATGGTCGGAAAGAATGATGACACCAATGCTTTTAAAGGTGTCTTTGATGGTAATGGCCATACAATGACGCTCAATCTGACAACTGATGGTAGCTCGAACTTCTTCGCTCCATTTCGTTATGTAGGTGGAAGTACTTTCAAACGATTACACATTGCGGGTAAGATTACTTCGAATAGTTATTACGTAGCAAGTCTTGTGGGTCATCACAGATGGAGTACACTGAATATCTACAATTGTTGGAGCAGTGTGGATATTGTATGCACTAAAAAAACCGATAATTCATTCAATGCAGGATTTGTAGGCTATAGTTATGATAGTAATATCAACATCAACAATTGCCGCTTTGATGGTAGTTTGCAAGGAGCTGATGCTGATGGGTGTTCTGGATTTGTTGGCCAACGTAATTCTAACAGCAGTTCGATGAAAATCAGCAATTGTCTCTTTGCCCCAACACAGCTGACAGTTGCTACTGATAATAGCTATACCTTTGCATACAAAAGTGATGTCAATACCAATAATTATTATACTACGCCTTTAGGTAAAGAACAAGGCACTGCTATTGGCAATATGACAGATAGTGAGCTACTAAATAAACTTGGTAAGGGTTGGGAAAAGAAGGGAGATAAAGTAGTCCCCGTCTTTGACATCAAAAACCTAAGTACTGGTAGCATTGAGTGCAACACATTCTGGGCCTATACAGGCGAAGACATCACTGTGACTCCCACGGTGAAGGATATGGACGGCAACACGGTGTCGTCTGAAAATTACAGCGTTAGTTTCTCGCCCAGTCCAGTAAAGGAAGTGGGCCGATACACAATGACCGTAACAAGCAATACCGCCAATGGCTATAGCGGTACGCTGACTCATCAGTTTGAAGTTGCTCAGAATATAAGCGGTACGGGAACGAAAGATGAACCCTACCTTATCAATACTACTGACGATTGGAATCTCTTTGCAAAATCGGTAGAAGGTGGTATCGATTATTATGGAAAGTACGTTAAACTAACCAACAATATTACCATTTCAACCATGGTGGGCGTTTGTGATGAAAGTGGTGACAGACCCTTTAGAGGTATCTTCGAAGGCGATAATCACACGCTTACCGCCAATATCACAAGCACAGCCACCGATGATAATAAAAACAATCAAGGTGTGGCTCCGTTCCATCTTATAAAACAAGCAACTATTCAAAACCTAACCGTTGCAGGTCAAATTACATCTGCAAGCAAATATGCTGCAGGTTTGGTAGGTTGGGTAGATGGTGATTATAACAGTTCATACATCAAAAATTGTGTAGTTAAAGCAACCATTACCACCAGTGCTGACTGGGCTGGAGGTTTTGTTGGTAACATTTGCTATAGCGATCGAAATAACTTATATTTTACCAATAGTGTATTTGCTGGTAAAATCAGCAACACGAGTAGCGACGATCGTCGCAGAGCGGGCGGTTTTTGTGGATATGGTTATGGTTATAGTTACTTTGAAAACTGTCTGGAGAATGGTTCCTATACCAATATTACTTACATGAATCCAAGGAATGCTTATGGTATTTTTTCTAATGAGAGAGTTAATAGCCTTTATTACGTCAACAAAATAGCAGTAAATAATAAGTACATCGCTAAAGAATATGGTTGCTACCAAGTGGCGAATACGGCTCCAGCTGATGAATTATATTTGAAACGCGAAATTAAGGGCTATCAATTTTATCAGTCTGTTTGGATTACAGGGCTAAACGATAGCTATCCATATAATAATGGCGAAGAAGTGAGCTTGGCCTATGAGCTGAAGACGAATAGCGGCAAATTGACCAAGGATACAGACTATACGGTGACGCTTTCGTCCAACGCACCAGCAGCTGCTGGCGATTATACGATTAGCTTTACGGCTAAAGAGGGTAATAGTGGTGGTTACGCGGGAACCACAACACGCACTTTCAGTGTCATGGAAGGTGAAGATTTGGATGGCTATGTATTTAAAACAGAAGGCGAAGGTGAGAGTAAGGTGTACCTCATCAATGATGAGCGCGACTTAGAGCGTTTGGCTGCCTATGTGAATAGTGGTCACGATGCTACAGGCAAAACCTTTAAACAGAATGCCGATATTACTTTAACCGCTGCGCATACATCTATCGGTGGATACTTTGAAGGTAATTCCAGAAATTTTAAGGGTACTTATGATGGCAATAACAAGACAATTAGCAAATTAATTGTCAACGCGCCTAATAGTAACTATCAAGGTCTCTTTGGATATGCTTATAATGCAGTGATTAAGAATGTGATACTCGCTAATTGTAATATTACGGGCAAACAATATACGGGTGGTATTGTAGGTTATGCGTCGACGTCCACTGCCATTGAGAATTGCCATGTTAGGGGTAATATCAGTGCAACGGAAAGCGATGCAAGCGGACATGGTGGTATTGCTGGATCTGCCACATCAACAAGTATCACGAATTGTACCGTAACCGGAACCATTTCAACCTCAGTCAGCAATGACAATTATGGTGGTATCGTAGGCGCTGCGAATTCTGATGTTGTCATAACTTCGTGCGAAAATGCTGCCAATATATCAGGTGACGGACAAAATCATGGTGGTATCGTAGGTCGGGATAACAGTCGTAGTAATAAATTTAAGTACTGTTTAAATACAGGTGTGGTTAATGGCAATCAATTCGTGGGTGCCATTGCTGGTGAGGTGTATTCTGTATACAATTATGACCATTGCTATTATCCAAATGGAAGTACTATAAAGGCGCTCGGCACTTCTTCAAGCTCTAATGACTACAGAGGATATGGAGAAGTAGCGTACGCTGTCACTACAGGTGAGCATATCAATAAAATTGATATTGCAGAAGGAACTGTTGTCACCAGTGCAATCAGTGGTAAAAAGTATTGTACAAAAGGTGACTGGACATTGACCTTGACACCTGATCAAACCGATGTAACATTTGTATCGTATGCTTGTGAGGGTGGTACGCTTTCTGACTTAACAACTGCTGACGGTACACACAAGTTGACTATAACGGACAAAGATGTGACTATCTCAGCTCTTGTAAGCAACAATGATGCTACTGACGTCAATGGCGTTACGATTGCTGCCATACCCGACATGCGTTGGTTGGGTAATGTGGGTGTTGTCCCCACTATCACGATGACCAACGGTGAAACTTCGCTTGTTTTAGGCACTGACTATATTGTAGAGGGTAGCAATAACACGGCTATTGGCGAGGCTACAATCACAATAAAGGGTATCAACAACTACAAGGGTACGACAACTAAAAAATTCAATATCGTTGACTTCCCACTTCAGGATGCTTCAGCAGCTAATAGTGCTACAAACCCCTATTTGATTACAACCGCTGAGGATTTGGAGGCATTAGCAAGCATTGTCAATACAGGTTCACGTCTGGATGGATACTACAAGCAGACTGCTGATATCACTCTGTCCGATGAACATACAGCTATCGGAAATAGTAGTAATACACCATTCAAGGGTATCTACGACGGTGACAATAAAGTCATCAAAGGCTTGTTGATCAACCAAGCAGAGGGAACATACCAAGGTTTGTTTGGCAGAGCAAAGAATGCAACTATTACAAATGTTATTATCGAAAATTGCGATATTACTGCAAAAGATTATGTAGGAGGCATCTGTGGACATGCAAGTGAAACGACTATATCTAATTGTAAAGTTAGTGGAGCTATTAAGACAGCAGATGGGGTTGATGGAATGTATCATGGCGGTATTGCTGGGTACATCTATTATAAATCCATAAGCAGTTGCGTTAACACGGCCAGCGTTAAGGGTAATAATTCCAAAAGCCAATATTATGGTGGCATTGTTGGCTTTTCAAGTTATACAAGAGTAACCGATTGTTTTAATGCTGGAATTGTACAAGGTACTTCGTTTGTAGGCTCTATTGTAGGAAAGAATAATTCTACTTCAACATTAAGAGATAACTATCACACTACAACTACGACTGGTGGCGTCGGTGCTAATGGTGTTGCTACGGGTACAGACCAAACGGGTGCTACAACAGTAGCAAAGATAACGGCTACAGAGGGTGTAACATTAACACTGCCTACTACACCTACTTACGTATGGAACAATGAAAATCTATACGGAAATGGCGTTGTTGTAACACTTGATTGCACCGTACCCGAAGGTAAATATTGGGATCACTATACAGTAAATAATGGTAAGATTAGCAATGCTGGTACTAAAGAAGGCACACACACCCTGACAGACTTCACTGACGATGTTGTCATTTCTGCTACGTATGCCAGAGAACTTACTGACATAGCTACCGCAGGTGTTACTATTGCTGATATAGAGGATTTGACCTATAATGGCAAAGAGCAACATCCTAGCCCCGTTGTTACATTGAATTCGAACGCACTTGAGGCGGGATCTAACTATCAGGTAACCTATAGCGAAGGATGTACCAATGTAGGTACTTATACAATCAAGGTTGAAGGTATTGGCCGTTACAGTGGAACGTTAACTAAGACCTTTAATATTGTGCCTTATGATATCAGTGGTTGCGATATAAAAGTTGAAAACAAGCCCTATACAGGCGATGTTATCAATGTGACACCTACCGTAAAGTATGGGTCTATTACGTTGGCCCAAGGTGCGGAAAAAGATTATACCTTTGTGACCAATCCCACCACTGTTAAGGAGGGTGGTGATTATACGTTGACAGTTACGGGTAAGGGCAACTATACCGGTACGAAGGAGGTGTCATTCAATGTGTACTATTCAACGCCTACTGAATTGAGTTGCACAAATGTAACGGCGACAACCGCTACTGTAACGTGGAAAGATACTTATGCTGCGAAATGGACAGTAGCGTACAGCACCGACAAGACCTTTGAAAGTGCAGCGCATATCGACGTCGAAAACGCAAAAACTGTTTCACTTGAAAATCTCTCAGCAGATCAAGTATATTACGTTCGTGTGAAGGCCGTCTATGGAAGCCAAGAGAGCGATTGGAGTAACGTTTGCAGCTTTGAACCCACTACGAAGTTGTTGATTGGTTCGGGCAATAATACAAGTGAAAGTTTGCCTTTCCATAATTGGTACCATTATAATCTGACGCAACAAATTTACACGGCCGAAGAACTGGGAAAGAAGGCTGGTACTATTATGAGCCTTGACTTCTTCAAAACTGATGACAATGAATGCGATAATGCGATTGAAATTTATCTGGTTAAGACCGATAAGACTAAATTCGAGGGTGCTAAAGATTGGATTTCAGTAACAGAGGCAGACAAAGTGTATGATGGTAAGAAGCTATTCGAAAATAACCAATGGACTACCATTGAACTTTCTAAGCCATTTGACTATGATGGCGTTAGCAATCTTGCTTTAATCGTTTACGATAAAGAAGTGAGTGGAGATAGCTATGGAAGTGGTTGCAATTTCAGGGTCTATCAAGGCAATGACTCTCAGACATTGCAATACCGAAATGACAGAACAGGACCTTTCACAAGTGAAGGCAATAATGCGATTCTCACTCCTTCAGTTAGTGGAAACAGCCTTAGCAGCACAAAGAATCAACTGCGCATTCGCATGGCCGATAAGGTTACGATGAATGGTTTGGGTATTATGTCATACGCAAGTGACAACGTGCTCGACTTCTCTAGCATCAGCGACCTTACGGCTCACTACGCAAGCGGCTTTGCTGCTACGGCTAACAATGCTGGCGTGCTGACAATGACGCAAGTTGAAACAACACCTGCTGGTGAGGGCTTAATGTTGAAGGGTACTGCTAACGAGACTTTCTATGTGCCCGCTCTCTTTAATCTTACGCCTGAAGCACTGACTGGTAATAACCTTAAGGGTCTCACGAAGATTACTGAAGTTGAGACGACTGAGGGTGATAAAACCAACTTCATTCTCTCTCAACAGAAGGGTGTGATAGCTTGGTATCCTTTGGCTGCTAAGTATGCTTTGAAGGCACATAGTGCTTACTTGCAATTGCTTACTAACGATGTCTTTACGGGTGATGGTACACGCGCTATCAGCATGGAATTTGAAGACGGCGTAACGACCGGCTTCATTCAGATAGCAACTGACGACGTTGAAGACGGCGACTGGTATGGCATCGACGGCATTAAGTTCAATCAAAAGCCTACTCAGAGAGGTGTTTACATTAATAATGGCCGCAAGGTAATCGTTAAGTAACAAATGAATATGAAGAAAAGATATATTAGTCCTACCTCTCAGGTAGTATTGCTCGATATGCAGCAGATGTTGGCTCTAAGTCCTGGTAGTGGAGTAGATGGCAGTGTACGTGCCCCAGGCGAAAGTCAACTCTCACGTGAGTCTGACGACTTTGGTGCCAGTGAATACTGGGATACTTCGGAGGATTATTAATCCTTGTGTATAAATAAGAAGAGTGTGTGTCGTAAACAAGCATTTTGTTTGACACACACTCTTTTTTGTTTGTAATATAAGACAATCTAATGGATAAATTGCAGCTTGTCAGCCTAATTGGGGGGCGCGTCCTCACTTGGGGGCGACGCGTCCCCGAGGCTGCTGATAAAATAGCGGTTTATAGAGTTAAAG
>OKRS01002437.1_pt1 | contig 10664 bp, 8 predicted proteins | sample 1601191 | NCBI WGS metagenome assembly OKRS01 (sample SAMEA3541509, study PRJEB24748) | human gut metagenome | biome: human gut; feature: human-associated habitat; material: faeces | place: China | collected 2012 | reverse complement strand
GCACTCGGCAAATTGAGAGTAAACTCTCTTTGCGCTCGTTGGCAAAGTGTTTGCATAAGATTGGCTGCGGCTCGGCAATTGAAGCGAGCTTCATTGCTCTCGCCTTGCACAATCTTTGCATAACACTTAGCTGCACTCGGCAAATTGAGAGTAAACTCTCTTTGCGCTCGTTGGCAAAGTGTTTGCATAAGATTGGCTGCGGCTCGGCAATTGAAGCGAGCTTCATTGCTCTCGCCTTGCACAATCTTTGCATAACACTTAGCTGCACTCGGCAAATTGAGAGTAAACTCTCTTTGCGCTCGTTGGCAAAGTGTTTGCAACCTAATTCAGTTAAACGTTTAAAGGAGAAGATTATGGAGACAACGACATTAAACAGAACACAAGTGCATCTCTTGCAGATGTTTCAAGTGGATAGTTCCCAAGAAGGTTTGGATGAATTAAAAGCTTTGCTCTATTCATACTATTCAAAAAAAATGGATACGTGCTTAAATGAACTTTGGGATGCTGGTATCCTTGACCAAAAAAAATTGGATGAGTTGAATAATATGGATTTACATAAGTTATAATGAGTCGTTTAGTATTAGATACGAACTGCCTTATCCAGATAGTCTCACCTCGAAGCAAGTACCATTCCTTATGGGAGGGTTTTGTGCGAGGTGAAATATCCGTGGGGCATAAAATATATCCATGTGTTGTTAAATGATTATCAGTGAGGAGTTGGAAAAACTTGCCAAACTTTTATCCTTTTATGTGGTTTTTTAATGTTGTATGGTTAAATATTGTTACACAAAGGCGGTTTTTGGGGTTGTAACTTCTGAAATAATGTAAAAAACGCTACTTTTGTAGCGGAAAAAATTAAAAGGAAAATTTATCGTAAAGGGGTTGTAATACTACTGCAATATTGATAGTATACCTTTGCAAACGAAAAACAGGACATGCCTGTTTTGGGATGATCAAACTAACATTAGCGGAAGATTAAGTGGTGGAGCTGAAAGTCGCCAATACCGTTCCTTCCCATCGCTACTCCCATAAACACTGATTCAAATAACATTTTAATATAAAACACATGAAACATTATTTACGTTTTTTAATTACAATGCTTCTCCTGGCAATATGGGGGGGTATTAGCTATGGACAGACATGGCAGAAAGTCGCACTCTCGGAATTGACAAGTGACGATGTGTTTGTTATTGCAGAAGTTCATTCTTCTACTACTTATGCTATGGCGAATGATAATGGCGTATCTTTGCCAAAAGCTATAAAAATAATAACAAGTAAAGATGGAAAAACAATAGATGGTACTGTTGCTGATAATTTGAAATGGACTATTGCTAAAGAAGGAGATGCTTATGTTTTTTATCCTAACGGCAATACTAAAAATTGGCTCTATTGTACAGATGATAGTAAAGGTCTAAAGGTTGGTACTAATAAAACCAATAAGACTTTTGTTTTGTACGAAAATACGACATATAATTATTCAGGTCTTAAGAATGTAAAAGTAGATCGTTGTGTTGTAAATTATAGTGGTAAAGATTGGAGAAGTTATCAATCAGGTCCAAATATAAAAAATCAACAGTTAGCTTATTATAAATATGTCAAAGATACAAGAACTTCTACCAATGTAACTTTTGGAGCTGATGACGACAAGACGATTGATGTGAATGAGGGTGAAGGGGCTTCTTTTGTAGGAAAGATAGCAGTAGAGAAAGACAATGTTGCCGGTTCCATCAAGTATACTTCTGACAAACCGGAGATTGTAGCAGTTAATGGGTCAACAGGTGTTTTGACCTTTGGTAAATCTTTCGGTAAAGCAACCATCACAGCCTTGTTCACTCCTGAAGATGCTGCTACATATGCCGAGTCTTCCGCTTCTTACATTATTAATTATAAGGAGAAGACAAGAATAGTAACAACACTCGCTTTCGCAGAAACTGAAGGCGCAGTAAACCTTGGTGAAACATTCACATTGCCGGTACTTACTCTTAAGGCAGGTGACGAGATTCTTACTGGTAAGACTTATAAATATACAAGCTCTGCTCCGGAAGTTGCTTCCATTGATGAGAATACAGGTGAGGTGAAAATCCTTTCTGCCGGTAATACCGTTTTGAAAGCAGAGTTTACTGATGCGGATGATGTTTATAAGTCATCTTCTGCAGAGTTTACATTAAAGGTAATAGACCCTAATACACCTAATACAATTGTTTTCTCTGCAGCTGATGGGTCGTTTAAAAATGTAGGTGGCTATTCAGGAGCGAAAGATGTTGTTTTTGTTAGTGCTTCGGGTGATAACTATACCTTTAACTTGACACAGTGTATGAAAGCTACTACAAAAAACTATCTTGGCTGGTTGCAGATGAGTTCTGGTGATTCGGATCGTGGAAATGGAATTGTTAAATCTCCATCATTTAATTCCTTCCCTAACGGTTATAAAGTTACAGTGTATTATACTGTAGGAAGCAAGCCTAAGAATCTAACAATAACAAGTGAAGAATTGCCAAATGCAACTTCTACAACAATGATAAATGGAGATGATTATGTTACTACAATATCATTGCCACTTTCTACTGCAAAGTTTATAATGACAGCAAATGCAGCACCGAAATATGTTAGCAAGATAGAGTTGACTCCGTTGGCAGGTCCGGCAACTGTTACTCTTGATGAAACTTCCGATGACATCTCTACTGTAATATCAGAAAATAACGGCAAGACAGTAAATGTTACTCTCAAGCGTACGATTTCAAAAGATTATCTGAATCCGGTATGTCTGCCATTTGATCTTTCGGCAGAGAAGATTGCAGAGGTGTTTGGAGTAGGAAGCGTGGTGTCTGACTATACAAGCGTAGAAGGAACTGTCATGAACTTTACTCCAGTAACTACGATGACTGCCAACCATCCGTATATCGTACAGGCAACGGAAAGTTTCGATACAAAGAATATTGCAGGTGTAACTCTGAAGACAATTGCAGAAGAGACAATTGCAGAAGGTGAAAAAGAAAATATTGTGACATTTGAAAATTCAAATAGTACATTTCTGGGTTCTTTTGTAGGTTCTCCTTCAATTGTAGTGTTTAGTAAAGATATCGAAATGAAATTGTTCCTTGGTAAGGATGGAAACCTCTATCATCCAACAGATGGTTCAAGGATGAAGGGTATGCGTGCATACTTTGACGTTACTGATCTTACAAGCAGTGAGGCTAAAGTAAACATCGGTGGAGGTTTGTCTTCCATCGGCAAGCTGATGAACGGTGAGGCAATTACCGGCAAGGTGTATAATCTGAACGGTCAGTATGTAGGAAACACGCTTGACGGTCTTGCAAAGGGCTTGTATATCATAAATGGTAAGAAGTACATTGTAAAATAATTAGGAAAGGGACATTATAATGAAGAAATATATTAAACCAGAGACAAAAATAGTAGAGGTAAAAATAGAATCACTGTTGGAAGGTGCTTCTGGCAACTTATCTTTTGATCCTAGTGGAGACAAAGGATCTGGCAATCCTTGGGAAATGGGTGCCGGCAAGAATCACCAGCCGGGTTACCCATGGGATGAGTTGTGGGAAGACCCTGAAGAGGAAGAAGAAAATCAGTAATTACCTGTAGGGTATAGACGATAGAAAGGATTCGGCGGTAGACTGTGAGGACAACAATCTCCAGTCTGCCGCCGATTGTTTTTGTTTTTATAGAAGATGATTTATATGTCTATAGTCTTTGCTCGTTTCGAAATTTGTTGTATATTTGCATAACACTTAGCTGCACTCGGCAAATTGAGAGTAAAACTCTCTTTACGCTCGTTAGCAAAGTGTTTGCAAAAAGTAATATAGTATAAGTATGGGAAGATTTATAAATCCTTTTACAGATTGGGGCTTTAAGCAGATTTTCGGCAGGGAGATAACCAAGGATTTGCTTATCAGTTTCCTTAATGACCTGTTTGACGGAAAGCATCACGTTACGGATCTGACCTTCCTTGACAAGGAGCAGCTTCCGGAGGCGAAGGATATGCGTGGAGTGGTATATGATATCTATTGCAAGACAGCGGACGGGAAGAATGTCATCGTGGAGATGCAGAACAGATATCAGGAATATTTTCTTGACAGATCATTATTCTATGCAGCACGCTCGGTGGTTGGACAAAGTCAAAAGGGACTGTGGGACTATAGTCTTGTGCCGGTATATACGATATGTTTTATGAATTATGGTGAGGGAAAGGATACCCCTCACAAGTTCCGTACGGACGTTGCCTTGACGGATATTGACAGTGGGGAGCTGTTCTCGGACAAGCTTCACTTTATCTACTTGATGCTTCCACTTTTTAAGAAGGAAGAGGAAGAATGTGAGAATGATTTTGAAAGATGGATTTACGTTTTGAATAATATGAATACGTTTGATAGAATGCCTTTCCTGGCAAAGAATGCCGTGTTTAAGAAACTTGCAGAAATTGCAGATGTAAACACCCTGACACAGGCAGAGAAAGAAAAGTATGACGAGAGTCTGAAGATTATGCGTGACGCTTACGCTACTTATAAAACTGCTAAAAACATTGGACGTGAGGAAGGCGTAAGGGAAGGCCGCGCACAAGGTATCAAGGAAGGTATCAAGGCTGGTCGTGCGGAAGAGTGTAGAGGCATGGCGATAAAAATGAAGCAAAACGGCTTGGACATAATGCTGATAAGTCAGATAACCGGTCTGTCGGAAGAGGAAATAAATCAGTTGAATTAATGTTATGACAAGAGGGTGATAGAGGGATGTATGCAAGTGCTCGCTTGAACTAATTTTGAAATAAATTTGGTGGAACAGAAAAAATGTATTACCTTTGCATCCGCTTAAAGCGCCTGTGGCGAAATTGGTAGACGCGCCAGACTTAGGATCTGGTGTTTTGCGACGTGTAGGTTCGAGTCCTATCAGGCGCACCATAATAAGAGAGAGAAGTTAAGAAGTGTGTTAACGCGCCGTTCTTGTCTTCTCTTTTATTTTTTTTATTCGTATGAGTGAAATGGAAAATGTTCAAGATCAGAAGCCGAAGAAAGAAGGTATGGTGCTGCGTACCGAGGGTCTGGTGAAGCAATATGGAAAAAGAACGGTCGTCAGCAACGTCTCTATAAATGTGAGACAGGGCGAGATAGTAGGTCTGCTTGGTCCGAACGGAGCCGGCAAGACAACCTCTTTCTATATGACAACAGGACTCGTTGTGCCCAATGCCGGGCATATCTATCTTGACGATGAGGATATAACAAAATATCCTGTATACAAAAGAGCAAGGGCAGGAGTAGGCTATCTGCCTCAGGAGGCAAGTGTGTTCCGCAAGCTTAGTGTGGAAGACAATATCATGTCGGTACTTGAAATGACAAAGCTGAGCAGGAAGGAACAGCTCGAAAAGCTTGAGACGCTGATAGATGAGTTCGACTTGCATAAGGTGCGTAAGAACAAGGGAGACAGACTTTCCGGAGGCGAACGCAGACGAACGGAGATAGCAAGATGCCTTGCCATCGACCCGAAGTTCATTATGCTTGACGAGCCTTTTGCCGGTGTAGACCCTATCGCCGTGGAAGATATCCAGCATGTGGTATGGCAGTTGAAATATAAAAACATCGGTATTCTGATAACCGACCATAATGTTCATGAGACATTGAACATCACCGACCGTGCTTATCTCCTGTTTGAAGGAAGAATACTGTTCCAGGGCAGCCCGGAGGAACTTGCTGCAAACGAGATAGTAAAAGAGAAGTATCTCGGTGTGGATTTTGAACTTAAAAAGAAGAATTTCCAGGAGGTTGATGAAAGAAAGAGAAGCAGAAGGAGTTAAAATTTCAAAAACTTTAGGTCTTTACACCTTTTATAATTAATTTTGCAACCCTGAAAATGCTTTTTATCCATCATAATGCCATTTATGAGTGGAGAGAATATATTGTTCTTGCCTGAAATGGGAGACAAATAATGAAAATAATAATTTAAAACAGATAAAACAAAAATGAAGATTTCTTTTGAGAATCCAGATAAGGTGAACGGACTGTTGACCTTGGCAGTGGAGACTGCAGATTTCCAGGAAAGAGTAAATAAGACTCTTAAAGACTATCGTAAGAAGGCAAACGTTCCGGGCTTCCGTCCAGGTATGGTGCCAATGGGAATGATCAAGAAACAGTTCGGTGAGGCTGTTAAGGCAGAGGAGATAAACAAGCTTATCGGTGAGGAGATTTACAAGTATGTAAACGACAACAAGATAAAGATGCTTGGTGAGCCGATGGCAAACGAGAGCCAGGTGCCGGTAGATTTGTCTAAGGACGCTCCTTATGAGTTCAAGTTCGATATCGCTGTCGCTCCGGAGTTCAAGGTGGAACTGTCAGACAAGGACACTGTTGATTTCTATACCATCAAGGTTGACGATGACTTGGTGAACCGTCAGATAGACATGTTCGCTTCTCGTGCCGGTCACTATGACAAGGTAGAGGAGTATCAGGCAAACGATATGCTGAAGGGTGATATCCGCGAGCTTGATGAGAACGGAAACACAAAGGAAGGTGGCATTACCGTAGAGGGTGCTGTTCTTATGCCGGAATATATTAAGGTAGAGGATCAGAAGAAGCTCTTCGATGGCGCTAAGCTCGGTGATATCATCACATTCAATCCTAAGAAGGCTTATCCGGAGAGCGATGTAGAGATTTCTTCTTTGCTTAAGGTTAAGAAAGAGGAAGTAGCAGAGCTGACATCAGATTTCAGCTTCCAGATTACAGAAATCTCACGCTTCGTTAAGTCAGAAATCAACCAGGAGCTGTTTGACAGCGTTTATGGTAAGGACGAGGTTAAGGACGAGAAGGCATTCCGTGAGAAGATCGCAGAGGGACTTTCTGCACAGCTCGTAAATGACAGCGACTATAAGTTCCTCGTTGATGTTCGCAAGTATCTTGAGAACAAGGTAGGAGAGTTGACATTCCCAGACGCTTTGTTGAAGAAGATTATGCTGAACAACAATAAGGACAAGGGCGAGAAGTTCGTTGAGGACAACTATGCACAGAGCATCAAGGAGCTGACATGGCACCTTATCCGCGAGCAGCTCGTTGAGGCTAACGGCATCAAGATTGACGACAACGACATCAAGGAGACAGCAAAAGAGGCAGCACGTGCACAGTTCGCTCAGTATGGCATGACGAATATTCCAGAGGAGTATATCGACAACTATGCAAATGACATGCTGAAGAAGAGAGAATATGTTGATTCTCTGGTAGACCGCAGCATCGACCGTAAGCTTACTGCCGTACTCAAGAACGTAGTGAAGCTTGAGCAGAAAGAGGCTACTCTTGATGAGTTCAATGAAATGATGAAAGGCGAATAAATAGTTTTTTTGAATAAAAAACTCTATTAATATAGGGGTTATCCACTTTTTTTATTATCTTTGTATATGAAAAAGGTAGATAACCTCTTTTTTGTGTATAGAAATGAAGATAAATATGAATAACGATTTTAGAAAATATGCTACAGGGCACCTTGGCATGAACGGTATGGTGCTTGATGATGTCATGAAGGCGCAGGCTCAGTATATGAACCCGTATATCCTTGAGGAGCGTCAGCTGAATGTTACACAGATGGATGTGTTCTCCCGACTGATGATGGACCGTATCATCTTCCTCGGTACGGAGGTTAATGACTATACGGCAAACACACTGCAGGCGCAGTTGCTGTATCTGGATTCAGTGGATTCGGGAAAAGACATCTCTATATATATCAATAGTCCTGGCGGTAGCGTAACAGCGGGCTTGGGCATTTATGATACCATGCAGTTCATCAATAGTGATGTTGCCACGATCTGTACAGGTATGGCCGCTTCGATGGCAGCCGTGCTGTTGGTTGCGGGAACAGAAGGTAAACGTTCTGCGTTGACTCATTCACGTGTGATGATTCATCAGCCGATGGGAGGCGCGCAAGGACAAGCTTCGGATATTGAGATCACGGCCCGTGAAATCCAAAAGTTGAAGAAAGAACTGTATACCATTATTGCAGACCACTCTCATACGGATTTTGACAAAGTATGGGCGGACTCTGACCGTGACTACTGGATGACAGCTCAGGAGGCTAAGGAATATGGTATGATTGATGAGGTGCTGTCACGCAAACCGGCTGCTCTATAATGTATTTATTTCCATTCGATAAGAATAACAGTACTAAAAACAACCCAGGTTTCCGCTATCATTTCATGCAGGCTTCTTTCTTAAAGACGCATTAGGAAACTTGGATATTTAAAGGAATAAACATTGGAAGATAATAAAACACCTAGAAACAGTAGAAGGAAATGTAGTTTCTGCGGACGTTCGGAAAATGAAGTCGGATTTCTGATAACCGGAATGAACGGCTGCATTTGTGACAGTTGCTCGGAGCAGGCATATGAAATTATGCAGGAAGCCATGCATCAAAAAAAAGGTGCACCGGGTGAGTTGAACTTGAAGGAACTTCCGAAGCCAAAGGAAATCAAGGAATTTCTTGACCAATACATTATTGGTCAGGATGACGCCAAACGCTATCTTTCCGTTGCCGTTTACAATCATTACAAGCGTCTGCTCCAAAAAGTGGATAAGGATGATATAGAGATTGAAAAGTCCAATATCATTATGGTAGGTAGTACGGGAACGGGAAAAACCTTGCTGGCACGCACTATTGCCAAATTATTGCATGTGCCGTTTACCATTGTTGACGCCACCGTGCTGACAGAGGCCGGATATGTGGGTGAAGATATTGAGAGTCTTTTAACCCGTTTGCTTCAAGTGGCAGATTATAATGTGGCGGAAGCTGAAAGAGGCATCGTATTTATTGATGAGATTGACAAGATTGCCCGTAAAGGAGATAACCCCTCCATTACTCGTGATGTAAGTGGTGAAGGTGTACAACAAGGTCTGTTGAAACTGCTGGAAGGATCTATCGTGAATGTACCACCTCAGGGAGGACGTAAACACCCCGACCAGAAAATGATTCCGGTCAATACGAAAAACATTCTGTTTATTTGTGGTGGGGCGTTTGATGGTATTGAACGCAAAATTGCACAACGTTTGAATACGCATGTGGTAGGTTATAGCGCGGCAAAGGACGTGGTGAAGATAGATCGCGGCAACTTGATGCAATATATTGCCCCTCAGGATTTGAAATCATTCGGGCTGATTCCTGAAATCATAGGCCGTCTGCCCATTTTGACTTACCTGAATCCGTTGGATAGAACCGCTTTGCGCAATATCTTGACGGAACCGAAGAATTCCATTATCAAACAGTATGTTAAATTATTTGAAATGGATGGGGTCAAGCTGGAGTTTCAACCCGAAGTATTCGAGTATATTGTAGACAAAGCTATTGAGTATAAGTTAGGAGCACGCGGATTACGTTCCATTGTGGAAACGATCATGATGGACGTTATGTTTGAAATTCCCTCTCAGAAAGCGAAAAAGTACGAAGTGACACTTGATTTTGCAAAACAGCAGATGGGAAAGGCAAATATTTCGCGAATGCAAACAGCTTAGTATCAAGATATAAAGGGAGAGAGAAAGAAAAAATGCAATTCTTCTGAAAAATATTACCCGAAATATTCGTGTAATTTGAGAACTTGTTTATAACTTTGTTAGACAACAAAAGATGTAAAACAAGAAATCGGGAAAACCGTGAAAAACTATTGATACAATGACGGAGAATATAAATTTAACGGACGCATTAAAAAAGTATTTTGGATTTGATACTTTCAAAGGTAATCAGGAAGCGATTATCCGTAATCTGCTTGCCGGAAATGATACATTTGTTTTGATGCCTACGGGCGGTGGTAAATCGTTATGCTATCAGTTGCCATCCCTTATCATGGATGGAACAGCAATCGTTATATCTCCTTTAATTGCATTGATGAAAAACCAGGTGGATGCCATGCGTAATTTCAGTGAGGAGGACGGAGTAGCACACTTTATTAATTCGTCATTGAACAAATCGGCTATAGACCAGGTTAAATCGGATATCCTGAGCGGCAAAACCAAATTGCTCTACGTAGCTCCCGAATCCTTGACAAAGGAGGAGAATGTAGATTTCCTGAAAGGAGTGAAGATCTCATTTTATGCGGTGGATGAAGCACACTGTATTTCGGAATGGGGGCATGACTTCCGTCCGGAGTACCGTCGCATCCGTCCTATTATTAATGAAATAGGAAAGGCGCCGGTGATTGCCCTTACTGCTACTGCAACTCCGAAAGTGCGTATGGATATTCAAAAAAATCTGGGTATGCAGGATGCGCAGGAGTTCAAGTCCTCTTTCAATCGCCCGAACCTGTATTATGAAGTGCGCTCGAAGACAAATAATATTGACAGGGATATTATCAAGTTTATCAAGGCTAATCCTGGTAAATCAGGTATTATCTACTGTTTGAGCCGTAAGAAGGTGGAAGAATTGGCCGAAGTGCTTCAAGCTAACGGAATCAATGCGCGTGCTTATCATGCCGGTATGGATTCTGCTACACGCACAGCCAATCAAGACGGGTTCTTGAAAGAGGATATAGATGTGATTGTAGCTACCATCGCTTTTGGAATGGGAATTGATAAGCCCGATGTGCGCTTTGTGATACATTATGATATTCCGAAAAGTCTGGAAGGTTATTATCAGGAAACGGGGAGAGCCGGTCGTGACGGAGGGGAAGGTCAGTGTATTACGTTCTATTC
>OKRS01002436.1_pt1 | contig 10665 bp, 8 predicted proteins | sample 1601191 | NCBI WGS metagenome assembly OKRS01 (sample SAMEA3541509, study PRJEB24748) | human gut metagenome | biome: human gut; feature: human-associated habitat; material: faeces | place: China | collected 2012 | reverse complement strand
TACTGAATCAGTTGGCACTTTCGTGGCAATCGCCCTGTTTCGGTTGTTCGATTGTAATCTTGGCACAATGGAACGGAATCTTGCCGGATGGCAAAAGCTGTTCTCTTGTGTTTTTCGCTTGGGTCCGAATCGGGTTTCGGTTTGGTGATGGCACCAATCGTCTCAGCTATTCCTTCAAATGAAATCCATTTTTCCAGTTAATGAAATCTATTTTCCCAGTAAACGAAATCCATTTTCCCAGTTAGTGAAATTTATTTTCCCAGTAAAAGAAATCTGTTTTTCCTGTAAAAGAAATCGGTTGTCCCTTCAAACGAATAAGGAACGGAAATGGCGTGTGGCCAAATCCATTCCTTATTATAATATATGCGCGCGAGGGAGTTTGTCTGCTTTGCCTGGTCGTGTCTTGTGCTCCTTTTTCCGTTCCTCTCTTCTCCATTGCTCCTTCCTCCTCAGTTGGGGGCGGGGAGCAGGTGGGGCAGAGGCGAGGGTGCCGGGCAGGAGTGAGCAGGCAGCTGCCTTGCGTCAGGCGTAGTACTCGTGCTTGGCTGCAGCCAGCGTGTTGAGCATGAGCATGCAGATGGTCATGGGGCCAACACCACCTGGTACAGGGGTGATGAACGAGCATAGAGGGGCCACGTTGTCGAAATCCACATCGCCCGACAGGCGGAAGCCGCTCTTGCGCGATGCGTCTGGCACTCTGGTGGTACCTACGTCTATCACGGTGGATCCCGGCTTGACCATATCGGCTGTGAGGAATCCCGGGCGGCCGATGGCTGCTATGATGATGTCGGCCTGCAGGCATTCCTCCTTCAGGGTGGCCGAATGGCTGTGGCACACGGTTACGGTGCTGTCGCCGTAGGACTTTTGCATCATGAGTTGTGCCATAGGCTTTCCCACGATGTTGCTACGGCCCAGGATGACACATTTGCGTCCTTGAGTGGGCACGTGATAGCGGCGGAGCAACTCGAGGATGCCGCGTGGAGTGGCGCTGATGAAGGCAGGCAGGCCAATGGCCATGCGGCCCACATTGACGGGATGGAAGCCATCTACGTCCTTGCGATAGTCGATGGCTTCTATTACCTTCTGCTCGCTGATGTGCTTGGGCAGCGGCAGCTGCACGATGAAACCATCCACCTCGGGGTCGCGGTTGAGGCTGTCTATCTCGGCCAGCAGCTCTTCCTCGGTGATGTCATCCTCAAATCTCTTGAGAGTACTCGTGAATCCACACGCTTCGCATGCCAGCACCTTGTTCTTCACATATGTCTCGCTGCCTCCGTCGTGGCCTACCAGTATGGTGGCCAGATGCGGGCGGCGCAGCCCCTGTGCCAGTCTGTCCTCCACCTCCTGGCGTATTTCGCCCTTGATGGTAGCGGCAGTGGCTTTTCCGTCTATCAGTTCCATCTCCTGTCCTCCAGTATTATGCGTTGTGTTGTTTGGTTTGCTTACATTCCAGGCATGCGGCCCTTCATCATCTGGGCCATCTGAGCCATCTTGCTGTTGTTGGTCACCAGCTTCATCATCTTGCGGGTCTGGTCGAACTGCTTGATGAGCCTGTTCACCTCCTGGATGCTTGTTCCCGAGCCCTTGGCTATGCGGTTGCGCCGGCTGGTGTTGAGCAGTTCAGGCTTTGTGCGTTCGGCAGGCGTCATGCTCTGGATGATGGCTTCTATGCCCTTGAAGGCGTTATCGTCGATATCCACATCCTTGAGCGCCTTGCCCACTCCCGGTATCATGCTGGCCAGATCCTTCAGATTACCCATGCGCTTAATCTGCTGTATCTGGTTGTAGAAGTCGTTGAAGTCAAACTGGTTCTTCTGTATCTTCTTCTGCAGACGCTTTGCCTCTTCCTCGTCAAACTGCTCCTGGGCACGTTCTACCAGCGAAACGATATCGCCCATGCCCAGTATGCGGTCGGCCATACGTGCCGGGTGGAAGGGGTCAATGGCATCCAGCTTCTCGCCTGTGCCTACAAACTTGATGGGCTTGTTCACTACTGAACGTATGCTCAATGCGGCACCACCACGTGTGTCACCGTCGAGCTTGGTGAGTACCACGCCCGTGTAGTCGAGCCTGTCATTGAACTCCTTGGCGGCTGTCACAGCGTCCTGGCCGGTCATGGCATCCACCACGAAGAGGATTTCACCAGGCTGTGTGGCATCCTTTATCTGCTTGATCTGCTCCATGAGTTCCTCATCGATGGCCTGGCGACCGGCGGTATCGATGATGAGCACGTCGTGACCTTTGGCCTTGGCCTCCTGTATGGCGTTGAGTGCAACAGGCACGGGGTCCTTGGCTTCCGGCTCGATGTGGACGGGCACACCTATCTGCGCCCCCAGCACACGCAGCTGCTCCATGGCAGCAGGGCGGAAGGTATCGCAGGCGGCCAGCAATGGGTTCATCTGGCGCTTCTCCTTCAGCATCTTGGCCAGCTTGCCGCTCATGGTGGTCTTACCGGCACCGTTGAGTCCGGCCATGAGGATGATGGCGGGATGTCCCTTGATGTTCATGTCGGTGGTCTCGCCTCCCATCAGCAGGGCCAGCTCGTCATGCACTATCTTCACCATCAGTTGCTGCGGCTTCACGGCAGTAAGCACGTTCTGTCCCAGCGCCTTCTGCTTCACCGTGTCGGTAAATGCCTTGGCCACCTTATAGTTCACGTCGGCGTCGAGAAGTGCTCTGCGCACATCCTTGAGCGTCTCTGCCACGTTTATCTCGGTGATTTTACCCTCACCCTTCAGTATCTTGAACGACCGTTCGAGGCGTTCACTCAGGTTTTCAAACATATCTTATCTTTGTCTTTAATTGCTTGTTGTCGGTTCGTTGTAGCTTGCTTCAGGGGCTTGTGCTACAGGTTGAGCAGCTTGTTGACCAGCGGCATCACTTCGTGGCTGAGCACGTGGTCGTTGAGATAGTGCCCGCCCTCGAAGAGCCGCATCTGTGCTGTCCCGTAATGCTTGCGGAAGTCTGCCTGGCAGTTCACCAGTTTGTCCTGGGTGCCGAAGATACCCCATACCAGCTGCTTCTCCTGCGAGGTGATGGCCTGGAAGTTGTCTTTCTCCACCTGCTTGAACTCCTGTATCATCTCCTTATCTACCTTGAAGTCCTTGGCTCCGTCCTCTCGCTTGTTGCGGAATTCCCTGCGTCCCAGGCCTTGGAACGTGAGTGTGCGTGACATGTGGAACGATGGGTTGACCAGTATGCGCGGTATGCCGTGCAGCTGCTCGGCATACATTGCGCCCATGCTGGTGGCCACGATGAGGTCGGGATGCAGCTGCTCCACCAGCTCCTGCAGCATCTTCTGTGCCTCGAGGGGGCTTGTGGGAACGTCGGGACTCACTACCTGCACCCCATGAGAGTACAGCAGGTTGCGCATGACAATGGCTGTGCCCGAACTGCCTGCCGAGGCAAAGCCGTGGATATATAGTACTGTCGACATGATGCTTTCACGTTTTTTTCGTGCTTGCAAAGGTACGCTTTTTCCCCCTTATGCCCAAGAAATGAGGGCCGCAGTCTGCTTCGTGGTGCCACGAAGAGGCATGCGGAGATGAAACTTTAAGCCTTGTTAACATTTACGAGCGAAATTATTTCTTATCTTTGCTGCCGAAACAAATGCGCCCAAGCGCGCTTTACCATATTATAGATTATGACAAACGGAAACAGCGAAGCAGGTAAGAAGCCCATCATGGTGGAGTCCATACTGGACCTGAATGCCAACAACGTGTGGGACTTGAGTGACTATCAGATAGGAGAATTGTGGGAGCGTGACCGCAAGGAGGAGGATTTCTCTATCAGCGAAGACAAGTTGCTCAACATCATCAGACTGGCTTTCGAGGTGGTTCACTATAATGTGGACGACCCCCGAGACGTGAAGAAGTACGAGAGCGGCGGCTGGGTGAAGATATGCCACTGCAATCCCGCACGTGGTGTGGTGGCTATCCGCAGGAAGTCCATCACACGTATTTCCGACCTCAGCTATGAGAACATCCGCCATATCTCTGCTCCTGAGCTCCTCTCATTGCTGGAGGCCAACTTCGGCAGCGGCTGGGAGTCGCTCTCGCTGCAGATTCGCGATGTGATAGAGACGGGCTTCGACATCAGCACCACCCAGTTGCCCACCAGCCGCATCCATACTCCTGGCGGCACGCTGTCCAAGAAGGTGGCCCAGGGATACGACGTGCTCGAGATACCTCGCGGCACTTGGACCGAAGCCATATTCGCCAAGAAGAAGGATCCTGTGGCCAAGATACGCTTCGTGGTGCCTGAAGCACGCTTCGACGAAGACGGCAATCCTCTGCCCGACGACGAGGCTCTGAGCGACGGCAACGCCGATGACCAGGATGCCCCGCTGGTAGCCAAACATCAGCGCGACGCCGTACACCACCGGGCCCAGGGTCTGGCCGAGGCCAATGCAAAGGCCGAGGACGAAGAGGCTGAGGCAGAAGGCATGGAGATAGAGTAAACCAAAAGAAAGCAAACAATAGGGAAAGTCCCCGGGGGCACACCTCGGGGATTTTCGTAAGAGCACGTCTCGTGAGGCTTCCTGCCCGCTTGGGCGACGGGAGCCGGGGTGCATGACGGGGTGGGGATGCCTGCCGGAAGTCATGCTGCACGGGCTTGCCAAAAGAACGGAACAAATATGAGTGGAACTGGACTGGCCGCTTTGGCCGCCGCCTATTTCCTGCTGCTCCTGCTTGTGGGGCGGCTTGTGGGCGGCAAGGGAGACAATGACACATTCTTCAGAGCCGGGCGGCAGTCGCCCTGGTGGGCTGTGGCCTACGGAATGATAGGTGCCAGCATCAGCGGGGTCACCTTTGTGAGTGTGCCCGGTATGGTGGGTGCCACGCAGTTTACATACCTGCAGACGTGCATGGGATTCTTCCTGGGTTATGTGTTCGTGGCGTGTTTCCTGCTGCCCGTATATTATCGCATGAACCTCACCAGCATCTACACCTACCTCGACAAGCGGCTTGGCCTGTCGAGCTATATCACGGGTGCCGGCTTCTTCTTCCTCAGTAAGTTGGCCGGAGCAAGCATCCGCCTCTACCTGGTGTGCAGCATCCTCCAGCATTTCATCTTCGATGGGTTGGGCGTCAATTTTGTTGCTACGGCCGCTCTGGTGCTCCTGCTCATCTGGCTCTACACGATGTACAGCGGCATCAAGACCATCGTGTGGACCGACTGTCTGCAGACTACCGTGCTGCTCGTCTCGCTGGTGCTCATCATCACGCAGGCTTGCCGCGGGATGGGACTCTCGTTGGGCGAAGCCTGCAGCCGCGTGTGGAGCGACCCCATGAGCCGTATCTTCGACTTCGGAGACCCCCAGGGGCGCCAGTACTTCTGGAAGCAGTTCCTGAGCGGCATCTTTATCCCCATCGTCATGACGGGCCTCGACCAGGATATGATGCAGAAGAACCTCACCTGCAAGACCCTTCGCCAGAGCCAGTTGAACATGTGTCTCAACGGACTCTTCTACGTGCCTGTCAATCTGCTCTTCCTTATGTTGGGCGGCATACTGTTTCTCATGTGTGCCCAGATGGGACTGCAGGTGCCGGCGGCGGGCGACGAACTCCTGCCCACACTCTGCTCCAGCGGTTTGCTCGGACAGGCTTCCATGGCCTGCTTCACCATTGGCATAGTGGCGGCAGCCTTCAGTAGTGCCGATTCTGCCCTTACAAGTCTCACCACCTGCTTCTGTGTGGATCTGGCTCGAAAGCCCAACAGCGTGTGGTTCAGGCGTGTGGCCCACTTCGGTATAGCCTGCAGCCTCCTGCTGGTCATCCTGGTGGTGCGTGCTGTGGGCAGCAGTAGCGTGATAGATGCTGTATATACCGTGTGCGGCTACACCTACGGCCCCTTGCTCGGCCTCTTCGCTTTCGGGATGCTCACACGCCGCAAGCCTCGTGCGTGGTTTGTGCCTATTGCCTGCGTGGTGTCGCCTGTGGTATGCTTCGCAATGGACTGGGCGGTGCGCACCTACACCACTTACCGCTTCGGTTACGAACTTCTGATGGTCAACGGACTGCTGGTATTCCTGCTCCTATTGCTGTCTTCTACGAAATTCCGCGCAGACGATACTGGTGGCGATAGCCACATTTAAGCTGTCGGTAGTGGGCCTGTCGGGTGGAAACGACGGGATGAGCAGCCTGTGTGTGACCAATGGGCGCACCTGGGCAGAGATGCCGTTGCCTTCGTTGCCCATGATGATGAGGCCGTTGGAGCCCAATGGCTGCGAGTAGATATCCTGCCCGTCGAGCAGGGTTCCCCAGGTGGGAGCGCCCGACTGGCGGATGAACTCGGGCAAATCAGTATAATGTACGCGCACACGTGCCAAGGCACCCATGGTGGCCTGTACCGCCTTGGGGTTGAACACATCCACCGTCTCGTGCGAACAGATGATGTCGGCGATGCCAAACCAGTCGGCTATACGCACTATGGTGCCCATATTGCCGGGGTCCTGCACGCCGTCGAGAGCCAGGCAGAGGTTCTCCTGCGGGAGCGACGCATCCAGCCGGTATTCGGGCAGAGGGAACAGGGCCAGCACCTGTTGGGGCGCTCTCAGCAGGCTTGCTTGCCTGAGCTCCTGGTCGCTCACCTCGTCGGTGGGGCAACCCTTCGGCACCAGATGCCCGTTGGCAGCCAGCCATTCGGGAGTGGCAGCCAGGTAGGCAGGAGCCACCGAGTGCAGCATCTCGTTGACCAGTCGCGGCCCCTCGGCCACAAAGAGTCCCTCGCGCAGCCGGTGCTTGCGCATTTCCAGAGCATGAATCAGTTTTATGCGTGCTTTGCTTATCATCTGTCTTTTTCCGTTTGTAGAGTTCTGTACGGACAAAGGTAGAACTTTTTGCGGGGACGGGCAACGGCTTGCTGCCACTTTCGCATCACTTGCTGCCCCAGTGCGTATGCGGTTGTAGGGAAAGAGTGGGGGAGAAGGCCAGCCTGCCCATCTGCATTCGGTGGGAAAACGCAGGGCGGTGCGATGGGCGGTGCAGCGTGCTGCGATGGAGCGTGCTGCGTTGGCTTGTGCAGCGTGCTCCATTTGTGGGTGCGAAAAACTCCTTTTTCCCATTGGGCGTGCTTGCAGCCTTGCCTTGGCGCGCCTGGCGGACATTCGCATCGTTGACGGAAACTTGCCTTGGACGGCTTGCGGGCGAGGGGTATCATTTTACCTGAAACCTTCCTCCGTTCCTCCTTTTTTCCTGCAAAGGTGAAAAAGACTTGCCCGATTGTTTTGTGTTACGCCCGCCTTGCACTACCTTTGCAGAAATGAAATCCTTGCGTTGGCTTTATAGAATGCTTGCGTGCGCTGTGGTGGCCTCTATGGCCGCCTCTTGCAGCGTGAACCGCTTTATACCCGAAGGCTCCTACCTGCTCGAGCGGGTGAGCATATCGGCCGACAGCAGTTCGCTCAACACGCAGCCCCTGCAGGGTTTCGTGCGCCAGCATCCCAACAGCCGCTGGTTCTCCGCCGTTCCTGTGCCGCTCTCGGTATATTGTCTCTCGGGTACCGACAGCACCAAGCGCTTCAACCGCTTCCTGCGTCGCCTGGGCGAGGCACCTGTCATCTACGACTCCACCTTGAGCCTGCGCACCAGCATCAATATGGAACTGGCCGTGCGCAGTATGGGTTATCTGAATGCCCGCGTGACGCGTGATGAGCGTGTGCGACGCAACCGCCTGCGCCTGCGCTACGAGGTGCATCCCGGCGAGCGCTATCATGTGCGCAACCTGGATGTGGATATCCAGGATTCGGTGTTGCAGCATCAGCTGGCCGAGGCAAACGCCTTGCCACGGTTGAGCGAGGGGATGAAATTTGACCTGAATGTGCTTGACGAGGAGCGCGGACGCATCTCGTCGGTACTGGCCAACAGTGGCTATTACCGCTTCAACAAGGACTTCATACGCTTCGAGGCCGATACCACCGTGGGCCATCACCAGGTGGATCTGCTCATGAAGGTGCTGCCTTATAATATCACACCCGCGCGCGATACCATATTACATAGCCGTTACCGCATCCACGAAGTGACCTATCAGGTGGATACCACCCGCACAGGCCGTCCGTTCCTCAGGCAAAGGGCGCTGCGCGAAGCTTCACGGCTGGAGCCGGGCAATATCTATCGCGAGCAGGATGTGCAGGAGACCTATGCCCGCATGATCAGGCTGGGTGGGGTGCTGGGCACTAATGTGCGCCTCTATCCCGCATCGTCTGACAGCACGGGGCTCGATGCTGTGGTGCAGGTGTCGCAAGGCAAGCACAACAGTTTCGGCGTGGAGGTAGAGGGTACCAACTCGGCCGGTGACTTCGGAGCAGCCCTCTCGGCATCGTATCAGAACAGGAACGTGTTCCGTGGGGGAGAGACTTTCGGGGTGAAGCTTCGCGGCGCCTTCGAGGCCATCAAGGGGCTGAGCGGCTATCAGGACCAGAACTACATCGAGTATAGTGCCGAGACCAGTCTGGCCTTTCCCGGCTTCCGTGCGCCCTTTATCTCGCGTGACTTCCGCAGCCAGGTGGTGGCCACCAGCGAGGTGAGTCTGATGTACGACTCGCAGGACCGTCCTGAGTTCCACCGAAGAGTGGTCACCGCAGCATGGAAATACCGCTGGTCACGACCCGGAAAGCGCCTTCAGCATAGGGTGGATCTGCTGGACCTCAATTATGTGTTCATGCCTTGGATAAGCAGCACATTCCGCAAGCTCTATCTGGACGACCCCGAGAACCGCAACGCCATACTGCGTTACAACTACGAGAATCTCTTCATCATGAAGTGGGGCTACAATATGACCTACAACTCGCGCTCCATTCGTGACGGCCGCACAAACTACGGCACCAACGGCTACATCGTGCGCTTCGGCGTGGAGTCGGCGGGCAACCTGCTCTACGGACTTTCGAAGGCCGGCCTCTCGAGCCCCAACAACAAGGGGCAATACACCCTTTTCAATATCGCCTATGCCCAGTATGTGAAGGGAGACTTCGACTATTCCAAGAGCTTCTACTTCGACAAGCGCAACTCCCTGGCGCTGCATTTCGGCCTGGGAGTGGCCTATCCCTATGGCAACTCCACCATTCTCCCCTATGAGAAGCGCTATTTCAGCGGTGGAGCCAACAGCGTGCGCGGATGGAGCGTGCGCGGATTGGGGCCAGGCTCATTCCGTGGCAACGACGGGCGCATCGACTTCATCAACCAGACGGGCGACATCAAGCTCGACCTCAATGTCGAATATCGTGCCCACATCTTCTGGAAGCTCGATGGCGCGCTCTTTATTGACGCGGGCAATATATGGACCTTGCGCAACTACAGCGACCAGCCGGGCGGACAGTTCAAGTTCGACACCTTCTGGCGCCAGATAGCCGTCGCCTACGGTTTGGGCGTGCGTCTCAACTTCGACTACTTCATTCTCCGACTCGATGGAGGCATGAAGGCCGTCAATCCCGCCTATACCGACAGCCGCCGCCATTTCCCTGTCATCCACCCCGACTTCGGGCGTGATTTCAGTCTGCACTTTGCTGTCGGACTGCCTTTCTGACGTTTCCCCATAGGGCATAATGTAATGCCCACATTGCAGAATAGCATATAAAAGCCAGCCCCATTCCATTGCGGTATGCCATTGTTTCCGTAACTTTGTCGTGAAAATAATAATTCAATGATCAAGTTTATGGCATTGGGTTCGGGGAGCAGCGGGAATAGCTACTACCTGCAAGCAGGCAGCACCCGCCTGCTCATCGACGCAGGCATCAGCCCTCGAACCATGAAAAAGCATCTGAAAGGCGTGGGTGTGAGCCTGGAGGAGATAGATGCGGTGTTCGTGACACACGACCATGCAGACCACATAAAGGCAGTCGGCTATATGGCCAATGACCTTGACAAGCCCGTGTATGCCACCCAGCTGGTGCACGAGGGAATCAATCGCAATTATTGTGTGAGCAGCAAGCTCACGCCCGAGCACGTGCGTGTGATACAGAAGGAAGAGTCCGTGCAGGTGGGTGAGTTCACCGTCACAGCCTTCGATGTGCCCCATGACAGTACCGACTGCGTGGGCTACAGGGTGGAGGCCGACGGCATCACTTTCTGCCTGCTTACCGATGTGGGCCATGTGACTCCCACCCTGGAGGAGCAGGTGTCACAGGCCGACTACATCGTGCTGGAGTCCAACCACGACGAGAATATGCTCATGATGGGCAACTATCCCGCCTATCTGAAGGGCAGGATAAGGGGAGACAAGGGACATCTGAGCAATGAGGCATCGGCTCATCTGCTGGCCGAACATGCCACTCCACGCCTCAAGCACGTGTGGCTTTGCCACCTGAGCGAGGAGAACAACCACCCCGAACTGGCCCGCAAAACGATGGAGACCGTGTGCCGCAGTTTCGGCATTTTGCCCGGAAAGGACTTCAAAATGGACATCCTAAAGCGCAAAACACCCTCGGAAATGTACGAATTGATGCCTTAGAAACAAAAAAGTCTGCAAAAGGCTTGGCTGTATCAGAAAAAGTCTATACCTTTGCAATCGCAAAAACGAAAGGTATGCGTCCTTAGCTCAGTTGGTAGAGCAATTGACTCTTAATCAATGGGTCCAGGGTTCGAGCCCCTGAGGGCGTACCAAGGAAGAGAAATCCTGAGTTTTTGTATGCGTCCTTAGCTCAGTTGGTAGAGCAATTGACTCTTAATC
>OKRS01002435.1_pt1 | contig 10665 bp, 6 predicted proteins | sample 1601191 | NCBI WGS metagenome assembly OKRS01 (sample SAMEA3541509, study PRJEB24748) | human gut metagenome | biome: human gut; feature: human-associated habitat; material: faeces | place: China | collected 2012 | reverse complement strand
AATAATTAACGAGTGCCGTTGACTATCTTATGCTGTGGGGGTGCTGAGTAGTTACTTCTGGTGCAACAAAAGGTTAAAAACGTTAAATCTTTTCCTTTTCGTATCTAATCAGAATCCATATGGACACTTTCCTACCGTTTAGAGCGTATAATACTGATAATCAACTAATAATACATTCAGGGTGTTGCGACAATCTTTCCTCTCAAATTAAATCCGACATTATTCAACGTTTTGGAAAAGAAGTTTTTGATAGATGGTTGTAATTGAATCCAAGCGCAGGAAGAGCGAAAACATACTGAAGAAATACCCTGATGCGGTAATAGCTGATGTTGCAGGCCACCCATGCGGAATTGGGGAAAACATGGGGGACTTTGTTCTTTTATCTGGATATCATCTTATGTTGTCTGAGGGTTAAGGAAGGCAAGTGCGGACATGACAGAAATGGGTAGTTAAAGCAAGCTTAGTCTATTGCGTTCTGCATTGCTTTGTTTGACAATCAGTTTGAAGTGGGGAAGTTCTTATAGCGTCAAAACGAAAGCGTACATTTACGCCTTATACTGTAGGTATGCCCAACCTCTGCCCATCGGGACTTTCGGTATGGGTATAGACGTTACATAGATAACACTTTTATCTTGGAAACCACTTTGTTTGACTGGTAAAGTATGATTTTAAGTCCCGATTTAACATTATTAAATATAAATATATCAAAGAATTCCACTTTGGCATAATTTTTCTTGCCAAAAAGTTTGTATTCTCAACGATTATTTGTATTTTTGCAGCGTTAGTTCCAGCCGAGCCTCTTTACAATGCTTAAATAGGCTGGGCTTTTTTGTTTATAAGCTATGACAAAGAGAAATTTTGGAAAAGATTACAAGACTCCACGAGAACTTGTAACCTTATTGGAAAATCGTGGATTGATAATTAATGATAGGCAAAAGGCTCAATTGTATTTGGAGAGCATTGGCTATTATCGATTGTCTGCGTATATGCATCCTTTGTTGAAGACTCCAAAGATTCTTCATCTGTATAAGGAAGGTGCTACATTTAACAAAGTGATGATGCTTTATCGCTTTGACAAAAAGTTGCGCTTACTCCTTTTTAACGAGATTGAGAAGATCGAAATTGCTGTAAGAGAAGCCGTAATGAATATGACGGCTGAACGGACTGGTGATATATATTGGCTTACAAATTCTGCACATTTTCGTGATCAGTCCATTTTCGTCAATAGTATGGCAATGTTGTCGAAGGAGTATGAACGTTCTACTGAAGACTTTATAGAACACTTCAAAAGAACATATACAGAACCTTTTCCACCAGCATGGATTCTTGGTGAACTTCTCCCAATGGGTAGCGTGAATATGTACTACAGGAACTTGAAAGATAAAGGACTCAAAAAGCAGATCGCCAAGCGTTTCTGCCTTCATGCTCCAGTGTTTGAGTCTTGGCTTTCTGTGCTTACGCTTACTCGCAATGCGTGTTGTCATCATGCTCGTGTTTGGAATAAAGTCAACAAGATTATTCCAAATGATATGAGAGGCATGACTCGTCCTTGGATTACTATTCCTGCGGACAAGCGAAGAATCTATTATAATATGTGCATCATCAAGTATTTCCTTGACATCATCTCTCCCAACAATGACATGCTTGACAAAATGCACAATTTGTTCAGCAAGTTTCCAGAGATAGACCTGGCAGCTCTTGGATTCCCTGTTGGTTGGGAAAATGAACCTCTGTGGCAATAAAAGACATATGAAGAGACTGTTAACCACCCCACATCACCCATATTTTCTGCAATTTTGATGTGATTGAAAGTTAAATACGTTAAATCTTCACCTTTTCGTATCTAATCAGAATTCATACGGTCACTTTTCTACCGTTTAGAGCGTATAACACTGATAATCAACTAATAATAGATACTCACACTAGATATATGGATGTATGGTCAGTTCTTCTCCAGTTAAAGGGTATAGAAGAGGGGTTAGCCAACGATCAAGAAAAATTTTACACCATTTTTTTTGTGGATTATTTGTGTCAGAACTAATTCTAAACTGTATAATATAGTCCCCTTTAACTTCCGTATTAGCAACAAAATTAAAAGATCCATGGTTGTCAGTAATGGTACTCCCTTCAAAATTCTTTTCATTTATTTTGCCGTCTTGATATCCATAAGCTTTTATATCAATTTTGGTATGAGGTAAGGGTTTGCGTCTATTGTATGAATAAAGTGTACCTTTGATCAAGTATTTGTTCTCGATAGGTTGTAATAATTGAAACGTATCTTTTTGACACATTGTGTCGAAAGAATTGGCATACCAACCTTGTACCATCATAAGAAGGTCTATCATACGTCTATGAGCTGCATCCTTTTTCGCAAAGTACAAGTCAGGACGATGAATATATCCACGTAATTCAGATGCTAAGAGTAAATTTCCGCCAATGCCCCCATCGGCATTGTCAAGTAAAGTAGTTGCTTCATCACGTGCTGCAAATGAAAGGTTAGCATTGGCGATGGCGTTACCATGTTTGTCTTTTGCACGTACAACTACGACGGCAGGGCTAAAGGCTTTATATTCACGTTGATTCTGAAGAACTTCAAGATGCACGAAACGAGTACTATCAATAGATGTGAATGGTGCCCAAAAGAGACGTGTTGATAGACTCTGCCCCTTCCAATTATAAAGTTCTATACGATTGACTCCACCGCGTAGTGCGTTAATAGGTATAAAGCGAGAATTAGCATTTTCATGTACAGTGATTGTGTCAAAGAAGCATGCATTTTCGCGGTTAAAGATAGCTAAAGCAAGAAGCTCATTCCTTTTAATACTATTCGTATTAGCTATAATTTGAATGTCAAGCCCTTCGTTATTAATGTTAGCTGAAATGGCGTACGCTGCATGAATGTTGGGTAACTCATATTTCTTAGATCGAATGGATTGAACCTGTGCGTACCCTTCTGAAAAATCAGCGGGTAATTCAAAGGAACCCATGCCGTCATGTTCTGGCTGAGCTTTTGTACATATTTTTCCATTAGCGTAATAAATAGTTATGCTATCATAGGCTGCTAGTCCCATGCCATCCGTTAATTTGAATGCAATTCGCTGTGATGCTCCGTTTACGCGATTTCCACCTTCAGGATAAAAATCTAAAAAACGTTTTTTATTGCTTGTCATTATGTAGGGGCGTGGTTTCCCTATAGTCGGATTTTTGCGTGGGGCTGGTGTTAGAAGTGATAATTGAGAAAGGTTCAGGTTCAATCCTTTTTCTTTTTTGTGTTGAGGGTTTGCATCTGTAAAAACAGGTAGTACACGTGAGAAGCATGCAGCACGCCCCCAATTAATCATTTCGCGTGTATAAGCTAATATTTCATAATATCCGCCATAAGCATAGTAGGGTAGTACGATGGCACCTTGTGCCGTTCCCATACTATCAATTTTAAGTGTTTGTTTAGTAATTTGTTGTCCGTCAGCGTTTAATAGTTCAACATATAGGACTCCGCTTAGTGTAGTTGGTTTTAGTGAAGATGCACGTACTACATAAGCTTTATACCATATAGTATCGTTTTGCAGATAACTTGAGCTATTAAAGTGCAGGTATACTTTCTCGCGTGGGTAGTTATAGTCAAAACGAGTTGCTTTTTTGAATTTTTCAAAGAGTTGTGTCGTTTGATCAGATAAGGATTGGCCTATTGAAGATAAAGAAATCAATAAGCATGATAATGTAATCAATATATGTTTTAGCATATTCTTTTGAATTAAACGACGTGTTACTTATAATTCGATTTTGATTAAGTAGGTCTTCAAAAGTAGTTTCTTTTAGTTCCAATTAATCAGTTCCCCCTCTTCTGTGATGCCGCGCACGCTGATATCAAGTGTTTCGTTCTCGCGAGCGTTGGTAAAGAGTATGATAGTTGCTTCGCCCTTGTCGTTTGTCTTAATCTGTGGTGACCACAAGAGCGTACGGCGTGTATCGTTCTTTGAGGGCAAATCAAACTTTCGATAGTTGGGCGAATAGTATTTAATGGCAGGCGTAAATCCTTGAATTTGACGTGACTCTTTGCCACGCCCTGTGCGCCTTCTATATTCATCGGAGCTTAGAAACAAATAAATTTTGTCTTTTTCGTTACTAAAACGCTTCTCTTCACCGCTTACACCATCAATGCGCAAATTGCTTTTAACGATAGAAGCAGATTTGAAGTTTGAGCAGAGCTTATCATCCTCATCTCGAAAGAAAACCGATGGAGGAAGATTGTTAACGTAAACGGTGTAATTGTGTCCTTTAATCGTAAAACTCAGTAGTGTATTATCTTCGTTCTCACTTGGATTATCATTATTATTTATATCTTCGTCATTATTTTGAGTCACTTCGTTGTTGCTTAAGCTTTGACTATTTGTAGAATTATTATGTGAATGACTATTTATGGCATTTTCTACCTTACTATTAGTAAGTGTATAGTATTCTTCCGCATAAGTTGCCATATTTGAAGTTATTTGAGAAGAGTCCATGGTGTAGTCGCTTCCGTTATAACTTAGTTTCCAATTCATAATGTCGAAAAATTGGAAAATGTCTAAGTCATTAATACCGAAATCTCTCAGGCGTTCGCATTCACGCTGCACGTTATAGTAGGTTACGCAGTGTTTAATTCCATTTCGCTCGCCACCATTAAAGGTGCTACGGCCGCCTTGTAGTCCTTTGTATTTTTTGACATGTGCCACGACTTCGGCAGGCTTAAGCACCGAAAAGCGAAAGGTCTTAATCGTGTCTTTCCACTCAAACAGATCAGCCTCCTTTGTATCGGCAGCAGTGTTTGTGTAATTGGGGTTGTTTGTGGCATATTCGTACGGCTGCAGGCTCAGTTGTGGGCCTCTGATAGGGCAGAGTGGGGGAGCAAACCAACGGTCAAGCGAAAGTTTGCTCCATTTGCGCTTGTTATTTTCGTCCCGAAGTTTGAAGGTAACTAAGAAGTCTCCTTTCAATTCCGTTTTCGCTTCAAAAGCGAATCGCCCTTTGTTGTCAGTTTTGGTTTGTGCCTCAATGCCAGTAGTACCAACCTTCCCATCGTTGTATGCATATCCCATAAGGTTGATATAAATATTGGGGTAAGGTTCCTTCTTGTTGTTGTACTTGTAAAGTGTACCTTTAATCAACAAACTATCTTCTATGGGCTGACGAAGCGCAAAACTTTCGCGTTGACACATCACATCAAAAGAGTTCGCTTGCCACCCTTGTACCAACATGAGGAGGTCGAGCATGAAGCGATGCGCGGCATCATTGCGCTCAAAATAACGATCAGGACGATGAATATAACCACGCAGTTCAGAAGCTAACAACATGCTGGCCTCAATACCCCCATCGGTGGTGGTGATAATGTTGCTCGCTTCGTCGCGTACAGCCACAGAAAGGTTGGCATTCTTTACGATATTTCCGTCACCACGTGTGGCTTTAAGTACTAATGCTACGGGGCTAAAGGGATCGTATGCGCGTTGGTTTTGTTTAACTTGTAGTGAAACTTTGTGTGCAGCTTCACGCTGATTGAGCGGATTCCAAACTAATCGTGTTGCAAGTCCCTGTCCCTCGATGTTGAAAAGTTCGAAGCGACTCACCCCCGCGCGAAGGGCTTTGTTGGGAATGAAAAGTTCAGTTCCTGTTTGCGGGTTGACAGTAAGCGTGTCAAAGAAGCAGGCATTTTCGCGATTAAAGAGTGCAATAGCTAAAAGTTTATGAAGCTCGCAAATGCTGTCTGCAGCAGTTACTTTAATGGTGATTCCTTCACTACTATGTTCAGTCACTCCTAAATAGTAATCAGCAGTGCAATTGGGTAAATCGATTTGACTCTTTTTGATGCCATTAATGCGTGTATAGCCTTTGTCAAAGTCGGCAGGTAGAAGGAACGTCCCCATCCCATCGTGTAAAGGTTGTGTGGTCGTACACAATCGTCCGTCAGCATAAAAAATAGAGAGCGTGTCTTCAACAGGAAGCCCTGTACCATCAGTAAGTTTAAAAGCAATAAGTTGGTCTACGCCCTTAACGCGTTCTCCGCCTTCGGGATAGAAGTCGAGCATTCGCTTTTTGTTTGTGGTCATGCCATAAGGACGTGGTTGTCCTATGGTAACCGTTTTACGAGGCTCTGGTTGTGGAATGGAGAGTTGTGAAAGGTCAAGGTCAAACCCGTGTTGCTTTTTGTGTTGTGGATTCTCGTCAGTAAAGACAGGTAGCACACGTGAGAAACAAGCATACTTTCCCCAATTCACCATTTCACGCGTATAGGCTCTCACTTCGTAGTAACCTGGGTAAACGGCATCACCTAATGGAATAGCTCCTTGAGCCGTGCCCATGCTGTCAATTCTGAGAACTTGATTAACAACGTTTTGTCCGTCTGCATTAAGTAGTTCAACATAAAGCACTTTGCTGAGTGTAGTGGGTTTGAGCGATGATGCACGTACTACGTATGCTTTGTACCAAATGGTATCGCCCGTAAGGTAAGCTGTGTTATCAAAATGAACATACACTTTTTCACGAGGATATTTATAGTCAAATCGTGCAGCTGTTTTAAACTTTTCAAAGAGTTGTTCCGTTTGTTCATGCAGTGATTGTGCATGGGTGCTGGTGTTCAGCAAGGTGCAGAGCAAAAATAAGAGGATACGCAGAGATCTATATTTATACATCTTCATCATACACTTTGGTGCCTTATGGTAAATATACTCAATAGTGTGTAGAGAACTTGTCTCTATTATTGAAGTTGTCTAAACTTTTATGAAATTCAAGATTTGCCTTTATTTTTGAATCGATTTTGTATAAGATAGGCTGCACCTCAGCAAAAATCTCAAGCAAGCTTGGCTTTTTGCATTCGGTTTGCACTATCTTTGGGCCTTGAAGAGGGAGTGTAGCGAGCTACACGACCGATGAAAGGTCAAAAAGCGGTCAAAAAGAAAGGTAAAGATTGAATTTAGAAGAGATAAAATTTTAAATATAATCTTCGTCAGAAAAGTTTAGACGACTTCATTATCTTTCAAGTGAACTTTCGTACTCTAAGGGATCGCATTCAACATCTTTCGTTTCGCAATACATTAGATTTCCACTTTGAAGACAGTTTACGCGATGAGCGTCTCGATATGTTTCTGTAATATACCATTTCATATCAACTTCAGTATAATCCATATCATGACTTATTTAAAAAAAATATATAGTCAAAGTAGAGAAGTATTCTTTTCATTGAAACACGAATTGTCGGTTAGGCCTAGCATCATTATCAAGCAAACTTGCTATTCGGCATTCGCCTTGCGCGACAATTCGTGTTTAAATCTGTGCGTGGCATAAATAGAAAAACAATTTTACATATCTACTATCTATGGTTGATTAGTTCCAATCAATAAATTGGCCTTCTTTTGTGATTCCACGGATACTAATATCAAGCGTTTCGGCTTCACGTGAATTAGTGAAAAAGATGAGCGTAGCTTCACCTTTCTCATTCGTTTTAACTTGTGGCATCCAAAGCAATGTACGGCGTATGTCATTGACGGAAGGAAGGTCGAATTTGCGATAATTGGGAGAATAGAATTTTATTTGAGAGGTAAAACCTTGAACATGTCTAAATTCAACACCTTTTTTGGTGCGTGTTCTATATTCGTCAGGGCGTTCATAAAAATAGATGTAGTCGACTAAATCGATATTATCAGCATCTTTTCCTCTGCTATTTCTTTTGTATTTCCCCGAAAGGTTATCTGCAAACTCTTCATATCTGACAATGGTTACAGCTTCAAAATCTTTACACATTATATTATTCTCTTCGTCAAAGAAATCATCGGTCTCCTCATTGTTTAATAATAATGCGTATGGATGATTATTGATCAAATATACTTTCTTTTTGTAACGAAGTGATATTTTAGGCTTTTCTCCGAAATTAAAAGAGGAGGGTATTTCAATATCCGTTTCGTTAAAATTAGCGGCGTTCCTTTCAAAATTGTTACTTGAATCAAATTTGTAATCTTCGCTGCTGTTGAAATAAATATCTCCTAACGAAAGCCTTTTCATGGAGTTCCCTATGCCATTGACATCTTTTATATTGTTATACTTACATTTAAGGTCAACAATTTTGAGAAAAGAGAATAAATTTAAATCGTTGATGCCGAAATCACGAAATCGCTCACATTCTCTTTTTATATTGTAATAAGTAAGAGATGCGTGTATGCCATTATCAACACCGCCATTCCATGTGTAGCGTGTGCCTGTAAAGCCCTTATATTTCCTTTTAGCATGAACAGTGGCAGCTTTTAGGTTAGATACTTTGTAGGGGAGAATGGTATCGGTCCATTCAAAGTACTTAACCTTCTGATTGTCAGGATGATTAATAGAACTCTGCTGCTCATTATTATTATAAGGGTGAATGGTCATCATATCTTCCATAAAGGGAAGTAGTGCTGGAGTAAGCCAACGGTCAAGGTGTAGTTTGCACCATGTGTTAGTCCCTTTGTGAGTGTTTTGGGCCTTAAATTGTACTAAATAATCACCATAAATATCTGTATCGGATGCAAATTTAAAGTTCCCATTTTGGTCGGTAATAGCTTCTCCAACAAAATTTTTACTGTTAACTTTTCCGTCTTGATAGCCATAGGCTTTAATAGAAACTTTAGTATTAGGTAGCGGCTTACGTTTGTTGTACGAATAAAGAGTTCCTTTTATGAATAGTTTGTCTTCAATGGGCTGCCATAGTTGAAAACTATCTTTTTGACACATGGTGTCAAAGGTATTAGCACTCCATCCCTGCACCATCATGAGTAAATCAAGCATACGATGATGTGCTGCATCATTTTTCTTAAAATATAAGTCGGGGCGGTGAATGTATCCTCGCAGTTCTGATGCCAAAAGCATATTTCCACTGATGCCTCCTTCTGCATTGTCAAGCAATGTTGTAGCTTCGTCGCGTGCTACAAATGAGAGATTGGCATTTGCTATGGCTTCTCCCTTATTATCTTTCGCGCGTACAACAACTACGGCAGGACTAAATGGTTTGTATTCACGTTGATTCTGAGATACTTCAAGGTGAACAAACCTTGTGCTATCTTGGGTGGTTATAGGCTTCCAAAATAAGCGAGTTGACAAACTGTGTCCTTGCCAGTCAAAAAGTTCAATTCTATTCACTCCACTTCGTAGTGCATCTTTTGCCACGAATCGTGAGCAATCATTGCCATTAAGAGATATTGTATCGAAAAAACAAGCATTTTCATGATTAAAAATAGCCAAACCAAACAAATCGTTTGTTTGTACATTTGACTTGTTTGTTACAATTTTAATGTTTAGTCCATCTTCTTCCATATCAGCACGTAGCGCATATTGTGCAAACTCTTGTGGTAGCTTATATTTTTGTGAACTAATGGATTGCACTTGGGCATATCCTTCAGTAAAGTCAGCTGGAAGTTCAAATGTTCCCATTCCCTCATGCTCGGGCTGGGCTTGTGTGCAGAGTCTACCATCAGCATAGTAGATGGATATACTATCGTTGGTGGCTAATCCCATGCCATCGGTAAGTTTAAAGGCAATGCGTTGTGCTGCTCCTGTTACACGACTTCCGCCTTCTGGATAAAAGTCTAACAACCTCTTTTTATTGCTAGTCATTTCATAGGGCCTAGGCTTACCTATAGTAGGATATTTACGTATTCCAGGGGATAGTAATGATAGTTGCGATAGGTTAAGATCTAATCCTTTCTTCTTTTTGTGTACTGGATTTACATCAGTAAAAACAGGTAGTACTCGTGAAAAACAAGCATAACGTCCCCAATTTAACATTTCGCGTGTATAGGCAAGGACCTCGTAATATCCTCCATAGGCATAGTTGGGAAGGGCAATAGCACCATGTGCTGTTCCCATACTATCAATTTTGAGTGTTTGTTTGGTGATTAGCTGTCCATCAGCATTCAGCAATTCAACATATAATACCCTACTTAAGGTGGTTGGCTTGAGTGACGACGCGCGTACGACATAGGCTTTATACCATATTGTATCGTTTAGTAAATAGCTTGAACTGTTAAAGTGTACATACACCTTTTCGCGAGGATAGTTATAGTCAAATCGTGCCGCTTTTTTGAATTTTTCAAACAATTGCTCTGCTTGCATTGACATCGTTTGCCCATAAGATGTGAGCGAAGTCAAGATGCATAATATAGTGAGGTATAAATACTTTCGCATATTTTTTTGATTTAGAAATTCAAATACAATAGTTATGAGCTTTAGATTGCTATTTGAATGTTGTATGTGGCAAAATTAGAAAAAACTTCTTAATAGAATATTTTTTGTGCTAAGTTTTTTGCGTTTTATTTGTTTCTTTTGTAAGGTTGACATGACGTTATGAGGCTACTATGTGAAGATGTTGATAAACTGCAATTTGTCTGCCTAATTGCAGTTTGTTGGACACTATAATGAAGGTATCTCATGGGGTATTCTTCATATGTTACCCTAACAAACTCTGAAATGAAAAAGGGGGGAGAGGTATTCAAATTGAAATTCGTCTTTTCTTCACACCCCACACATTCCCTTCGCATAAATGGCGGCGAGGCACCCCTAAGCGGCGCATCTCTTTGGTGATGCGCTTGATCGTAACGCCTTGCAGTGAACGAGGGGCTTGTGCCTTGAGTTCGTCAAAGAGTTCGCTGGCTGATAACCACGAAATAGACT
>OKRS01002434.1_pt1 | contig 10669 bp, 10 predicted proteins | sample 1601191 | NCBI WGS metagenome assembly OKRS01 (sample SAMEA3541509, study PRJEB24748) | human gut metagenome | biome: human gut; feature: human-associated habitat; material: faeces | place: China | collected 2012 | reverse complement strand
CTGCCGCAAGTCGGTGTAGACCTGCTCTGTCTCCAGTCCGCAGTCCGCCACCATCCCGGCATTTGCCAGCAGACCGTGGCGCTCCAGCGCCGCTGCCGCTTTGTAGATGGCCTTGCCGGATTTCATCACGACCTTTGTTCCCGGCAGCGGCAGCGCGTTGTCCAGATCCGTGCTGCCCGGCAGGATGTGGAGTGGCTCGTCCATACGGGTGAGGCTGCGCCCCAACCGCGCCGCCACGGCGCAGAAGCTGGTGACGCCGGGACACATCACCGTTTCAAACCCGCCAGCGCGGATGCGCTCCAGAATATAGCAGGCCGTGGCGTACACGGACACGTCGCCCAGATTCACCATGGCCACGTCCCGCCCCGCCGCCAGCTCGGCTTCGATAGCGGCTGCCGCCGTGCGGTAGCTGTCCTCTCGTACCGCCGCGTCATGCGCCATGGTGAAGTCCAGCGGCAAGACGGTCTTGCCCTGCATATCCACCGCCCCGGCGGCAATGTCCAGCGCCAGCATCCGTCCGGACTTCATCCGGGGAGCCGCGATAACGTCACACGCCTCCAGCACCTGGCAGGCCTGCCGGGTCAGCAGCTCCGGGTCGCCGGGGCCCACGCTGACGGCGTAAAAAACGCCCTGTTTTTCCATGATAGCACTCCTTACGGTACGAATTCCAGACTGTCGAAGCAAGGGTCGTACTTCCCGTGCTCCATCTGGTACAGCTTTGCGATATACGCCCGTGTAAAGATCTCCTCCGGCGGGCCGATGCGGTCGATCCGGTCGCCTGCCACACACACCACGGTGTCGGAGATGCGCTCCGCCAGCTCCAACTCGTGGAGCGACAGCAGTACCGCCAGATGGTTCTCCCGCACCATGCGCTTGAGCACCGTCAAAAGCTCCAGCTTGTAGCGGATGTCCAGAAAGCTGGTGGGCTCATCCAGCACGATGATCTCCGGTTCCTGACACAGCGCCCGCGCCAAGAGGATACGCTGGCGCTGCCCATCGCTGATGGCGGAGAAGGGGCGGTCGGCAAACTCCATGCCGCCTACCTGCTCCAAGGAGCGCTCCACGATGGCCTGATCCTCCGGCTGCAAAATGCCCAGCCGCCCGGTATAGGGATAGCGGCCGCTGCTCACCACGTCCCGGCAGGTCATCAGCTCCGGTTCCATGCGGGCCGTCATCAAAATGGCCATGCGCCGGGCGATCTCATTGCGGCTGCGCGCCTCCATGGCCTTTCCATCCAGAAACACCGTGCCGGACACCTTGGAGAGCTGGCCGATAATGGTTTTTAAGATGGTGGATTTTCCCGACCCGTTGGGGCCGATGAGCGTCACGATCTTGCCCCGCTGCACATGGAGGGTGACGTCCTCGATCAGAGGCTTGCCGTGGTAGCCCACGGTCAGGTCTTTTGTTTCCAGATATGCCATACTCACGCCGCCTTTCTGTGGATCATCATGTAGATCACGATGGGTGCGCCGAATACCGCCGTGACGGAGCTGATGCTCACCTCTGTGGGGGCAAAGGCGGTGCGGGCGATGAGGTCGCAGAACAGGCAGAACACGCCGCCGCCCAGAAAGCAGGCAGGGATCATGACGAGCGGCTCCGCCGATTTGAACAGGGACTTCATCAGGTGCGGCACTGCGATGCCAACAAAGGAGATGGGGCCGGCAAAGGCCGTGACGCAGGCGGACAGCACACTGGACAACAGGATCAGCGCCGTCCGGAAGGCCCGCAGCGGCACGCCCATGTTCTGGGCGTAGACCTCGCCCAACTGGTACGCCCGGATGGGCTTGGAGAGCAGGAAGGTCAGCAGCAGCGTGATGCCGCAGACAACGGCCATAGTCTTTACGTTGTCCCAGCTCATGCCGGAGAAGGAGCCGAGAGACCAGTTGTGCAGATTCACGATGCTGGAATCGTCGGCAAAGGTCACAAGAAAATCCGTCAGTGCCGAGCAGATATAGCCGATCATCACGCCGCAGACCACCAGCAGGCTCATGCGCTTGACCCGCTGGGAGATCAGCAGCACGAAGCCCATGGATACCATAGCTCCCACGAAGGCCGCTGCGATGAGAATGGCGGAGGAGGTGGTCTTGCCACGGCTCAGCAGCACCAGCATGGCCACGCACACCGTCATCTTTGCGCCGGAGGAGATGCCCAGCACGAAGGGTCCTGCGATAGGGTTGTGGAAGAAGGTTTGCAGCAGATAGCCGGACAGGGACAGCGCCCCGCCCAGGATCAGCGCCGACAGAAGCCGGGGCAGACGGATCTTCATGATGATCTGGCTTTGTGTAAAGTCCACATCGCCGCCCAGCAGGATCCGCCATATTTCAGACGCGGAAAGAGAAACGCTTCCCGCAAAAATGTTCCAAATCAAAAAGACAAGCAAAAGCAGGAGGAGCAACAAAAAGCCTCCCCAGATGCGAAGTGTTCGGGTCCTCTTCATGCCGCTCCTCCTTATAATGCAATGATGTAAAAAATGCTCACTTCATCCGTGTCAGGAAGTGAAACGCCGTATCCGGCGCGTCGTTCAACGCATGGTTGACGTCCAGAATGAGGTCGCTCAGCTCCAGCGACTCCTGATAGAAGTTTTTGGTCAGGCACCACACATTACCGCTCTTGACGGCCTTGAAGTCGGCCATCAGCGGATCCAGTGCCACCAATTCGTCCAGCGTGTGCAGCTCGCCGTCGATGATGCTGTTGTAGATCAGCACATCGGCGTCCACCGCGCCGTTGTAGAAGGATTCCATCTGGATATTGATGGTGGACTGTGCGTTGTCCTCCGCCGACTCATCGAAGGAGACATAGTTGCCGCCTGCGATGGCGACGCATTTCGCTACATAGTCCGTGGACTTGCGGACGTTTACAGCGCCGCTGCTGGTGATGTAGAAAAACGCCACGGTCTTGCCTGTGGGCTGCTGCTCCAGTACGTCCGCCACACTGTCCATCTTTGCGTTGAACAGCGCCTCGGCCTCGTCCTCCTTGTCCAGCAGCGCCGCGTACAGCTTGATCCACTCCATCCGGCCCATGGGCTGGGTCTCGTAGCTGGATGTCTCCACCAGCACGGGGATGCCCAGCCGCTCCAGTTGCTCCAGCACCGCCGGAGAGTGATAGATCATGGTGTTTTCCACCGCCAGATCGCAGCCCTGCGACAGGATCAGCTCATAATCCGGCTCGGAGTACTTGCCGGCGTATACCAGCGCTCCGCTGTCCATGGCGTCCTTGGCACGCTGGATATACCAGTCCGACTGCTTTTTACCGCTGAGGGTGATGCAGTCGATGGCGTTCAGCTTGTCGAAGTAGTCCATAGCGGCGGCGGCTACCAGATAGATCTGGTCCAGCGGCTGCTGCAAAACGGTGACGCCGGAGGGGACTCCGTCAGGCACCGCCGCGCCCTCCGCCACCAGCAGGTACACCCGGTCATTGTTGATGGTGATGCGTTTGTAGCTCTCTCCGGCGTACTCCACAGTGAACTGCTCCGCGTAGCGCAGGGACATGGTACGGTCAAAGACCAACTCATCCCACGATACGGAGGCGGTTTGTCCGTCTGTTTTGGCGGGAGCGTCAGCCGCGCTGCAGGCGCAGAGGGACAAGACCGTCAGCGCCGCCAGCAGCCCGGCGAGAAAACGCCTCACTGGGCGGCCTCCACAGCGGTGGAGGAATCGAAGGTCAGAGTGTACTCGATCTCGTGGGGGGTGCTCATAGCGGTGGTGTCGCCGATCACCGTCAGCGGGGTATCCAGCGCCCGCACGGGGATCTCAAAGGTGGAGCCGCCCTCGGTGGTGAGAACGTCATAGCGCTGACCGTCCACCAGCATATAGTCGTACTTCTCACTGCTCCACACGATGGTGGCGGTGGCAGCGCCGTTTTCCACCTTCAGGGTGCAGGGGGTCAGCACATGGGACTTACCGGAGCCGCCCTCGAAGCCTACCTCAATGGTGTAGGTGCCGTCCGCCAATGCGATGGCGGCAGTGTCATCGCCGTCATCCTCCTTCAGGACAGGGTTGGAGACGGACACCTTGTGGTCATACCATACGCCCTTCTTGCCGATGAGGGCCACATCGAACTCCTCGTCCAGCGCGGGAACGGGGATATCAAAGCCGTTGACCGTTTCGGTCAGACCGTCGGGATAGGTGACGGTGTCCTTGGTGGGCTGGAGCAGCACGGCGCCGTCCTTCTGGGCGTCCTCCTTCAGACCGGGGAACAGATTGACGATGCTGGTAGAGGCGAGGCTGACGTGGATGGTCATCTGGCCGTCCTTCACGGTCAGCACGCCTTTGCCGTCACATGTCTCGTTGGCGTGGAACATGCTGCTGTCGGTGTTGAAGTCGGCGGTGTACACACCGTCCGCCAGAGCGGGCTGGTCAGGCGCATCGTTGCCGGGGGCATCGGTCTGCTGCTGTCCACAGCCCACCAGCAGCGCTGCCATCATCAGAACAGCCAGCAGAAAGGAAAAAATTTTCTTCATAGTTAAGTCCTCCTTGCTTTGAAAAAGGCTCCGAGGCGATGGTATACCGCCCCGGAGCCCGTTCAGTCCTTGTTACGCGATGGCGTCAATGGCAGCCTTGGTGTGGGCCACATAGAGGGCCTGCACGTCCGCGATACGGCCCAGACCGGAGATCTGGCAGTTCACGGTGAAGCCGGCGGCCTCAAACATGGTCTTCCAGGAATCATCGTCAGCACCGGCCATGTCGTTGTTGGCGTGGTCGCCAGCCACGACCATCAGGGGACGCAGCACCACGGTGGTGTAGCCGGCGTTCTTGACGGCCTCGATCACGGCCTCGCAGGAGGTATTCTCAGGCTCGCCCTCCACGGTGCCGATGAACACGTTCTCATAGCCCAGCTTGGCCATCTGGGTAGCCATCTGGCTGTAGGTGACCTTGGCCACATGAGCCGTACCGTGGCCCATCAGCACGTAGGCAACACCGGCATCCTTGGCGGCAGCGGTGGACTCATAGCCGCTCTCCTCGAGGGCAGCAGCCACGACGGCCTTGGCGGCGGCTTCCTTGTCGGCGTTGATAACGGTGGCATCGTCGCCAACCTCACCCAGCAGGGGCTCGGCGATCTCAACGGAGTCAAACTGGTCGCGAACCTTGTCGATGGCGGCGCACATCTCGTCGTACTCAGCACCGTGCATCAGATGGGTGGGCTGCACCACCAGCTGCTTCACGCCGTTGGCGACAGCGCGCTCCAGAGCCTGCTCCATGTTGTCGATCTTCTCGCCGTCACGGGCCTGGATGTGGTTGATGATGATCTGCGCGGTGAAAGCGCGGCGCACGGACCAATCGGGATTGGCCTCCTGCAGGGCATCCTCAACGCTCTTGATGTCGGCTACGCGGCTGTCGTTGAAGGAGGTGCCGAAGGACACCACCAGCAGCTCCTTCTCGCCGATCTCGTCCTGGTTGCGGGGATCGTCCTTGGACGCGTCACCGGTGTCCAGACCGAAATAGTCGGGGCTGGCTTCCTCGCCCTCCACCAGAGCCTTCTGGGCGTCGGTCAGGGCATCCCAAGCGGCCTTGGCGGCCTCACACTGGGCGTCGGTCTCCTCGGTGCGCTCCTGTACGTAGATGGCGTCGATCAGAGCGGCAACCTTGTCGGCGGCGGCCTTGTCAGTTTCCTCGGTGTTCACATTGTTGTTGTCAGCGTCGTTGTTGTCGGCAGCATTGTCCTTGTTGCCGCAGGCGGTCAGCATGCTCATCAGCATCACAGCCGCCATCAGAAAGGCAAGTGCTTTCTTCATGGGGATCTACCTCTTTCTAAAATATTTGTTCTGAAAGAAATATAAAAACGGCTGTGTCTCACACAGCCGCCCTCGGTGCTTCTTACTACATACACATCCGTGCGGTCCACCGCGCCGGATCATAAGTTCGTAGGAAAACCAACCTGTTGGCAGCAGGTTTGAGATTCCACACACAGGCAGGTCTCCTGACTTCGTTCATCGCGGCATTGCCCTTCCCAGTTTCCCAGTGGATTGCAGGGCCGCTCCCGTACACAGTGACTGCATCGTTCCGGATTCGCACCGGATTCCCTTTTCATCTGCTTTTGGGCAGACACCTCTGTGCTACAACTTTATATTTTTCCAGACAGCGGGATTATATCACATTTTGTCGAATTGTCAATCCGTTCTGATGGCGGATCTCTAAAATCTATTGATTCGTGCATGCCGGATTTGCTGTTATCGCAATGTATTCTCCCCACAGTGTCTGCAAGGAGCAGAGAAGCACCTTGCCGCCTCTCTGCTCCCTCACTTGCTTGTTTATTTTTGGGTATTTTCTTCATCGTCCAGCAGGTCGGTCATATTCCGCAGGCTGATGCCCAGGGTGGACCCGTTGTGCAGCAGTGCCGAGGTGGCAGGTGGCAGTACACCCGCCACGCCCAGCGCGATCAGCGTCAGGTTGAAGCCCACGATGAAGCGGTAGCTGCCGTGGATACGCTCCATCAGTGCCTCACCGAGCCTGCGCAGTGTTACCAGCGCAAACAGATCCTCCGAGGCAACGGTGATGTCGGCGATCTCCCGGGCGATAGCCGCGCCGGTGGAGATGGCGATGCCCGCGTCCGCCTCCGACAGGGCAGGGGAGTCGTTGACGCCGTCGCCCACCATGATAACGGTGTGGCCCTTCGCCTTTTCCTGCCGGATAAAGGCGGCCTTGTCCTCCGGCAGCACCTCGGCGTACACAGCGTCCACGCCCACCTCGGCGGCCACAGCCTCCGCCGTGCGGCGGTTGTCGCCGGTCATCATCACCACGTTGGCAAAGCCGCTCTCGTGCAGCGCCCTTACCGCCTCCCGCGCCTCCCGGCGCAGGGGATCGTGGATGCAGATCACCGCCGCCAGCTCCCCGTCTATGCAGAGGTACAGGTGGGAATACGCGGCGGGCAGCGCGTCAAATTTCGGCTGCTCTCCCTCCGGGATGCGGCAGCCCTCGTCCTCAAAGACAAAGTGGGCGCTGCCGATGATGACCTTCTTGCCCTCCACCATGCTGGAGATGCCGTGGGCCACCACATACTGCACCTGCGAATGATACTCCTCGTGGGTGAGCCCGTGCCGCTTTGCCTCCGCGACCACGGCGTTTGCCATGGAATGGGGGTAGTGCTCCTCCAAACAGGCGGCAAGCCGCAGCATTTCCGCCTCGTCGTGTCCGCCGAAGGGGATGACCGCCGCCACGGTGGGCGTCGCATAGGTCAGCGTGCCGGTCTTGTCGAACACAATGGTGTCCGCCTTGGCCACCGCCTCCAAAAAGCGTCCGCCCTTGACGGAGATGTGATAGCCGCTGCTCTCCCGCATGGCGGACAGCACCGCGATGGGGATGGCCAGCTTCAGGGCGCAGGAGAAGTCCACCATCAGCACCGCCAGCATTTTCGTCACGTTCCGGGTCAGCAGATACGTCAGCGCCGTGCCGCCCAGCGTATAGGGCACCAGTCTGTCCGCCATCCGGGAGGCCTTGTCCTCGGCGGTGGATTTCAGCTTCTCCGACTCCTCGATCATGTGAACCACCCGGTCATACCGCCCGCTGCCGGAGGATTTCTCCACGGAGATGACGCACTCGCCCTCCTCCGCTACCGTCCCGGCATAGACGGGACTGCCGGGGTGCTTGGCCACAGGCATGGACTCGCCGGTGAGGGAGGACTGGTTCACCATGGCCTCGCCCTCCACCACCCGGCCGTCCAGCGGGATCATGCCGCCGGTGCGGATCACGATACGGTCTCCCGGCATTACATCGGTGATCTTCGTCAGCACCTCGGTGCCGTTTGCCTGCAGCCAGACGTTGTCCACACGCAGGCTCATGGCGGAGGCAAGGTCTGCCACGGACTTTTTGTGGGTCCATTCCTCCAGAATTTCGCCCAGGTGCAGCATGAACATGACAGAGCCGGCGGTAGCAAAATCACCCCGCACCATAGACACCGTGACGGCAGTGGCGTCCAGCACGGCGACGGACAGCCTGCCGTGCCACAATGCCGAAAGTCCCTCCCGGATGTACTTTACGGAACGGAGCACCGCCAGTGCCGTGGTGATGGGCGCAGGCAGAAACAGCTTGGAGATACATCGCCGCATAACGGCAACCGCCAGCTTATCCTCAAACTCCCGGTTCAGTGCCCGGGAGGTATGCTCCGGCACCAGCTCCATAGCCTCCGCCTTGGCGAAGGAGAAAACTGCCAGCGCACGGAGTATGCTTCCACGCTCCGCGTCATAGAGCACCACCGCGTCCTGCGTCCGGTCGTAGACCTTGACCGCCTGCACGCCGTCCTGGGCGCGCAGATAGTATTCCAGCACATCCGCTTGGGATACTGTCATCCGCCCGCAGCACAGGTGTACCCGCAGCCGCCCCGGCAAATCATGTAGGATCGTGCATTTCGTGGCTCACTCCGCCTTGCTTTCCTCCGCAGAAGCGTCCTCCACCACAGCAGCAGCCTCCGCCTCTGCGCGGCATTCGTTGATTGCCTTCGCATCGGCGTAAACATCCTCCGCACCCTCACGCACCGCCGTGACCGTTTTCATCACGCCCTCCTTGGCACGCAGTGCGGCAGCAGTGGTGTGGGCGTAGACTTTCTTGGCATCCTTGCTGCCCAGCAGCTTGATACCCGCTGTGCCGAACAGCACGCCTGCTGCAAATAAACCGATTTTTTTCATAATGATTGTCCTCCTATATAAAATATATATGTCAAACCGATGGCCGCGATGGCGGCATCGGAATGATCTTACTGTTTCTTCTTCCCGAAATGGAAAAAGCCTTTCTTCTCGTAGACTGCGGTGCTGATCTCCCCCGCCGTGTAGCCGATGTCATCGCCTCCTTACTTTCTTCCCACCAGCAATGTTGAGCCGCGAAGCATCAGGCGTTTGGCCTCCTTCGACGTCATGAAGCTGCCGTCGGTCGTGTCGAGCAGCTCCACGCGCTCATATCCCATGTCCCTGAGCCTTTGGACAAATGCCTGCATATCGCCGTATCTACGGGGCGACATCAGGTCATGAATGGCAAATGTCCCGCCCTTTTCAGCACACGCAGCGTCTCCAGCAGAAGCTGCTGCTTGTCCTTCCCCGTGATATTGTGATAGACATAGTTGCTGGTCACCGCGTCGAAGCTCTCGTCGGGGAAATCCAGCTTTACGGCGTTCCCGCGCCGGAACGAAGCGTTTTTCACGCTCTCCGCAGCGGCGTTTTTTTCGCACAGCGGCAGGCTGAAGGAGGCGTATTCCTTGCCCCAACGGTCAATGCCGACCATTTTCCCCTGCGGATTGCGCTTTGCGCAGGCAATGGTCAGCGCGCCGCTGCCGCAGCCGATATCCAGTCCCACGCCGCCCTCCGGCAGCGTGATATGCTCCGCCGTGCCGTCAATGATCTCCTTTGAGAGTTTGCGTTCGCCGTCATAGGAAAAGCTCCGATAGGCATACACGCACCACTCGGTGTACTTTGCATAGATGACAAAGGCGATGCCGAATACCACGCCCAGCACGACGCGCAGCTTTCCGCTCACACCGATGCCAAATACACCGAAAACGAGCAGCAGCGCAAGGGACAGCACCGTCCCCGCGATGAGCAAAAACAGATTTCCTTGGGGATCCAGTTTTTGTAGTCAGGCTTCATTCTTGGGACTCCTTTCTTTTCTAACGGTCTTCATGCAAAAATCCCAGCGGTCGTCGCCGCGTCCCAGCGTTTTCGTCCGATGCTAGAGAACGGCGCACCGTCCCAAATCCAGAGTTTCAGAAACGCACCAATCCGTAGGAATGGATTTGCAGATACCGGCGCGATATACAGACAGGAAAGAAGATCATAGAGCGCTTCATACTCGCTGCTGCCGCGCCCCTCCGCGACCAGACCGCGTGTGACAAGCCGGTCGATGCAGTCGTCCAGTGTCCTGCGGGATGTAAACGACAGCCCGCGCGTCAGCTTCAGATAGGCTTCCGCGATCTGGCTGCGTGACAGGATGCGCCAAGCAAGGCTGCTCCAGACGGTCATTTCCTGCACGTCGAGCATATATTCTTTTCGGCCCACGATGACGACGGGATATTTTTTACCGTCCAGCGTGCGATGACATTTGAAATGCCCAACGGCTGCGTATTTCGTGTATTCCATAACAGTACCTCCAATGTGCTTTTGTTTTTCTTTTACGGGCGCCAGCTTACAATTTCAACAGGCGATGTCGAAAGCGTCCAGAAAATCCGAGTCGCTGCGGAGCTTCTTTGCCGCGCGGGAGATCCATGCGCCGACATTGTTGGAGCTGGTGTGATAGAGCGCCGCAATATCCTTGCAGTCAAAGCCCTTCGTTTTGAGAGCGAGCGCATCGATGCCGAGCTTCGCCACGCCGCGATAGTGCTTCTTGCAGGAGTTAAGTACCGCGCCGGTGTCCACGCTGGAAAAATGCGCATGGTCTGTGCATACCGGCGTTGGGCGGCTTGCGTCCGGGTCGTCCAAGGACTGCTCGGAGATATACTTCCGCCAGCTTATCTGTTTGCGGCAGCAGTCGATCAGATGGTTGCGGATGACCGTGATAGCATAGGTCTTGAACGAAGTGCCGCCATGATAGCTTGCCGCCGCATGGCACAGCGCGACGCAGCCCTCCTGAAAGAGATCGTCATATTCCATATGGCAGCTGCTTTTGGGAATAAGATTTGCAATCGTCCAGTGGACAAATTCCAAGCTGTTTTCTACGAGCAGCTGCTGCTCAGCGGTCAATACGATGCTGCT
>OKRS01002428.1_pt1 | contig 10683 bp, 6 predicted proteins | sample 1601191 | NCBI WGS metagenome assembly OKRS01 (sample SAMEA3541509, study PRJEB24748) | human gut metagenome | biome: human gut; feature: human-associated habitat; material: faeces | place: China | collected 2012 | reverse complement strand
TGTACGCTCGGCATGAGCATTGTCTAACGGGTGGAAGTCCCGAGCAAGCCCTAATAGCGGGATTTACATAGACTTGAAACAGATGAATGGCTAAGGCGTAGAATCCGTATGTGTATATGGAAAGCTTGGAAGAAAGTCAAGACAAAAGTGGCAAACCTACTTTAATGGGGGCGTTTCTCGAATGGCATCCAAAATAGGAACCGCCGTATGCCGAACGGTATGTACGGTGGTGTGAGAGGTCGGTAAATACGAAAGTAGAAGATAAACACCTATGATTAGTGTTTACCTCCTACTCGATTTTTAACCCAAATCGGTCATTAGACCGAGACAAGCGTATGGTTTGAGGATTTGTCTTTCTTTTCCCTGTTACAAGGACTATCTTTGCCTATTACAAGGACAATCTTCTCCCGTTGCAAGGACAACCCTTCCCCGTTACTCCCTGCTCCAACAGCTTTTGTCAGATCTATCAGTTCCGATGACGGACATTTGGCTGGAGTTTAAGGCCTTGATGTCGCACCAACGGAAGAATTCTCTTAGAATCTCATGCTGGGTGTTTAGATTCGCGCAATGACCGGTTACTCCGTAAATGTTATTGCTTTTAGAGAAATAACATCCAGAAGGCATGGGAGATATCGTAACATTTTTCGCATCGAAGTACGTGCTGCCACCTATGTTACATTTCATTTCACATACACCACTCTCGTTTACCCGAAGCAGATCTAAGGGAATATTCGGTATGAAGAAGTTGAAGTCATATTTGTCACGTGCACCCAATACGTCGATTTTAACTTCAATGGCCAAAGCCCATGGAGACATACGGATGGTGTGATCCAATTTCGCTTTCTTCTTTTCGCAGAAAACATATCGCCAATTGTTATAAGCGTCTAGTCGAGGCTCCATCCATCGAATGGTTGCGCTCATGGATGCTCCTCCATTGTTCTCCGTGACTCTGAAGTTAACGTGCTCTACGTATCTTCTGTGGTACGGTTTGATGTCGAGGCGTACAGGATTGGAGAAAGGAGCGGACAGGTATGACGCTTCAAACTCGATGGGAACCGCTGTCTCGATGTCATTCGCAGCCAATGGAGTAGTCATGGCATCTATGAGTAACTGCAAGTTATCTCGGTTCAAGGACTTGGCAGGGATGCTTTCATTTCCGCCATTGATGATGGCTTCCAATTTCCAGTTTTTTGATCCGCCAGTCTTGCCCAGCTTTATATACTCTCCAATATTGAACTCTGCACCTTGTTTATCTTCGCAAACAGCGCACAGATAAGCGGATTTGCCATAGTACACCGTTTCAATGATAGCAGGAGGATAGACGCCACCCTTGTAGAGGCACTTTGCTCTCAATTCGTTAGAGTTGATGTTCTTCAAGAAGTCGGAACCTTTTTGATAGACATCATCGATGGAAACCGAGAATAGAACTTGCTTAAACTCTACAATGGTGATGCTACGTGCCGACTTGAACAGCGAGGCGTCGAAGCTGATGCTTTTGATAGTACCGCCGACATTGATGGCTTCCTCGTTTTCGAAGGTGTAATACTTCGGAGCGACCACCTTTGGCAATTGATAGTTGTGCTGCTTAGACCATTGTTTATACTTTATAAGGAAGCTGTCCATTGCCTTCTTGACATTCCATTCTGTAGGAGTGACCTGCTTCAGCATAGAGTAGTCGTCCATTACGACTTGGTTGGGCACAAAGGTAATGGGTTTGCGCTGGTCTTGCGTAAAGCGCAGGGAGATAGGGCTTCGGCTAAAGAACGTCTCGTTGTCGTTCACCAGCAAGATATTACCAAGGTAATAATTGCTGCTGTTGGCGGGGAATGTAAAGCGTGTGATGTTCCTTTGTCCCGTTCTTTTTCCACGTATGTATGCGCCCTCGCGGTCCTTTTCCATTTGATTAGGTATGGTGGGCACAGTATCCGAACCGTCCACCAGAGTTTTTGCCTGCTTGGTTACGTTCTCGACGAATACGTCAAGCATGGGGCCGGCTGGGACATCAGGCTTTATTTCCTGATCAGTGCCCGGATTGGGTCTGCTTGGTGGTTGTGGGAAAGACGGGCTTCCCGCACCGATGGATGGAGGAATGTTGCCGCAAGTTGTGCGGTGTGCTGTTACTACAGTTCCTCCCTTTTCACCGCCATAATGCCAGTGGTCGCTTTCTCCGTTGAAAAACCAGTTCACCGTGTCACCGCCAAAATTGCCCGGTCTAAGCCAACCAATGCAGATGTCGCGATCCCAATTGATGTAATCGTGCTCGTATTCCAATCCACTGCGGTCACGATGACGGATTTTAATATGGATTCGCGAAAGGTTGGTCGAAGCAATATGGATAGCGGGGCTCATGAACTTCTTGTTATATACTCGCTGTTCATAGCGTTTGTCGGTGGTTCCTTTTATTAAATCGTAGATGGTGGGGCTGTCTTTGTACTGGTACCATCCAGAGACCACAACGTTGTTCGACTTCAGAGTGTTGAACACACTAATAGTAATACTCTTCATGAATGCATGTTTTTAATGATTAAACTTAATTCGCAACTGTTTGATAAAATGATTTTTTAGTTAATTTCCCAAGCAATAAGAACATCACCCAGGGTTCGTTCGTCGTGTCAGGATTTTCACTCATCTGTGTGTTGCGACCCCAAAGATATAGAAAGTCATAACAGACGAAGCTGAATGGAAATCTAATGACCGATTTGGGTTTAAGAATCATGGAGTTTTGACACATCCTCCTCCTAAAGTATTATACAACGAAAGCGCCCTGCAATGGCAAAAATGTTAATGATTAGTGCTTTTGTCCTTGCAGGGCGCTTTGTCGTTTGAGTCTCTTATATCCTCAGCAATCAAAACTGAGTAATGGTGTTGTTATGGTGTTACAGCCTATCTTTTGCTGTATACAGGGCGTATCACGAAACCACAATTACGGAATATATCATAATCAAGATATGGTTTCTCGATATTTCCGTCTGATGCCTTTTTTGCTATAAAAGACCACTTCACCGTCCAAGCCGTCATATCGTTCAACCAATCATTAGGCCAATAGTATTTATTAAGCGGACGTAAAGTAGATGTAGTATAGAAGGTGTAATCTTCATGATCATAACCTTTTTTAAATTTGACACCATTGCTATTCGGTAGAATGATAGAGTTTCCGTTTGGTCCGGTCACTTTCCATAGTTTAATGAATTTTGTCTGCGATGGATCCAATATTTCTGGGGCCGTGAAAGTCTCGGCTTCCCATTTACACTCGTCCAACAGTTCTTTCCAGTCTTCTTTTGTAGGTATGCGATAGCCTATGCCTAATTTAACAGTAGCAGCATCGTCTTCAGGCTCAAGTTCCCAATTACCATCTCTACGATTGTACTTTATGACCCCATCTTCAATACTACTTTTACCATAAAATTTGTAATTATCATCATATTTCGCCTTAGTAGAAGTCTCGCCCCAAGAATAATAATTACCAGCTTTTGTAGGATCGGTTGTACCCAAATTGTACTTACGCCACAGTATTCCGCTTGGTAATCCGAGGTCTACACAATCCTTTACCACTGTTGTAGAGCCACCTTGGCTACCTCCTCCACCGATGCCACCGGCAGCCTTCAGTTCCTCCAGTTTCTTAGCGATATCAGCCAAAGCATCAGCTTCGCTCTTGTTGCCGTCCTTCACAGCCTGTACGAGTTTGGCAATCTCGTCCTTGATAGCGTTGATGGCAGCGTCGTAGTCAGGCATATTCTTGATAGCCTGCTCAATGGCGTTGAGCTTATCGCTGTAGTCAGGAATAGCGTTCATGATTCCCTCAAGAGCTGCAATCTGATCGTCGATCTTGCTGTTCTGGTCCTTAATGAGATTGTTGAGAGCATTGAGCTGGTCTTTATAATTAGGCAATCCCTTGATAGCAGTCTCGATAGCAGCGAGCTTCTTGCTGTAGTCGGGCATAGCCTTAACGGTTCTGTTGATAGCATCAAGCTTGTTAGCCAGTGTCATAGTCTGTGCTTTCAATGTTGCATTGAGCGCAATGAGCTGGAAGTTGAGCGATAATGTCTGCATCTTCATAGCGGTCTCAAGCGCACCGAGTCTGGTTTCAATAGCCTTTGTCTGGTCGTTGATCACGCCCATGAGAAGCTCCATCTTCTTTTCCATAGCGATGGTCTGGTCGTCCAAAGCAGCCTCAATGAATCCGAGCTTTTCGCTAAGCTCAAGGGTCTGCGAGTTGAGAGCCTTCTCGATAGCAGCGAGCTTGTCGGTGTAGTCGGGCAGAGCGTCGATGGCAGTCTTGATGGCCTGGAGTTGTTCTGTGTAGTCAGGTAGTGCCTTGATAGCCTTCTCAAGTGCCGCGAGACGGTCGTTGAGCATGATAGACTGATTCTTCATCATAGCCTCTATAGCAGCGAGCTTGTCCTTAAGCTCCAGAGTCTGTGATGTGATAGCCTTCTCTATAGCAGTGAGCTTGTCGGTGTAATCAGGCAGAGCGCTGATAGCCTTCTCTATAGCCTGGAGCTTTTCGGTGTAGTCGGGCAGCGCCTTGATAGCAGCCACGAGAGCGTCGCATTTCTTTTCGAGTGCGAGGGTCTGAGCCTTCATGGCGTCCTCGATAAGAGCCAGCTTGCCTTCCAATGCTATGGTCTGCGCCTTCATTGCAGCCTCAATGGCAGCGAGCTTGGCATCAACAGTAGCATTGAGCGAGTTGAGCACGTCCTTGATGGCTTGCAACTTGGTCTGCTGGTCGACGCTCATCTTGTCGATGGCAGCCGTGAGTTGAGCGATGGCCTGCTCGTTCTTGAGCGTACCATTATTTATGGCATCCACCACCTTTGTGAAGTCGTTGACCACAGTCACACTCATAGTGTAGTCGATCTGGGGAGCGTCTTCTTGACAAGAACTGAAGAACGCTGGTGTCGCCAGCAACATTGCGCCGGCTAACAGAATAGATTTTAATGTTCTCATAGTCGTATGTTTTTAGTTTTTATATTCTCAACTTTTTTACCTTTTTACTCTTTTACTTTTTTACCTTTATAGTAACGCGTCGTCCTTCGGCAGCCTTCTTTCCTTCCTTCGAGCCGATGGCTGTCTGCGGCTGGATGTCTTGCGGAGCGAAGCCTTCCTTGATAAGCACGTCTACAACGCGCTTCATGCGGCGCTCTGAGAGCAGCTGGTTGTAGTCGGAAGTGCCCGGGGTGCTTGCTTCAGCCACAACGGCGAGTTTCTCGCCCTTCACGCTGCGTGCGAACGAGCGTAGGCGGTCCATTTCCTCACGGCTCATATACGAACTGTTGTGAGCAAACTGCACGTAGTGTTCAGGTGTAGCTACCACAGCCTTCTTGCTGTTCTGGCAGTCGTCAAGCTGTCGCTGCAGGTCGGCGTTCTGTTGCTGTGCGTTGCGGCGGAGCTGAGCCTCCTGGTCGGCGCGTGCCTTCTCTGAGTCAGCCTCCTGGCGCAGGCTGTTGGCTCGGTCGTTGAGGGCAGCAATCTCGCCGTTGTAATAGTCGCGCTGCTTGCGTGCACGGCTCGGTACGAAGTTGTAGCGTACGGTAGCCAGAGCGTAGATAAGGTGCTTGGGAGCCACCTCCTTGCGGTTGAGCAGCCAGTCCATCTCGCCCTTAACGCCTACAGTGAATCGGCGGCTCACGTCAGCCTCGATGTGCAGAGTGGCAGGTATGTATAGCTTGTCGAAGTTCTCGTGGCGGTTGCGTGTGCTCACGTTGCCCGTAATGGTGACAGTACCGTCGTTGCTGATGTTGGCGTCGCTGCCAATCGACGAACTTGTACCGTTCTCGGTCTTGGTGTTGTTGATCCACATACCGTACTCGTTGCCTCGTGCCAGAGTGCCGCCCAGTCCGGTGCCCAACCAGATGTTGAACCACTGAGCCTTGCGTGCTGGCCAGAACTCCATGAAGTTGAACTGTACGCCGAGCTTGATGTTGTGGGTGTTCATCATATAGTTGCCGTAGGTCTTGACGGGCATCACCTTGTTGTCAATCACCGAGAAGCGTTGTTCGCGACGATAGCGCGACCAGAGGTAGTCGGCACCTACACGTATCCATGGGCGGATTGTGAAGTCGATGCCACCGCCTACAGCAGGCGACTGCTTGTAGCTCGACTTGGCGTCGAAGTTCTGATACCACACGCCGTTAGCCCATGAGAGTCCGCCCTGAGCATAAATGCTCCACTTGTTGGTGCGCAGTTCCTTATTGGTATCGCGTGGCGGATTAGCTATGCCCTCGCCAGCTGTCTGCGCCTGAGCACCGACGAAAGCGAGCGTTGTAAGCAATACGCTGAGCCCTACTCTTGCCCATCTGCCACTGAATAGCGGAATGAGCGGTTTAGTTCGTCTTGTATTCATACTTTATTAATTTAGATTGTTTATATATTTTATATTATTCTGTGTTGTGTCGTTTATATCAAGTTTTTGAGCCATTGTAGGAAGGTAAGTTTTCGGTGTTCGTCTTCGGGTGGAGGTTTTGGGGGGATGGCTCCACCCTGCATACAGCCGCCACGTCGGTCTATCTCCACGTTTATCATCTCGCGGATAGTGTCGAGCAGTTGGGCGCGATCTTCCAGATACTGCTCGGTTTCGTCGGTCTTGTGTCGGCGGCTGTCTTGCCGTATATATTTGTCCGTTTGACTCATAGCTTTAGGTTTATAAGTTTCACGTATGGCGTAGTCGTCTCTTTTAAAGTGTCAGTTAACAAGTTGAGGTGTCGGCGAGTTTTGTTGTTCTTGTATGGTGTTATGAAGAGAGTTATTATTAGCGTTTTATCACAAACTGCCAATTACCTCCACTTGTCAACTGACTGCACGCTTGCGTTAGTCTTGTTTAGTCTTGGTGTCGCAAATTTACGCATAAATTCAACTATGTATAGTGTGATAATTGGACAAAATTGTGTGATAATCGGACAATTTGCATTGTGCTAAATTGTTCTAATCGGACATTTGAATGGTGTAAGTGGTTGAGAATCAGTAGAACATCATGAACACAAAAGGCCAACATACACAGCCCCGCAAAGCCCCACCCCCAGCCCCTCCCCCGTAGGGAGGGGAGTGGTATGCTTTGTCTGCTTAAGTAAGTGGCGGAGGTCTCCGGCCTCCGCTGTGCAGGGTATGGCGGGGACACCATACCCTCCTACACAAGCTCACAAGTCATATTACTCCCCTCCCTACGGGGGAGGGGCAGGGGGTGGGGCTTTTTTTTTCTATATAAATTGTCTGATTTTTCCATATTATTCGCTATCTTTGCACGTACAACCTTAAAATAATATTATTTTTACGCCTATGCACAACCTACGACTTAGCGCTGCCACTGTTATGTGGTATCTTATTATGTGCTTGATGCTGGTTTCTTGTGGAGAGAAACCCGTAAGGATTTCCCTTTCCGAACGCAAGGCATTGGACAGCATAGTGTCCTCTTCGCACAATATAGACACTATCTCCATGATACAGAAGCGCATGGAGCGTGAGGGCAATATGCTGGGTAGCATCATTGCTTATAGAGAGATGGGAAAACTGATGCGCAACGAGAGCCGTTTCGACGATGCGCTGCGCATGCACAGCGAGGGACTGAAGCAGGCGGAGACGCTGGGCGACACGCTTGAGATAGTGCAGGCACTGAACAATATCGGTACTGACTATAGGCGAATGGGGGTGCTCGATATGGCGCAAGACTACCATTATCGCGCTTTCAATATCTGCAAGGAGAGCACCGACTCATCGTACACAGCTAAGAAGAACCGGGTGGTGTCGCTCAACGGACTGGGCAACATCTACCTCACCTTCGGCAACTACGCTCGTGCCGACAGTGCGCTGCGACTGGCGCTGGCAGGCGAACGTGAGCTGAACAGCACCCTCGGACAAGCCATCAACTATGCCAACATAGGCTCAATATACCGCCACCGCGAACAGTTGGACTCGGCGTGGATGTACTACCGCCGCTCTATGGGACTCAACCTGCAGATAGGCAACACGCTCGGCGTGGCGCTGTGCCATATCTCCTTCGGTTCGCTGTACGAGAAGGAGCACGACTACGACAAGGCGATATCGGAGTATGATACGGCTTACCGACAGTTGCAGTCGTCGAAAGACGAGTGGCACGCCATAGGTCCGCTCATCGCTCTGGCTGGTGTTTACACCACCAAGGGCAACGATGCCAAGGCGCTGGAGTATCTCGCCAAGGCTCTGCACACGGCACGCGCAATCAAGTCGAACGAGCATCTGGCTGAGGTGTACACCTTATATTATAAGCTATACAAGCGCACGGGCAACTACAACGCGGCGCTGACGGCACACGAGAATGCTGCCGCCATGAGAGACAGCGTCATCGACATGGAGAAACTCAACCGCATACAGAACGCGGGTCTGCTCATAGAGCGCAACCATCAGGCTCGTGTCATGCACGAAGCCAACATGAACCTCAAGAGCGAGCGTGCGGCACGATACATCTACTCCGTAGTATTCACCATCGTTGTGGTGATACTGATAAGCGCACTGGTGGTGTTCTTCTACGTGCAGCGCATTCACCGCCGCAACCACCTGGCTCTGAAACGCCTCGCAGAGATGCGCGAGAGCTTCTTCACCAATATCACCCACGAGTTCCGCACGCCGCTCACCGTGATTCTCGGCATGAGCCGCGACCTGCCCGGCAAGTCGCCCGACGAACTGAAGCAGAGCGTGCAAGCCATCGAACGCCAGGGCTACGGTCTGCTGCAACTCATCAACCAGCTGCTCGACATATCGAAGATAAAGTCGCAGATGGGCAACTTAGACTGGCGCAACGGCTACATAACCACCTACATATCCATGCTCGTGGACACCTATCGCGACTATGCACGCAGCAAGAACATCGACCTGCAGCTGTATTTCAAGCAACCCGTGACGATGGACTTCGTGCCCGACTATGTCAATAAGGTGTTCAACAACCTCATATCCAACGCCTTAAAGTTCACACCCGACTACGGCAAGATAAACATAGCTTTATGGCGCGAGGGCGACAGCTTCTTTGCGGATGTGACCGACACGGGCGAGGGAATGGACCAGAAGACTGCTGAAAACGCCTTCAAGCCATTTTATCAGGGTGAGACCGACTCGAAGAATTTGGGCACGGGCGTAGGTCTGGCTCTGGTGAAGCAGATAATCGACGCGGTGCATGGTGAGATCAGTGTAAAGAGCGAGGTGGGCAAGGGAACGACGTTCCACATCCAGATTCCGATAACCAACAAGAGCGACATCAAGCTCAATGAGCAGACGGTGGACAACGCCCCCGAACTGCCCACTGAGGAGAAGAAACTCGTGGACACCGAAGCCGATGACAACCAGTGCACGGTGCTCGTCATTGAGGACAACCGCGACATTGCGGCGTATATTGGCGATGTGCTGAACGACCGCTATGCCGTGGCTTACGCTACCAATGGCGAGGACGGACTGAAGAAGGCTATCGACATTGTGCCCGACCTCATAGTAACCGACCTGATGATGCCGGGCATGGACGGTCTGGAACTGTGCCGACGCATTCGCTCGAACGATGTGGTGAATCATATTCCTATCGTCATCGTCACGGCAAAGATTTCCGACCAGGAGCGCATCAAGGGCATAGAGGCTGGTGCCGACGCTTATCTGGCAAAGCCGTTCAACGTAGACGAGCTGCGCTCCATCGTGGAACGTCTGCTCGACCGCCAGCACTCGCTGCGCAGCAAGTTTGGCGACAACGCTACCAATACCAAGGAGCCACAGCAGCAGGAGCCACAGCTGACGGATGCCGAACGCCGATTCCTCGCCAAGACGGTAGACCATATCTATCTGCTCATGGACAAGCAACAGCTCGACGTGAACACGCTCGCCGAAAAGCTGTGCATGAGTTCGCGACAGTTCCACCGCAAGATTGTTACGCTCACGGGCAGTTCGCCAGCCTCGTTCATACTGAAGATAAAGATGAAGCGCGCACGCCATCTGCTCGAAACCGACCCCAAACTGAGCGTCGACGAAATTGCTTTCCGCTGCGGCTTCGAACACACCTCCAGCTTCTACCACGCCTTCCGCAAGACGTATGGCGTAACGCCGAAGGAGATGCAGAGGGGTGTGGATGGGTAGTTTTGGGGCTTTGTTTGTCTTTCTGTAGAAAAATTCCACACCCCTTCCACACTTTCCCCACATTTCCACAATGCCATAATTTTGCGGAATTTCTTCTTAAACATTGATAATCAGTATGTTATGTAAAGACTGCGATTTTTTGGCACAGCCGTTGCATTTTAATAAGCGAACGGCACAACACACTACAAGTTCTACACAGCGAGTGGAGCATACGAGAGGTTGAAGCCGGGATTCGATTTCGCATATTAATAATAACAATTTAAAATTCAACAATTATGAAGAAGTTAGTTTTCGCAGCAATCGCAATGATGGTAATGGTATCGGCAAGCAACTCATTTGCTACCAAGTCAGCAACATCTATGAAGGGCTACAACACTGAAGTGGCAGACACCACCGACACTACCAAGACTCAGCCCGTAGAGGACACAACAAAGACAGAGCCTGCTACACCTGCCAAGGAAGAAGCTCTCGACCTGGCTCTCTACATCGCAAACGACACTGCTGAGGTAGACACAACCACTACCGACTCAACAAAGACTCCGGCTACTCCAGTCACTCCTGCTAAGCCAGAGACCGTTTAATAAACCAAGGTAAAAAGCTATT
>OKRS01002423.1_pt1 | contig 10706 bp, 12 predicted proteins | sample 1601191 | NCBI WGS metagenome assembly OKRS01 (sample SAMEA3541509, study PRJEB24748) | human gut metagenome | biome: human gut; feature: human-associated habitat; material: faeces | place: China | collected 2012 | reverse complement strand
TCTCCGTAGCATCCGGCGGTGGTACAGGACGTACACTTCACCCAGATAACATGGCTGCAGGTCCAGCTTCTTACGGTATGACAGATACAATGGGACGTATGCACTCTGATGCACAGTTCGCAGGATCTTCATCTGTACCGGCTCACGTAGAAATGATGGGTCTTATCGGTGCAGGTAACAACCCGATGGTCGGAATGACAGTCGCTGTTGCTGTAAGCATTGAGGAAGCTCACAAAGCTGGTAAATTCTAAGAAAACCGCGTAAAATAAGGACTTGTGAATGCAGTAGATAGTAGTAAAAAGTGTGTAAAAGTAGGTAACTGATACACTACTGATACATTACTGATACACCCTACTGATACACTAGATATCAAAAAAAAACTACTGTATTTTCAGTATTTCATTATGCAACCATTGTGGGTCACGCTTAGTATAGACTTTTTCAGTAATGTCGTATATTTCGTGACCCACCATTGTTTTAATGGCATATTCATCTACACCAGCATTTTTGCACATCGTTATAAAAGTATTTCTACCGTCATGAGCTCTGTGATCTGGATTCAATTCTAAAGCATCAACAAGTGCTTCTATTCTACGTCTATACTTATCATATGTTAGCATTAAATTAGATCTTGCTGTACTCGTATCAGTACAATTAAATAAGTATTCACTGTTCAACTCTTGTGCCTTATTGTACCATTTAATAACAAGAGGTCTAATTCTAGGATGAATAGGAACTGTTCGGTTAGTACCTGCTTTAGTCTTCATATCACCAGTTATTTCCCGGTTTTCAAGATCTACTTTTTCAAGCTCAATCTAAACATTGATTTGATTCGTTCTTTTGTAGATGGAGACGGTGTTCTACTTTCACCCTTCTTATCTACATATATTCCATTTTCCATTGCATCTTTTAAATGAAGCACTCTTACTGAGCTATTTGTACGGTGATTTAGATTATGCACAAAGATTAGTTGATAAACACAGTGGAAAGGGAACCCCGTTACTTGACAAAAATGTAAATTGGTTACGGAAAGAAAAATTTACAGATACGAAAGCTATTGGTGTTCATTTAGATATAAACGGGAAGAAAGTAGAAACTGATGCCGGTATGATCGTATATTCTAAAACCGGAACTCATGTATATCCAAGAAAGGAAATCAAATAAGTATGAAAATAACAAAGGATTTAGAAGGAAAAAGAGTAAAAATTACAGATATTGATAACGAAATATTTGAGGGAATTGTATCTGACTATATTTATCCTGAAGATAATGAGCCAGAAGGAGTAGCTGGAATTTGTATCGAAGATTGTCCTCAACGTCCTGGCGACTGGATAGGGTTTAATGAACACGATATTAAAGAAATTAAAATAACAGACTAAAAACATTACGGAAGACTTGGTTAATAGCTGAGTCTTCTATTTTTATGTATGGAGGTAAAAGCAGTGAGTGAAGAAAAAGTAAATTATTTTGAAGAGGAAATGAAAGCTCTTTTAGCCGGTTATATAAGTGATCAGGATACGCATTAAATCAATACGTATGCAAAATTAAGCCAACAGGGCATTACTTTCTTTTGACACCAAATCCTATTTCTCACATATACTAATATCACATCTGATTGAATCGTTTATATATAAAATCTTCCTTAAAGTTCTAAAAAAGAAAGGCAGGCTATCCAGATAATGGAGCAACTTATGGATTATGTAAAACCGGAACTGCTTATTGTGACCGCAGTTCTATACTTTTTCGGAATTGCACTTAAACAAGCAGAATTTATCAAAGATAAATATATTCCGATCACGCTTGGGGCGACAGGCATTATCATCTGCGGGATCTGGGTGACATCTACCGCACATTTCGCAGGAGCACAGGATGTGTTGACCGCAGTTTTCGCATCCGTAACGCAGGGCATTGTTGTTGCAGGACTGAGTACCTACATCTATCAGATCATCAAGCAGGCAGGAAAAGAAGAGTAGGAGTAGAAGTGGTATGGCATTAAATGGAATTGACATCAGTAACTGGCAAAGTGGGATCAATCTTGCGGTTGTCCCGTGTGATTTTGTGGTGATTAAGGCGACAGAAGGAACCGGTTATGTAAATCCGGATTACGAAAGAGCCTACCGCCAGGCGAAAACAGCAGGGAAATGCCTGGGCATTTATCACTATGCGTCTGGTGGAAATATACAGGCGGAGGCAGAATATTTTCTGAAGAATGCAGGGAGCCGTGTGGGGGAGGCAATGCTTGTGCTGGACTGGGAAGGGCGGTCCAATCCGGCATTTGGTGTGAATGACCGGGAATGGGTGAAAGCCTGGTGTAATTATATTTCAACAAAGACCAGCGTCAATCCTGTGATTTATGTGCAGCAAAGTATGATGAGCCGGTTGCAGAATATCGGAAACTATGGACTGTGGGTAGCGCAGTACGCGAGTATGGAGCCAATCGGGTACCAGGAAAATCCATGGAATGAGGGTGCATATGCCTGTGTGATGCGGCAGTACAGTTCTTCGGGAAGATTAAGCGGATGGAATGGCAATCTGGATTTGAATAAATTCTACGGAGACCGGCAGGCGTGGAGCCGGTATGCTGGAAAAGGAAACCAGACAACTTCAGAGAAACCTTCTGAAGTGGAAGAAAACCAGGAAGGAACTACGCTGGATCTGGTTTTTCGGACGATGCGTGGAGAATTTGGAAATGGGGAAGAACGGAAAAGCTGGCTTGGAACCAGATATGGAGAAGTGCAGGGGATGATCGACTATATTTCCGGTGCCAGTACAGAGACACTGGCAAAGGAAGTGCGTGCCGGGAAATATGGCAACGGGGAAGTGCGGAAAACGGTTCTGGGGAAACGGTATGAAGAAGTACAAAGCAGAGTCAATGCCGAAGAAAACAAGTATCATATCGTCAAATCCGGGGATACGCTTTCGAAAATTGCAGCGATATACGGAACATCTTATCAGGAAATCGCAAGGTTGAACAAACTACAAAATCCGAATCTGATTTATGTCGGTCAGAGGCTGCGGATCAAATAACCGGCTAATAGATTTGATATTCAGAATCTAGTCTTTGAATTCAGTAATTTGGCAAAAAGAGCTATTGTTTTCAGCTTTTTGGTGTGCTATGATGAAAAAAATGAATACACAGGAGGTTTTGGGATATGGATAATAACTTAAATGACCAGATAACTGAGAATAGTGAAGGGGAGGAAAAGAGTCCATCTTCTTACACCGATCCCAATGCAGGATATACAGAAGCAGAGCCGCAGGCAAAGAATGACAATAGCGTGCCAAAAGAGGCAGCGGACGATAATTTAAAGCAGGAAGAAAAAAGTCATCCGGCATATACTTACGGTGAAATGCCAAAGTCAGAAAACGGAAGCGGTTACGGACAGTCAGCACCGGACGGAAGTGCTTGCCATTCTGGAACTTCGGATGGAACTTATGAAAATAATACTTACAACGGAAATTCGTATTATAACGGAACCAATCAGAGCGGAGCTTATACCAATGGGTACTCTGACAACCAGTATCAGAATAGCGGTTATAATACCGGATTTAACGCGAGCGGCTATAATAACAATTACAATAGCCAGAACAATTGTCAGATGCCGCCAAAGCAGATGGATCTATCTCCACTTTCTACCGGAGAATGGCTTTTAACGATGATTGTCGGAATTATTCCATGTGCGGGACTGATTCTGTATATTATCTGGGCGTTTGGTAATAGTGGCAATCTGAACCGGCGTAACTACTGCAGAGCATCCCTGATTCTTCAGGTGATTTCCTATGTGCTTGTGATTTTCTTTGTTATCATCGCAGCGATCGGCAGAGTAAGCTATTATGGTTATTAAATAAGTATCTGGCAGGCTTTTCGGCAGGGCAGCAGTGCTTTGCTGAAAAGCTTTTTCATTTTTTTAGAAATTCTTTAGAAATCTATTCCGGTTCTCTTTAGCTTTAGGAGATAGACTATAGTCAAGGATGAGAAAAAGAGGAGAAAAGCAGTTATGGAAATGAATCATGTACTGGTCGTTGAAGACGACAAGGAAATCAGAGAAGGTGTGGAAATATACCTGAAAAGTCAGGGATACGAAGTATTTCAGGCGGCAGATGGGATTGAAGGTCTGGAAGTGATCGAGAAAGAGGAAATCCATCTTGCAATCGTCGATATTATGATGCCGCGGATGGATGGAATCCGTATGACGATGAAGCTTCGGGAAAAATATGATTTTCCGGTGATCATGCTGTCGGCAAAATCAGAGGAAGTGGATAAGATCATGGGACTGAATATCGGGGCAGATGATTATGTGACGAAGCCATTTACACCGATGGAGCTTCTTGCAAGGGTGAATTCACAGCTCAGAAGATACCGGATGTTTGCAGAGAAGCTAAGAGATCGTGAAGAAAATCAGAATATCCATGTGATCGGCGGTCTGGAGCTGAATGAAGCTACGGTGGAGGTATCGGTTGACGGAGAGCCGGTGCGCCTGACACCGATTGAGTACAAAATCCTGCTTCTCCTTATGAAGAGTCCTGGAAGAGTTTTTTCGGCAGAGGAAATTTACGAGCGTGTATGGAATGAAAAAGCGATCAATACCGATACGATCATGGTCCATATCCGGAATATCCGTGAAAAAATTGAGAGCTGCCCGAAAGAACCAAAATATTTAAAGGTGGTGTGGGGCGTTGGATACAAAATCGAAAAACAGGCATAAACTAGGGATTGTCCTGATTTTAGGTGTAATCTTACTTGCGACGGTGATCGTGTTAGGAAACTATAATACTTTTTATAAGAATGCAAAAAAGGAGCAGGACAGTCTGACACAGAATTACCGGACGAGTGAGTCCTTTATGAAGACATTTATTCGGGACTGCTATGTATTGTATTCCAAAGAATCCGGAAACGAATATAACGTAAAGTTTCTGGATGATTATTATCCGGAATTTGATGAGAAATTTAACCGGCAGATTGCATATATGAATTACCAGGTGCAGGATGCAAACGGAGAGGTAATCGATGGATACCGGTCGAATAGAGATTCCTGGGAAAAAGTGAAAGATACCGAGCTTGCAGATTATGCTCTTGGGATTAAGATCTCGTTTGACAAAAACGGTGAAATCAAGATTGATCAGGTGATGGGAACGGAAGTAACCAAACAGGAAGCTGTTCTGAAGATCCTGACCTCAAATCTGCCGGAAAAAATATTTGAATATGAAGATGAAAGTGAGATTGAAAATATTTCACCAAAAGACAGGACCTATTATTTCATGATGACGGAAGCAAAGCTGAATGCTTATGTTATGCGGGTATATCCGATTACTTCAATGGTGGGAAACGCGGCGGTTTATACAATCTTGACCCTTATATTGTTGGTCGCACTTCTGGCATGGCTGATTCCGATGAAGAAAGATCTGCATACAGGAGATGAAAAAATTTTCCATGTACCATTTGAAATTGCGATAGCGACTGGTATTACTGGAATTAGCCTGATTTTCAGCTATCTTGGAGAACTGATTATGCACGCGAAAGGAAATGTGTGGCCAATCGATTTTCTGGTCTGGTTTGTTTTCTTTGCAGTCATGTACTGGGTATCCGGCTGTGTACGCCAGATCCGGCTTCTTGGAGTAAAGGAATATGTGAAAAAAAGAGTTCTGCTGATCTGGATCTGGAGAAGATTCGGAAACGGAATCCGAGGTGGTATCCGCTGGTGCAAGAATAAGATCGAAGCATTTTATCATTCGCTGGATCAGTTCAATTTCAAGGAAAAGAACAATAAGATTATTTTGAAAATCGTGCTGTTCAATTTCGCAATACTGCTGGTGATCTGTTCATTCTGGTATTACGGAATTGCAGGACTGATCGTATATTCTGTAATCCTGTTCCTGATCCTGCAAAAATATTTTAATGATCTCCGGAAAAAATATGCATTGCTTTTGGAGGCAACCAATAAAATTGCAGACGGAAATCTGGATGTAGAGATTGAAGGTGATCTTGGTGTGTTCAGTCCGTTCCGTAATGAAATCCAGAAGATCCAGACCGGATTTAAGAAAGCGGTAAAGGAAGAAGTAAAAAGCCAGCGTATGAAAACAGAACTGATCACAAACGTATCACATGATCTGAAAACACCGCTGACTGCGATCATAACCTATGTGAATCTGTTGAATGCCTTCGACTGCTTCCGTGCCTATTGCATTCCCGATGTTGTTGGTCACTTTCGTGCTCTCGCTGTTCTCTGTATTCCTGACTTTTTCTGTATTTCCTGTTCCGTCTGGATCTGACATTTTTCCTTCCTGCCCGGTACTTTCCTGCCCTGCATTTTTCGTCTCATTCAACATCTCTGTGGAAATTTCCGTAAAAACATCCGTGGTGTCTACACTTGTCGCATTGGTGACGGTCACATCGGATGTCAGCAAAGCCAAACATAACAGGAATGCTATCACTTTTTTTACACTCGCTGCAAATTTCATAGAATCCTCCTTACTTTTGCCCTTTGATCTACTGTTTTCTCTTCCAAAGATCTCATCCACTGTATTTGTTTAAAATATGTTCCGCTGTTTTCACTTTCTCTATATGGATCTTGATTTTCAGATTCCGGTAAACTTTATGATCCTGATAAAATTTTGAAATAATCCGGTTTGCGGCCAGCATTCCACCCTCATAAGTGCATGCAGAAAGCAAAATCACATACTGCGAATCACTGAACTGTGCCACTGCATCCCCTGGACGGAGCGATTTTTTCAATGTCTCCGCCAGATGCGGCATCGCATTGCGGATGCGGAACAGATCTACATCACTGACTCTGCTTCCGGTATACTCCCCCGCCTTTAAGGTCAGAAGCAGAATATATTCATTTTCATCAAAACGCGCTGTCTTTCTCACCTGAAGCCTGCAAATTTCCCGAAAGACCGGATACCCGCACAAAAACGCTCCCGCTGGATTCTGTTCTGCAATATCCTGATGTACCTGTGCAATTCCCTGCACATTTCCGCTTTTATTCTGTCTCAGTAATTTGTCATAAACGCCCTTTAATTTTGACAGTCCACAAATTCCAAGCTGCTGCTGCAACGTCCGACAGGCATTCTCATAAACTTCCAGGGCGGAACCAATTTTATTTTTTCCTGCCAATGCTCTGATCAGATAACAATATAACTCTTCATCGAGACTTTCCTGCTGAAGTGCCTGACTGCAAAGCTGTTCTAACTCTTCAAATTTTTCTGTGCTGACATAATATTCGCACAGATACCGGACGCAGTTTAAATACAAAGAGTGATAATAAGTATTCAGCGTCATCACCCAGTGCATATCTGCAACTTTTGTCATGAAATCACCCTGATAGAGTGCAAGCGCCGCTTTTAATTTCCGGATTGCCTCCCCCTCTGAAATAGTTTTCTGCTTTGCAGATTCAAACATTTGTTCGAACTGTTCTGCATCCACCGCCACCTCCTGTCTGGGATTCCAGCGGTAGGAACCATGATCGGTCAGGATAAAATCCTCATCTCCAAAGTTTTTCTTCAGAAAGACTCTCAGACGATACATCAGATTTTTCAATGCACCTGCCGGATTTCCCGTTTCTTCCTCCTGCCACAGTGCATCTGCCATGTCATAAAAAGTCAGTGTCTGATTTCTGTGAATAATCAGATAAGCCAGCAGATTTATCATTTTGGGAGACCGTATCTCTTCCTCATTCACAATATGTTCTTCATCCCTGATCTGAAATTTTCCCAGAGTCCGAATCGTCAGCATGCAGTTCTCCTCCTCTTTTCCAGCTCTGACTGCCAGATTTTTCCTGTAAGTCTAACATGCATGCATTGCCATAAAAGTCGAATACCGTACCTAAAAATCCTGCTTACTTCGACCTTTTTCTATTTTTATATACAAGGAAAGCAATCAGTCCCGCAATAAAAACTGCTGCAATACCGCCGATCACCGGCACAGCCACCGGTACAGATGCTGCATCGATCTCCTGTGCTGCAAGGTCGGCATCTTTCCCGTCCACATCGCCGGAAACGGTGCTCTCATCCTCTGCTGTGTTTGCCAACGGTGTCTCGCTCTCTTCGATGTCGACAACTCCATCGACCAACGGAGTCTGCTCCTCCGGAATTTCAACATTGCCATTGTCTACGTTCTGGTCTGCGTTATTCGCACTATTATCTGCCACGTTATTTGCTGTATTCGTTGCCGCTGTATTTGCTGCATTACCGCCACCATTTGCGCGGTTGTCTGCTGTATTTGACGCATTATTTACTACATTTGCAGTAACACCGGACGGCTGGGCAGCTCCGGGAATGATGACCGTCTCCTCGACCTCACTTACGACTGTCTCTGTCCGTGTTGTGCCCGGAACCACGTTTGTCACCGTGCTGGTGATCGTCTCCACAGCCCCGGTGTAGCGGTATTCAAACGTTGCCGTGTTCTCTTTCCCTTTTTCCAGTTTTATAATTTTACTGCTCTCCGTCGGTGTATAATCCGAAACGGTCACCGGAGTGACCATAATGGTTTCTTCGGCATTTCCATAGATGATCTGTGGAGTTGCAATCTGTTCCTTCGTCTGACTGTCTATGAAACTCACCGTATAGGAAACCGGATCGATCAAACGCTTATAATCCAAAACATACTCTGTATTCCGCTCCACCGCAGTTCCCACAACGCCGTTAAAATCTTTCAACCCATATGCTGCCTCTTTTTCATAGTGCAGGCAGTTAGAAAACCATGATGTCAGCCCTGCATCACTTTCCCAGCCAGGCACTGTAAAAGCAAGTGTATCTCCCTTTGCAACTTTTACCTTAATATAATTTTTTGTCACTTCCATTCCATCGGAAACAGTGATCTTATCTGTATCAAAACTTGCAACATTTCCCGCACGGAATGTCACTGTATACATTCTTTTTTCCACCGCTTCTTTCTCCTCCGAAGCTTTCACCGTTGTCATTGGAAGCACCATCGCCATGAAGATAAAAACCATAAGAAAGCCTGTAATTATTTTTTTTACTTTTTTCATGACTCACGCTCCACCTTTCTTTTTTTCACCGCAATCCCGACAATCACAATACCTGCCACCAGAACTCCTGCAGATACCGTCACTGTCAGAGGATCTCCTGTCCTGACACCATTTGCCAGTGGAACAAGCTGTTCTGTGACAGTCTTTGGAATCACTTTCTTTACAACCTTTGTCACCACATTGTCTTCTCCGTACTCTGTCACATAATTTGTGATCACAACCGGCTTTCTGTCGTCTGCATAGTACGCCCGGAATTCAAATTCCATCGCACCTGCTGCACGCGAATAATCAATCCCATTTGCACTGTCCATGCCCTCGCCGTCTAAGGTCAACGTCACATAGACATCCGCCGATTCCCCCGGATCCAGAGCTGTCATATAACGATACTCATTCAGTTCTGTAATTTCAGCTAAACCTTCGGCACTTGCCACATTTTCTGCATAACCACCTGCATCTGCATCCAGCAAAGATGTCCTGTTCGTATCATTGCCGATCTCCACCTGAAACTCATATGCTCCGCCAGACGCTTTTCCTGCTTCTTCCAAAGCATCCGTTGTCTTCTGCGAAATAAAAAAAGATGCCTTATGACTGTTTTGATTCTCGATTTTAATGACAACGGTCCTGCTGTCTCCGGGTGCCATGCCATCAAAAGCACCGGCAAGCTCTGCCTTATCTTTTGTATACACAAGCTGATTTTCCTCTGTCAGCTGCACAGTCTGAATTTCCGCCGCACTGACCACCGATGAGAATCCACAAGTCCAAATAAGCAACAGAACGGCTGCTATGTTTTTTATTTTCATATGCTCCAATCTCCTTCAACCGTTATCTTGTTTCTGAAACAGACAAAATCGTTCCATTTTCATCAAACTCCGGGAACACGCCAAGCTCTGCTGCGATCGCATCTTTTGCGTTATTCGCCTGAACTGCCGTAACTTCGTATTCTAACGTATAGACTGCATCTGCAAATCCATTTCCCATAGATTCCTTAAAATGAATTCCGTCCATAAAGTTTGTTGTCGTCTGCTCTGGAGCCAGCGGCTTTGTGTAGTACATCACCGTCTGCTCATCATCCTCATACCCGATGATCCAGTCCTGATTATGTACATAGATATCATCCGCCTCCCCTGCACTCACAAGTCCGCCGCTTTTTGTATCCCATGCATGATAAATGACTACTTTTACATACACATCATAACCATCCGGGATATCGTTTTGTACTGCCTTCGGCATGACGATCGTTTCCCCCGGTACGATCGTAACCGGTTCTTTTTCCCCGCCGTCTGCCAGTGCCACAGGCTGATCCCCGATCACCGTGACTCCCACACTCTTAATGGAAATATTTGCCACTGCCTTTTCACTTTTTGTATTCAGAGCTGCAAGCGTTCCGCCAACCATCGTTGCCAGGATCAATACTGCAGCGATTCCCATAAGCATGTATTTTTTCTTCACTCTCCATCTCCTCCGCTCATCCATTGAATTTTTTATAAATCCTTGTGTTATTATAGGTATCCCAGGTCACACAATGGTCACACGAATATTTTATGCAACAGACCGCACGAAAAATGCACTTTGTTTCTTCAATTACGCAAAAATACCTCCCGGCAGATTCGGGGGTGTTACCGCATCTGCTCAGGAGGTATCCTGTCATTTCATAAATATTGATTTTTCTTCACATTTTAAGCAATCATTTTATATCCACTATCTCACATAGATATT
>OKRS01002422.1_pt1 | contig 10711 bp, 9 predicted proteins | sample 1601191 | NCBI WGS metagenome assembly OKRS01 (sample SAMEA3541509, study PRJEB24748) | human gut metagenome | biome: human gut; feature: human-associated habitat; material: faeces | place: China | collected 2012 | reverse complement strand
ATTTTGGGTCAGCAAAGATTTCTCTGTATTGGTAGACGAAAACAACAACAGACACAAAGCATGCTCCAAGAATACTTACGAATCCATCAGAAATGACAACGACAGGCTTTTGAACGGAGGAGGAACAGGATATTCAAGTGGTGGTTCTACTACTGGCGGTTCCTATAACCATTCATCAGGCGGTTCCATCGTCTGCAAATACTGCGGAGGAAATGGATGTTGCAGCAGTTGCAAAGGCAAAGGTTATAAGTTTAACAACTACAGCGCACACAATGATACATGTCCGAATTGTAATGGAAGCGGGAAATGTTTTAATTGTCATGGTAGTGGCAGACAGAGGTAATTACACAAGAGTATAGATATTGTGCTATATAAGTAACCGGATATATAATAAAACAAAAGAAAAGTATGAAAAGAAAATTGATTGTATTGACAGTAGGCGCATTGGCCGTTCTGTCTTCATGCACCGAGAAAAAGACTACGGCAAATGCCACGGACAAAGATTCTACAAGTGTTGTAGACACCACCGCTACTGATGACAACTATGTTGATCTGGCAGCTGTTTCAGGAACTTACGAGGGTACGCTCCCGGCTGCCGACTGCCCTGGCATAAAGACTGTGCTTACCATCAAGGCTGACAGCACGTATCAGCTGCAGCAGGACTACATAGACAAGAAGAATGGCCATGACGAGGCAAGCGGCGTTTTCAAAGTGCTCAACGGGAAAGTGCTGATGCTTGTACGTCCTTCAAGCGGCGAACAGACTTATTACAAGGTGAAGGACAACAGCAGTATCGTCATGACAGACTCCTTGGGCGTTGAGCCTGAAGGCGAGACAGCTAAGCTATATGTGCTGAAGAAAAAATAGGGAAAGAAACGGATCTAGTATAGCAAATGATTTCATTCGCTTATACGACAGAATGGCTTCATTCATCTGACATTATTGAAAGTACGTTACACGTCCACATGTAGGGATATTAATTTAGAAACGGCTACCCAATGATTGCATTGCGCCAACAATTATAAAATCGCATATCCCTACATGTGGTCGATTGTTGTGATTCAAACAGATGTATATTTTTTTTGAGCGAATCACAAGAGAGAGTCTACAACATTCGTCTTATACCACACAGCCGCCTGCGCCATCGTGTCCTTTAGGTCATTGATAATCTGCATGTGGTTGTCTTGAGTGATGGTAATATGCCGCTCGGGGTGTTGCCCGTCATGGTCGCCGCTCGTCAAATGGATAATAAAGAATGTGCGGTCGGTATCGTGGTGAGCCACCATTCCCCGCTCCTTCAGAATTGCCTTCGTTTTCTCAAAATCAGCCGGAGTAGTAGGCACCACCTGCAACACGCTCCAAGGATATTCCTGTGCCGTAAGGAGCGTATGTCCTTCCTGCTGACTGAGTTGGAAGGAATGAACTGTCTTTGATGTTATCATACATTTTTATTTTTTTCGTGCTACAAAGTTACTGTTTTTCTATCTAAAATGTTTCTTCAAGGGTATTATTTTTATTCAAGTTTCTGATTCAGGAAAAGACATTAACCCCCAATGACCGATTGAGGGTAAAGTCAAAGCAGACAACAAACACGCTTTTTATTCCGCCTAACCCTATAGCTTTCGTATCGTATTCTATATGACTTACTCCAGTACTTGACGGAGATTACTCCAGTACTTGATAGAGATTACTCCAGTACTTGATGGAGATTACTCCAGTACTTGGCGGAGATTACTGGAAAATTACAGCCTTTGGATAAAATTCTGACGCCCGGAAGCGAGAAAGATTCCCCGCTTCGCTCGATTAATCGTATTTTTATGCTATATTTGCATAATACTTAGCTGCACTCAGCAAATTGAGAGTAAACTCTCTTTGCACTCGTTTGCAAAGTATTTGCATAATATAATGGAGACAACGAAATTCAGAATGACAACGTACATTATGGAAATGTTTTCCGAACGTACTTATTTGTTGACTTTGAGAAATCCGGTAACTTTCGCATAGAAATTCGGTAACTTTCGCATAGAAAGTCCGTAACTTTCCATTTAGGAGTGGCTGAAGAACCCGATAAAAATCATTTAAATATATATGGCGACAAAGGAGAATAAAGATAAAAGGAAGAGAAAAACAGCCGGCAAGAAGAAAGCCAAGGTTTCGCATATCATAAAGCCAGAAAACCTGTCGATGGAAGAATGGCAGGTGAAGCTCAGAAGACAAATCGCTGAACCTGCCAAGCTAAAGATACGCTGTGTTGACGATGAGCTATGCCCCGGAGAATATCTCGTGGGCAATCCTCTGACGGCAAATGAATACAAGGTGGTATACCGAGGTGCAAACAGCGAATGGAACTATTGCTCCTGCTGGGACTTCAAGACATCAAGGCTGGGAACATGCAAGCACATTGAAGCTGTGAAAAAATGGCTGGGGACGAGAAAGGAATATCGAGTTCACAGAGAGATTCCACCATACACATCGGTCTATCTTTCATACAGGGGAGAACGGTGCGTGAAGATACGCATCGGAGCGGACAACAAGGAAGAATATGAGAAGCTGGCAAAGGATTATTTCGACGAGGACTCTGTGTTGAAGGAGTCTGCCTTCTACACCTTCGGCGACTTCCTGAACCAGGCAAAGAGAATCAGCGACACATTCAGATGCTATAAAGATGCCGCTGACTTCATACTTGAATTCAGGGCGAGAAAGGCAAGGAAGGATATCGTGGCGACTTACAGCGACGAGGAGCTTGACGCTCTGCTCAATGCCAACCTTTATCCCTATCAGAAAGAGGGAATACGCTTCGCAGCAAGAGCCGGCAAGGCTATTATCGCCGACGAGATGGGACTGGGCAAGACCATTCAGGCTATCGGAACTGCCGAACTGCTGAGGAAAGAGGGACTCATAGAGTCTGTACTCATACTCTGCCCCACTTCGCTGAAATACCAATGGAGAAGCGAAATAAAGAAATTCACGGATGCTGACGTATACGTGATTGAAGGCGGACACTTGAAAAGGAAAGAGGCATACTGCCGTAAGGAGACATACAAGATTGTGTCGTACAACAGCGCATGCAACGACATCAGGATTCTCGGAAAACTACAGACCGACATGCTCATCATGGACGAGGTGCAACGGTTGAAGAACTGGAACACACAGATTTCGAGGGCGGCAAGGAAAATAGAATCCGACTATGCCGTCATCCTGTCTGGCACGCCGTTGGAGAACAAGCTCGACGAACTGTATTCCATAGTAGAGTTTGCAGACAACTTCCGACTCGCACCGTATTACAAGTTCAAGGAAGAACATATCGTCAGCGACGAGACTGGCAAGATATTAGGTTACAAGGGACTGAACAATATAGGAAGACAACTGAGCGACATTCTTATCAGACGGCGCAAGAAGGACGTGAAGCTGCAGATGCCAAGCAGGATTGATAAGAACCTCTTCGTGCCTATGACGAAAGAACAGATGGGTATGCACTCCGAATGGCAGCACCAGGTGAGAATGCTTGTCATGAAATGGCAGAAGCATCACTTTCTGTCGGAGAAAGACCGCAACAGGCTCCTGCTCCATCTTTCACAGATGAGAATGGTATGCGACAGCAGCTATATCCTGGACCAGAAGACGAGATACGACACCAAGGTGGACGAATGTATCAACCTCATCAGCGACATCGTTTGCGAGGAGGGAGAAAAGGTGGTGGTGTTCAGTCAATGGGAGCGGATGACCCGACTTGTGGCTAAGGAACTGAGAAAGAAAGGCATAGACTTTGAGTATCTGCATGGAGGAGTGCCGTCGGAAAAGAGGAAGGATATGGTGGACAACTTCACGAACAATGCCGAAAGTCGCGTTTTCCTTTCCACCGATGCAGGAAGCACAGGACTGAATCTTCAGGTTGCAGCCACTATAATCAACATCGACCTGCCATGGAATCCGGCTGTGCTTGAGCAGCGCATCGGACGCATATACAGGTTGGGACAACAAAGCAACATACAGGTCATCAACCTTGTAGCACCCCACTCCATCGAGGAAACGATGGTGGGCAAGTTGAGGTTCAAGACATCCATGTTTGAAGGAGTGCTCGACAACGGAGAGGATTCCATCTTTGCCGACGACAACAAATTCGGCAAAATCATGGAGACTGTCAGCAGCTTCGTATCGGAGGAAGACAAGGGGACACCGGACAAGAATGAGGAAGATGCAAACACCACGGCAGAAGCTGTTGTCGCAGCAGAAGAAAATGAGGAAGCCGCAAAAGGAAACAACACGACACCTGAAGATGGTTATACCGCAGAAGGCATGCCGTATACCGCAGAAGACTTGCCGAACGGAAACACAACAGACGACAGACAGGCTGCCATGGACGAGTCTTTTGACAACGAGCCATATACAAAATTCCACAAGACGGCACAGCCTAAAGGACTTGTGGAACAAGGCATATCATTCCTCTCCGGATTGGCTGAGACTCTGAAATCTCCCGAAGCAACGACAGCACTCGTGGATTCCATAACGGAGAAGGACGAGAAGACTGGAGAGACTTCGATTAAGATTCCTGTTGAAAGCAAGGAAACAGTAAAGAATCTGCTCAACTTGATTGGCAAGCTGTTTGCCAAATAAACTCTATTATCCCAAATCGGTCGTTAGGTATAGCTTGGAAAAGCAAAAATAATATCTTTAATTTTGCTTTTCCAAGTTTTTTATATTACTTTTGCAACAGATAATATATTAGCTTTATATATCACAATATGGGAGAAACAAACAATATATTAGCTATACTCGACAATTACATTCATAACAATCCTGACGAGATAGCACACGACATGGCAAATGATTTCAGAAAGCGACGCATAGAGAAGAATCTCACGAGAGAGCAAGTTGCCGAAGAGTCGGGCGTTGCCGTAAGCAACATAATCAGGTTTGAACAGAAGGGACTGATATCGCTAAAGAATCTTATATCCATAGCCATGACTCTCGGCTATACACACGAGATTAAAAACATCTTCTCCGAACCGAAATATCAGACAATAGAAGAACTGCAACAGATAAAACGAAACCAGAACAAAAAGAAAGCATACAGGAATGGAAAAGATTGACTCGCTGACAGTAAAATATCACGACAGGAATGTAGGAACCCTAACACTTTCTGCCGACAGAAAGACATGTGTCTTTGAATACGACAAGACTTGGCTTCTCGACGGATTCAGTATCTCACCACTGGAGCTGCCACTGAAAAACGGACTTTTTACAGCAAAGCACAATCCGTTTGGTGGTAATTTTGGTGTTTTCGAAGACAGTCTGCCAGACGGCTACGGACGCTATCTCATGCACAAAACCTTATTAAGACAAGGAATAAATGATTTCAATCTCTCTGTTTTGGACAGACTAAGTTTAGTTGGAAAGAACGGAATGGGTGCGCTGACATACGAACCTACAACAACAATTGAGAATGATGAAGAGATAACGGATTGGGACCTGCTACAGGAAAAAGCCCTCGAAGTATTAAGGGAGCAGCAGGATACAGATGCCGGACTTTTACTTTATAACAGCGGAAACAGCGGCGGATGCAGACCAAAAGCTATCTTCAGCGACAAAGACGGACATTGGCTGATAAAATTCCGACACACTTACGACCCACAAGATATGGGACAAACTGAATTTTTATACAACGAAACGGCAAAGCGCTGCGGAATATCGGTGCCAGATTTCCGACTTGTTGACGGCAGGTATTTTGCCTCACGCCGTTTTGATCTGACCGACAACGGCGAAAGGATTCATACCGCCACAGCCGGAGGTCTGCTTTGCATTTCACTCTCAGCTCCTGTGCTTGACTACATCAATCTTCTGGCACTCACCGGCTATCTGACTCAATCCAAGGAGGATGTTGAAGAATTGTACCGACGTATGGTATTCAACTATCTCACGGAGAACAAAGATGACCACTGCAAAAACTTCAGTTTCTTCGTCAGTTACGACACCCTAAAGAAATGGCAATGGCATCTCGCTCCGGCATACGACTTGACACATTGTTCCGAAGGATACAATGGCGAACACGCCACGTCGGTCAACAATACAGGCCGCCCCACCCTCTCAGACTTTATTGCCGTAGGCACAAAAAACAAGATATCACGCAAGCGCTGCATCGAGATATTTGAAGAGGTAAGGGAAAATTGTGGGGAATTGCTATTCTATGATATTAAAGAGAAATAGATAGTTGCCTGATTTCTATGCGAAAGTTGCCTAATTTCTTGGGGAAATTAGGCAACTTTCACTTAATCATCTACATATATCCTTGAAAAAGTCGGCTTCACTATCGTATCTTTCTCTTCCTCCTCTGCATCCCAATTTAAATAATGAACAAGTACGGTACCTTTAGCAAAACCAGGTTCAGCAATCTCAAATCCTGAATGTCAAGAGGAAAAACGAAACAAGATATTTCATAAAACTTTTACAGTTAATATGTCACGCCCCAACTTTTCGCCAATGTTGTCATTACAGCTATGCATAAGTTGCAAAACGCATCAAAGTCGTTTTTAACAATGCAAGGACTGGAAATCAAAGTTAATAGAGTCATAATCATTCAACATTTTCAATACCCTACTTGTCTTTTTCATTATTTTTATTTACTTCATACATAGCCCTATATTCCTGAGCTTTCTGCGGATTTCTCTTACAGCCAATACCTTTGTCCAAAAGATATGCAACCCTTTCACAACCATCTATATCACCAGCATCAGCTGCTTTTTTTGCATATACATATGCTTGTTCTGAATCCTGTTCAAACAGATCTCCTCCAGGATAATACTCAAAACTTAATGCAATCCAAGCATTTGGATCATTTAATTTTGCCCCTTGCAAAAGGTAATATTTAGCTTTTTCTCTATCATAGTTGATTGGCACCTCATTAGGTACACCCAACCGAAATAAACGATAAAGATTATATGCTGTATAGCCACAACCAAATTTGACAGCCTTTTCCCAAATAGCAATAGCCTTTTTTATATCTTTTTTACAACCTATTCCTTTCATATAAGCTGCACCTAAATTATTTGCACCATCTGCATATCCTAACTCAAAAGATTTCTTTGAATACTCAAAGAATTTATTATCATCCTTATCCACATTCTCACCATAATAATACTCATTTCCTAATCGCCAATAAGCCTCTCCATCACCATGATTTGCAGCTTTTTGAAGTAAATCTAGACCTTTCCCTATGTTTTTGTATGATTTAAACTCATTATAATCCACATCATCTTCAGATACCAAATATATTTTCGAAAGCATAAGCATCGCTTCAGTAGAATTACTTTCCACACCTTTCTTTAACCATTCTATCCCCTTTTCTTTATTATAAACATCTTTATATTTTTTCGTAAATAAAATGTCAGCAATAATACAAGAGCTATATCTCTTACCTTTTTCAAAAGATTTAGTGTAATATTCGATTGATTTTTTTAAATCTTTATCAATATTTTCAATTCCAAACATATAAACACCTCCCATTATATATAAATAATGAGGGTCATTTTTATCTTTAACTTCCTTCAAAATTCTCAATCCTTTTTCTGGATTTTTCTCAAACAAATCATCTGGTCCAAATAACAAAAAGCCTGCATATTTTGATTGAATATAAGAATTGTTACTTTTATTAACCAATTTCTCAAGCATATTCTTTCCCTTTGCTGTATCTTTAACTATACCAAGCTGACCAAGCATATAAGCCTCAGCCAAATCCCCCTTTGCTTCTTCACATCCATGCCCCGCTGCATTCTTTAATAGAGTCAACGCCTTCTCCTGATCAAAATCGACCCCATCGCCATTAGAATAAGCAATAGAAAGTCGCCACATTGCATAGGCATTCCCCTCATCTGACAACTTCTGATAAAGTTTTGCAGCTTCATCAAACTTATTCTGCAAACGTAAAGAATCAGCTTGCTCTATTTCACTCTGACATGACGATAATCCAACTATTAACCCAATAAACAAAATAGACACTAAATGTTTCATAATTATATAATTTAATATTCTTGATATCCACGACCTTGGCACATATTACATTTTTCAAGACCTGTATTTCCACAAAGCCCACACCCTTCACCTTGACATGAGAAGTGTTTGTTTACGCCACGCCCTTGACAATGTACACAACTTACAGTATGCCGCATTTGCTGCGACTGCACAGCCCCATTACTATATCCTTGTCTGTAACCAGACTGACGTCCTTCACTCAAGCCTTCATCATATCCTACATCCTTTCCTTTTTGCAGACCTTTACTATATCCTTCTTCATAACCGACATCATACCCATCATCATAATACGAATCAAAACATCGTGTTAAGAAATAAGCAACTAATACACATACAATAATTCCGACCCCAATTTTTACAAACAGTCTTTTATTTTTCATCATATCGTTTTTTCTACCAACAGATATAAACACTCCTGCCCCCACGAAGAATATTAACAATCATATTTCTCACCGCCAATACAAAATAAGCACAGAAGCCATACCCGAAACCTATCCTTCCGACCGAGGCCTTCGCATTGCCTGTCAAACGTAAGAATAAGTAGCTGGTAAGTCCTGCGCCATGCGTATAATATGATTCAGACGCTCCTCCCCTCCGTTCAATACCATCACTCATACATGGGGAATGACGGTATTGAAATAGAGGGGATGCGTATGCTCATGTACACATCCCAGGACATTTACAGCTCCTCTCTGTTCTTTACGTCGACATTGAAAGTTGCGAAGTTTCGGTCAGCAAGAACAAAGCGCAAGAGTAAACGCCATTTCCGTATTGTCGTTTCACGAAAGTGAAAGAGAGTAGCGATTATTCTCTCCTGCTCCCCACTCCACTCTGTGATGTGGCAAATTTACTGAATTATTTCAGAAACCGCAAACATTTAAATAAAAAACTCATGCTCGGCAATTTGAAAGTAAACTTTCATTGCTCTCGCTTAATCGTTTCTTTCAAGCACAACCTTTCAGTCGTTCCTGTAAATTCTTGCGGCAAAGGTAAGGAAACTAAACTAACGAAGCAAAGAATTTGACTTCGCAAGGCTTGCGGAAATATTATTTCTTACATTTGTATAAGACTCTATAGCTTTTGCTTTTTGTTGTATTTTTTGAGCTGCTCTACGTGTCTGCTCACTTTTCATTTGCTCTGACCTTGATTCTTTATAAGTATTAGGCATAATACTCTCCATTAACGGACTTATCATACCACCCTGTCTATAATAAAAATAGTTACTGTTACGAGCATCATACCTTCTCTTGTCAAATTGCATCTGACCTTTTTTATTTTTGAACATCACTCTTGACTCTCGTCGTATACCATTCAGGTCACCTTTAGTAACTGATTGCAATAGTTTAGGATAACCACCAAGTGAACCAACTTGATAACGGAGGTCTGCCAAACCTTCTTTTATTTGAGGAGAAACCGTATCAGGATAATTAGTATATCTCCTCAAAACTGTATCTACCTTTCTCAAATGCTCATTGACACGTTTATTAAGTTCTTGGTTCATACGCTGAGGAGTAAGTCCACGTTGTGCCTCTTTCCTGAAAGCAGCCGTTTGTTTAGACATATCAATACCTGCACCAATATCTGTATTACCATTAGCTGTTACAAACGGATAATACAGACCATTAACAAAGCCACGACGTTGAGGATTCTCAAACAGCCACAAATTAGCTACTATCCTTTTAGGGTCAGGTTTTGGTTTAGACAGAAGTATTTTCCGACCATCCTTTGTTAAATTAAAGTACAAATTACCACTCCTTACTATTCCAGAAAAAGGTTTACCTGTATTAAGCGAAATCCATTGTCCGTTTCGCCGTACATAATAATCTTTATACATAACTTAATCTTTTAATTATTCAACAGGAGAAAGATCAACACCATTAAGCCTATCAGCATGTGGACCTACCCATTTTTGAAGGGTCGAATCATAATAGTCATCATTTGTGCAAATTTCATCCACAACCACAACTGAATCCAAATTCAGAGTATCTAATCCTCCCATTGAAAAGTTTTCAACTCTATCATTAAACTCGCAAGCTGTAACAGCAAGTAAGCCTATGAACATTAAAACAATACATCTCATAATCTTTTTTTTAGTTTAAATAATTCTATGGCCAATGTCATTTACACCAGCTATTTTCCTATCACCAACTCCAGCTGTAAATACAACAGTTTATAGGAGCTTTAAGTTAAGATTCAGAGCATCATCTCTTTTAACATCATCTTCAGCATAAGCTTTATCATTAAGATGAAAGTAACTCTGTCATAAGAACTTTCAACATACAATTTTGATTACACAAATTTAGAAAATACAATTATATATGCAAAGGACTTTCAAAGAAAAAATAAAAGATTTTTCACTCTGCACGCCCTGTGAGATAATTTCTAAGGTAACTATTCAGCGAGTAACTATTCATCGATAGTTAGAATGGTCTAATTCTGCCTTATTCCTCTGTAAGACTTTCTTGAAAATCATCTAAAACAGAGTCATATCCTCTTGCGTATGGCAAAAAATATATGTATACCCCACCTGTCAGACTTTTGCATAAACAACCAATTCGATTGCATAAATAAACGGTTTGTTCAGCTCGCCTGTATAGTTCGATTATGACAATCACGCCAAGCCTATGCAAACACGTGATTTTGTCATCATTTAGAAATTCGGTAACTTTCCGATAGAAAGTCCGTA
>OKRS01002417.1_pt1 | contig 10728 bp, 9 predicted proteins | sample 1601191 | NCBI WGS metagenome assembly OKRS01 (sample SAMEA3541509, study PRJEB24748) | human gut metagenome | biome: human gut; feature: human-associated habitat; material: faeces | place: China | collected 2012 | reverse complement strand
TCGTATTCGACCACGACTGCCGCGAGGGCATCTGCGGTATGTGCTCACTCTACATTAACGGTCATCCCCACGGACCTAACCAGGGTGCCACAACCTGCCAGCTCTACATGCGTAAGTTCAACGACGGCGACGTTATCACTGTTGAGCCTTGGCGTTCGGCTGCATTCCCAGTTATCAAGGACTGCATGGTAGACCGCTCTGCATTCGACAAGATCATGCAGGCAGGTGGCTACGTTAGCGTTCGCACTGGCCAGCCCCAGGATGCCAACGCTATCCTCATTCCGAAGGAAGACGCTGACGAGGCTATGGATTGCGCTACATGTATCGGTTGCGGTTGCTGTGTAGCAGCCTGCAAGAACGGTTCTGCAATGCTCTTCGTAAGCTCTAAGGTTAGCCAGCTCGCTCTCCTTCCTCAGGGCCGACCTGAGGCAGCTAAGCGTGCTAAGGCAATGATCGCCAAGATGGAGGAGCTTGGTTTCGGAAACTGCACCAACACCCGCGCTTGCGAGGCTGAGTGCCCGAAGAACGAGTCTATCGCCAACATCGCTCGCCTCAACCGCGAGTTCATCAAGGCAAAGCTCGCTGACTAATTCAGTCAACAACAAATAAACTAAGCGGATGCGAAGCACTCTCAGAAGTGCGGCGCATCCGCTTTTTTTGTATTCCTAAACGTCCCGTCCCGCCCTCTTTTATGTCTTAATAGAGGAAATTAGGGGAAATTAGAGGAAAATTTCCCCTAATTTATTGTATGCTCGGCACGAGCATTGTCTAACAGGTGCAACTCCTTAACAATCCCTAATAGCGGGAATTACATAGCCAATAGCAAGAGTGTCCATTGTGAGGTGGAGTCTGAAAGAAGCTGGCGGCAAACATCTGACCTAACGGACAGAAACTTCATATAAGGCATTTGACCATGGATGAGATTGCAAGACAAATCAAAGTCCTATAGCTATTCGGAATAGTTGGTGTAAATGAAGTGGGTATAAGATGAAAAGAGTAAGCCCTTATCCGAGGAGGTCTCACGGTCGCATGGGTGAAGATGAATCATTCGATGTACCATGACGGAGTAAAGCTTGCCGTGAGAAGTCAGAAGAGGTTATAGTACCCAAGGCACGTGTGCCTATAGGGAAGGACTGAATCGTGTAGTGCAATAGTAAATGAATGCTACCTTGTGAGAAAACTCGTCAGATGTCCGAAAGGAACTCTCTATCCAAGACGATAGGACGGAATCCGACAATAGGATAAATGTGAAAATAGGAGGCAATGCCTTCTATGATTAGCATTTACCTCCTACCCGATTTTTATGTGTGTTATTTTGCAGATACTGTAGTATTTGAAGCTACAGTGGCTTGGACATCATATCCTGCGGGCATTACGGCTTTTGAACCAGGTATGAAAATACATGGCCAAAGTAAAATACCTGTGACAACAGCGAGCGGAGTACGATTCTTACCATTTATTCGGACATCAGTATTTGTAAAGAATACGGGTTCTCCTGATGGCAAATTCATGCTACTGATGTTTATTACAAGTCTTCCTTTGGTTCCTGCCAATGAACTTTTGCATGCTTCAGTTACTTTTCCTTTTACCAAGTATCCACGCGGTATTACGCACTTGCCATCTACCATAATGTCTTGTGTAACCCTAAAGTCAACGGTTTGTCCTTCGTCAACATCTGCAGCTTTGACTTGGTTTACTGATTGTAATGGTACAATGGTACCTGCCTTGATTACTTTTTCTTGTTGTGCAAAAGTAAATTGTGTGCAGAGCAATGAAGCAACGACAAATGAGAAAATCTTTTTCATCGTTTAATAACAATTTTAATGTAGCTGTCCGACTCCAGTTCAGCTTAGATATTGTTTATGGCATGCGTATATACAATAAAAAACGTGGAAACTGTATATACTAAAACAACAATGATTCGACTTGATTAATTTTGACGATAATATCTGCAAATAACTGATAATAAGGGAAGAAAGTGCAAAAACCAAATCATAAATAGATTTAAACGAATCATAGTTTATTGGGGATATGTGGGAACATTTACGGGAAAGATATTACCTTTGTGGCTGAAATAAAAAATATAGGAACATGAAGATTACCATCATCACAAAGGAATGCAAGGCCAAAGACAAAGACGCTCCTGCAAAAGCCAATCTTTGTTTTCGACTCCGAGATAAGGATGTTGACATCAAAGCCCGTTCCGACATTGAGGTTATGCTTGACTATTGGGACAATGATGCACTTTCCTATCGAAGGACAAAGAAATTACCATCTGACGAGCAGAAGAAAGTCAAGGTTTTGGTGCAGACCATTACAACGGCTCTTAGCGAGCAGTATAACTCTGCGACTGCTGATGTTGCATGGATGAAGAATGTGATTGATGAATGTGTCAATCCAACTTCAAAGTCAACAGAGACATTGACTACAGTTGTTTCGAGAATGGAACAATATATTGCGGAACATCCCATGAGCCCGAAATCAGCACTCGTTTATAAACCAACGATCAAGAAGCTTCAACGCTATGAAGCCTACAAGAAGGAAATAGAGGGAAAGGAAGGCTTCACGCTCTATTGCGAGACAATCCGCCCCGAAGAGTATCTTGATTTTCGTGAGTATGTCATAAACGAATATATTCATTACAATGACTACCCTGAGTTTTACGAACAGTTCAACCTTGGCATGCACCCTCCCAAGCAGATGTCAAGCACACAGATTATAGGTATCATGCATCATCTGCGTATTGTTGGGCATTGGTGCATCAAGATGGGGTTTACAACAAACCGCTCATGCGATGCATTCACTATCCCTGCAGCCGTGCAAGGTACACCTTTTTATCTGACGATAGAAGAACGTGATAAGGTTTACAATGCAAACCTACAAAACAAGCCAGAGTTAGAAGTGTATCGTGACTTGTTCATCTTCCAATCAATGGTGGGTTGTAGAGTCGGAGACCTGTTCTCTTTTACCAAAGACAATATAGTCGGTGACATATTGCAGTATCTTCCACACAAGACCATGCGCAAACGGTCGCAGACCGTGAGCGTCCCGCTTACCACAAAGGCTATGGAAATATTAAAACGTTACGATGGCAAGCAAGAAAAGCTTCTGCCGACAAAGCAAGTGTATCAATACAACGAGGGCATCCGTGCCGTGCTTCGAGAATGTGGCATCAACAGAATGGTTACTATCCTTGACACCGTCACTGGAAAGGAGGTTCAGAAGCCAATATGTGATGTCGCTACAAGCCACATGGCAAGACGCAACTTTATCGGCAACCTATACAAGAAAGTGAAAGACCCCGAGCTTGTGAGTTCCATGACAGGACATGTAAACGGAAGCAGAGCTTTCGCCAGATACAGAGAGATTGACGAGGAAACGAAAGTAAATCTTGTCAACCTCATCAACTAACATTTATACAATCTACCAGTTATACATCATTATATATAGAGTAGCATGAAAGTAACAGCATTCATCCGAGAAACCTCGGCAAAGAACAACATAACCGACCAGGCGCACGTTTATTTCCGTGTGCGTGACGGCAAGACTGACATCAAGGCTGTCAGCGAGTTATCCATCAATCCTAATCATTGGAGCGCGGAACGGCAGGGTTACAAGACACGTGTGGCTCTTGTAGCGGAGGCAAAGCGCACGGCATTCGACAAAGCCGTGCAGGACTTGACGGCACTTATATCCGCACAATATTATCATGGAGCGGACAGCCGTTGGCTAAAAGGTGTTATTGAGGAGTTTCATCATCCAAACATCAACATCCGCCAAGGCAGAAAAGGTGACGAATACAGCCTTGTGTACCAATGCCAACAGTATGCCGAGAACCACCCAATGGAAAAGGAATCTATAAGGCATCATGAGCATAACGTACGTAAGTTGCAGCACTTCGAGCGTTTCCAAAGGGAAATTATGCGTAGACGAGGTTACACCATGCGACTTGATGCCATAACAGCCGGTGACTTGCGTGAGTTTCATAAATATCTGGTAAACGAGGCTGGATATTATGAGCATTACCCTCAAATCTTCGATGACATAGAGGAGCGTTTCAAACCACGCCAACTAACGGAAAATTCCATCAATACTATATTCAGAAGAATACGCACGGTTGTGAACTGGTGTTTGAAGCATAATATCACGACAAACGACCCTTTCGCCACCTTTGAGATGCCTAAGGTGCTGGACAGCCCTCCATTCTATCTGACACTTGAAGAGCGTGACAAAGTCTACTATGCCGACCTCAGTAACGAAACACCATCCACACAAGTATATCGTGACATATTCATGTTTCATTGTCTCATCGGTTGCCGTGTGGGAGACCTTGAAAAGATGACACGTGCCAACATCGTTGATGGTGCTGTGGAATACATTGCTGAAAAGACAAAGAACCACAAGCCACGCACCATCCGAGTACCGCTCAATGATAAGGCGAAAGCGATTCTCGCTAAATATGCAGACCTTGAAATGAGGTTGTTGCCAAAGATAAATCAGAACATATACAACCGTCAGATTAAGAAAATTCTTAAACTGCTCGGCATTGACCGCATGGTGACTGTTATTGACAACAAGACGCGTGAGCCTATACAGAAACCAATCTGCGATATTGCGACAAGCCACACTGCAAGAAAGACGTTCATCGGCAACCTGTACAAGAAGGTAAAAGATCCAAATCTTGTTGCATCTCTTTCGGGACACACAGATGGCAGTCGAGCTTTTGCACGTTACAGAGAAATCGACAACGAGATGAAACGCGAGCTGGTGAAATTGATAGACTGACCTATTGCGAATTTGCCAAAATTGCGTTTCAAAAACGGATATTAAATAAAAACGTTGGCGTTTAGAAGAAAATACTATACCTTTGCAGACAAACAAGAACCAAAAATACAATAAAAAGGTTTCAAAAATATGGTACAGACATCAAGCCAAAGCACTGTAAATAAGATAGAAATGAGGCTTAGAGGAAAAGGACGTGGTTCGATAGTCTTTCAACAAGACTATGCAGACTGTGGAACACCATCAGCCGTGAAGTCAACATTCCATCGGATGTACACTGACGGAATGTTGGTGCGGCTGGCTCATGGCATTTATTATTACCCCAAAGAGGACAAGGAATATGGACTTGGCATTATCTATCCGTCTGTTGAAGACATTGCCCAGGCTATAGCCAAACGAGACAAGGCAAAGATTGTACCTATGGGAGCATATGCCTTGAATCGTCTCGGATTGTCCACACAGATGCCCATGAATGTCGTGTTCCTGACCAACGGCGCACCACGTAGGATAAAGATCGGAAACGGGCGTGGCATCCTGTTCAAGCATTCTTCTTCGGGCAAGAACTTTGCCTATAAATCAGAGCTGATGATGCTTGTTGTAACAGCCATGCGCGCCATAGGCGAGAACAAAATAACCGACGAGGAACGCAACGTGCTTGTCGAGCACGCAAAGAATGTAAACGACAACGATTTCAACCATGATATAAAACTTGCCCCTGCATGGGTGCGCAAAATAATAATTGCACGATGAAATTCATAGACATACCAGAAGATAGACAACGTGAAGCTATCAATACCGTGGCATTGCAGACTGGATTGCCACCGTCAAGTATCGAAAAGGACTGGTGGGTAACGCAGGTGTTGAAAGCCCTTCATACTTTGCCATATGCAGAACATATTGCTTTCAAAGGAGGTACAAGTCTTAGCAAATGCTGGAACTTGATAGCCAGATTCTCCGAAGACGTAGATATAGCACTCAGCAGAGAATTCCTTGGCTTTAGCGGTGAATTGTCGAAGACTCAAATCAGCGACAGACTACGTCGCGCCGCCTGTTCTTTCGTAAGAGAGAAGATGCAGCATGATGTAAGGAAAGCTTTAGTGGATTTGGGCATACGGGCAGATGCCTTTAGTGTGGATGTTGTAATCACACCAGTCACGACAACAGACCCAGAAGTGATAACAATAACCTATCATAGTTTGTATGAAGTATCACCATATATCAAGAATATGGTAAAGATAGAAATCAGCGGCAGATCGATGATGGAGCCTATTGAGAAAAAAGCAATCAACGCTGCTATTGACGCCCATTTCAGCAAAGCTCCATTTGCAGAAAAGCCATTTGAGGTGAACGCTGTCATCCCTGAGCGTACTTTCCTTGAAAAGGTGTTCTTGTTGCACGAAGAGTTCAGAAAGAACGAGGTCAGAGTGGAGCGTATGTCTCGCCATATATATGATTTGGCAATGATGATGGATACTGAAAACAAAATTGCTGACCGTGCAATCCACAACGAAGCCCTGTATAAGGCGGTACTTGAACATCGCAGAAAGTTCATCGGACTTAAGGGCTTCAACTATGATGAGCTTTATCCTGCCACATTATGTATCGTGCCCAACGAGGATATTGCAAGACTATGGCAAGATGACTACAAGTTCATGTGTGAGCACATGATTTTCGGGCAGGTGCCTTCTTTTGAGGAACTGATAAGCAAGTTGTCAACGCTCAACGACAGAATTAGACAGTTAAATTACCGAAAGGCATGAACATAAACGAACTCGGCGAGGATCTTGAACAGCAGTTCGGCAAGCCACGCAACATAACAGAAGAGAACGTTAGGTTCATGCTTTCGCTCATAAAGGAAGAGTTTGATGGAACGAAAGTGAACGAGAATGTCGAAAAGCCAAGTCTTGAAGCCTTCGGCATGACCATTCTTGCTGTTATGTCATACCAAACTACACCTTGGGAAGAATTGGCAAAGAAACCTTCAATCCGCAAGACACTCAAATATATTGCCATTAGAGGAAACAGCCATTATGACGAGATGGAGGCATTGACCAAGGAACTGATACGGAAGCACTTTGATGGCATTACCCAAAAGATGGTATTAGGGTTCTTGAAGATTATTCGTGGGGTGTCGAATGAGGAACGTCCGACCAAACTTATTGAATATACTCCATTCGCAGCCCAATACTATGCTATCCAGTACGGACTTCACCAGCTTATCAGAGGTGAACATCCAGATGATGCAGCCGTCATTATCCATTGTGCAATAGAGGACGGCATATTGTTTCCAACAATTCCTCGCAGTCTGCTGGTCGATGAGTTCAACCTGAAGAAAAGTAGTTTCGACAAGTATTTCAGCAAGTATCATATAAACTTGAAATACGAGTCCGATGCCGTCAAGAAACAGGTTGAGGAGAAAATCAAATATCACAGAAGGTCTTTACGAAATGCCATAGGCTACAATGTCACCAATGAAAATGAGGTGCATTTCTACGACCGCAAATTAGGACGCAAGAACTTCCTTTCTATGATTATTGCATATTGTCGCAGCATATTTCGTTTCTGACAATCTGTTACCATTTACAATCCTTAGTCAAACGTAAAACAGCATTTGGCTAAGGATTTTTGATGTTGTCACGTTAATTCCATTAACAAAGAGTAGTCAATAGTAGTCGCATCCTACTGCCTATTCAAATCTCATCGAGAGCCGTCAAAAGCCATATACCTTTGCACCGTCAATCCGACAAACCAGCGGATTGGCGGTGTTCCTTTTTATCACGCTGTGAGAAAGAGCATCCTGGTTTACGAACAAGACAGCGTATGTATAACGAATAACAAAAGAAAAAATATGGTTGACATCATGTCATTGACACAAATGGGAGGAAAGGTTGCGCTTACCGTTACTACCGAAGATCTTCACCACTTTGCCAATATGCTATTGGCACAATCACGCAAGGAATGGGAGGATCAAATGACATCCTCTCATAATGAAGAACCAGAGGAAACCTTTCTTACAACAGAGGAGGTTTGCAAAATTTTCAATGTATGTCCTGCTACCCTATGGCAGTGGCATCGCACAGGCTACTTGCAACACATCAAGTTTGGCAACAAGAATATGTACCCTGCCTCGGCAGTCAAAGCCATTACCCACGCTCGATCCATGAACGAAACAGTTGTAGGCTATTGCAAACGGAAGAGTAAAGTGGACAAGAACTTGCCTAATGCTTACGACAACGATAGTAAAGAGAGCGTATGACGTATATAGAATACATGAACCAGCTTTGGCGTTCTGCTTTGTTGTCGCCAATGCCAGCGAGTGAGATAGCCTTGTTTGCCTACCTTGTGAACGAGAGCAACAAGCGGTATTGGAAAATGCCGTTTGCGTGCTCCACAACAAGAATATGTGAAGACTTGCGCCTTTCAAGGCAAACTGTCATCACGGCACGGAAGCATCTTGCCGAGCGCAAACTTATCGCTTTTACAGAAGGCAAATCACGGCATCTACCGTCCAATTACACACTGCTTGAATGGACAGGTGACTTGACAGTAGGCTTGACGGATAACTTGACGCATGGTTTGACACAGGACTTGACACATATTAAAGATAAAGACAAACACCAAAGCAAAGATTCTTTTATAAAGGGAAGGTGTGAGATTTTTGACAGTAAAAACGGAGGTGTATATGGAAATAGCAAACGAAAAGAAAATCGCAGGACTTGTCCAGTTCCTGCGGAAGGGACGGACTATGACGGGGCGTTTTAGACTGCCTATGTCGGAGGAACAGGCATACGAGTATCTTCTGGCAGCATATATCATGGAAGTACAGCTCCGTTATCGCAGGTTTATCTATAATGGTTTTGTTGAAGAGCAACTCAAACAGGTAGCCAATTGCCTGACTGCGAACACTGCAAAGTTCGGAATCGTTCTATGTGGCGGATGCGGCAACGGTAAGACCACTATGCTTAAGGCTTTGCAGAACCTTGTCAGACGATTGGAAATCCTCAAACCGAACCTATCGCCTAATGCTGGACATAGCTCTGATAACTACTATATTTTTACCATTGTCAATGCCATGCAGATTGTGCAATTCCGCAAGACGGACTATAATAAGTTTTGCAAATTGGCGGAAGCTGATATATTAGGTATAGACGATATTGGTACTGAACCTGCTGAAGTGCAGGACTACGGCAATTTCATGTATCCCATCAAGGAACTCTTGGCTATGCGGTATGACGCACAACTGTTCACGGTCTTCACCACAAACCTTGAGCCCAAGGAAATCCGTCAGCGATATGGTGACCGAATTGCCGACCGACTCAACGAGATGATGACAAAGGTGGTCTATCGTAATCCAACCTACCGGACAGAAAATGCACATATGGCGTACAGTCAAGGATAGAGGCAGTCTTTCGTGAGGGAGCCGACTTTTTACAAAAGTCCATGAACATAATAGGGACTTTTAGATTCACCTGCTGACACTGTTCACTTAAAAAGTCCTTCTATTATGCTCAGGCTCCGCCCGAGACCTGCTGCCATTATACCGAGTTACGCCTTTTACAATGTACAACAAGACAGAAATACAATATGCAAAGCAACATACCACGTGCCGCTATCCATGTCGGCAAAGACAAGAAATCTTTCTCCGCCCAAGTGGGTAATGAGGCGGAACGCAGAGGTTGGGACGAGAATGTTTATCGGTTGAAGAATGCCGATAAGGACAAGAACAACCATTATAATTTCTCTCGCAAGAATCTCAATTTTGAAATCGTCAGAGGCGGAAAGTTTGTTCCGCTTGGATCAAACCCTATTCCACTCCACGAGCGCATTCAGATGCGTCTTGATGAATTGGGCTTCAAGCCATACATGGATGCCAGGCATCCCGACCAAGTATCAAAGAATAGTCCGAACTGCACTGTCGGCATGATATTCAGTGGCGACCACGATGTGCTGTACAACCTCGCTTTTGGCAACCAAAGGATAGACACTGCCAATCCTGATGCAGATCATAGCCACATCGTATTGCAACAAGGCATTTATAAATGGGCAAAGGACACCTACGACTTTGCCTGTCGAAAATGGGGCGAGGAGAACATCATTAGTTTTGCCGTCCATTGTGATGAAACAAGCATCCATGCCCATGTACAGACTATTCCTGTGGAGAAAGTCAAGAAACGTGGACGCATCGGTAGCAAGTATGTCAACAAGAACAATCCTGACATAGTGCTTTCAACTAAAGAATGGAAAGCATTACCCAAAGAGGAGCGAGACAACTACACCAAGCAGACTGCCTCAAAGGATTATGTTGAGTGTGTGTCTTATGCCAAGGTGTGGGGAGAGACGAGAAAAGCAAAGTCGGAATATCTCTCGCAACTACATACTGACTATCACAATGAGGTTGGCTGCAAGTATGGTCTTGCACGCGGCATCCCTTACAATGAATTGTCCGAGGAGGAAAAGCGAGGACGAAGGCATAAGAACAAAGTCGTTCTTGAAGCCGAGCGACAGGCGAAAGCTGCTCTTGACAAGGTGGAGAAATACGCTGTTCTTGCCACTATTGACAAGCAAGAGCTCACCTTCCCTCTTCTCAATATCAAGACACCTGTTCAAGAGGCAATGGATGCCGTTAAGAAAGAACTTGCCATTCCTATTCCTGCACTTATCGGACAAAAGACTTGGCGAGAGGAACGGACAACAAACATCAATGATGCTATCAAGGCTCTTGTCGTTGCCATCAACGCTGAACGTGACAAGCAGAATAATGGTATACGAGCATCTGTCAACAAAACTTACACTTACTATATGCAGCAACTCAACAAACTGATTATTGAGAACAAGGCTTTGCAGAAAGGAAACGACACGCTAAAGGCTGAAAATACGGAGGTGAAACAACGCATATCGCAACTTGACGAGAACGCAGTCAGACGAGTAACCGTTCAAAAGGATGCC
>OKRS01002398.1_pt1 | contig 10794 bp, 7 predicted proteins | sample 1601191 | NCBI WGS metagenome assembly OKRS01 (sample SAMEA3541509, study PRJEB24748) | human gut metagenome | biome: human gut; feature: human-associated habitat; material: faeces | place: China | collected 2012 | reverse complement strand
CAGCGTCTGACGGCGGAGGCACAGGCCGAGGCCGAAAAGCAGCTTGCGCGCGATCAGGGCGCGGCCAGAATGGCTGCGCGGCGGCAGCTGCTCGAAACGAAGCAGTCACTCGTTGACGCAGCCTTCCGGCAGGCAGAGCAGCAGCTTCTCTCGCTCCCCGAAGCAGAGTATATCAAACTCTGTGCGCAGCTTGCCGCGCAGGCAAGCGCAACCGGGTACGAAGCGCTGATCTTCTGCGAAGCAGACCGCAAGCGGGTGGGGCAGGCCGTAACGGAGCAGGCGAATGCGCTGCTTCAAAAGGCCGGGAAGCCCGCGGAACTGACGCTTTCCGCCGAAACGCGGCCGATGTGCGGCGGCGTTGTGCTGAAGGACGGGCTGATTGAGACAAACTGCTCGATCGGCACGATGGTAAGCGGCCTGCGGCCCGCGCTTTCCGGCAAGGTTGCGGCCTGCCTGTTTGGCTGAGGTCGGGAGGCTGACGTGACGGAACAAAAAAAGAAAGTAAAAGCGTGTAAGGACACCGACTATCTGTTTATTTCGGCGTATCTGCGCGCAAAGGAGCCGCAGCTGCTCACCGAAGAGAAGGCCGTGCGCATGCTCTCGTCCTCTGTACAGGAAGCTGCGCGAACCTTAGAGGGCTGCGGCTATGCCGACGTACCGACCATCGGGCTCGACAAAGCGCTGAACGACCGGCGCGCCGCCGTATTTTCCGAGATCGAGGCGCTTGCACCGAAGGACGGCGTTGTGGCGCTGTTCCGCATGCGCTATGACTATCACAACGCCAAGACCATCGTCAAAGCTGAGGCTATCGGAACAGACCCAACGCCTCTGCTCTCCGGCGCAGGACGTTCGGAGGCGCAGGCGCTCAAAACCGCCTATGAGACAGGCGAGGCCGGAAGTGTTCCGCAGGCCGTTCTGACCGCGATGCAGACTGCGCGCGATGCACTCTCGAGAAGCGCCGACCCGCAGCTGGCCGATCTAATCCTCGACCGCGCGTATTTCGCCGAGTATCATGAAACAGCTACGCAGGTCGGAAGTGCGTTCCTGATGGGCTATGCGCAGTTGCAATCGGACAGCGCGAATCTGCGCGCCGCTGTGCGTGCACGGCGTATGCACAAGGACGCTGCGTTTTTAAAGAGCGTCCTCGTTCCCGGCGGGAGCGTTCCGGCGGAGGAGATCTGCCAGGTGCTTGCGCAGGACGAGCCGTTTGCGCCGCTGTTTGCGAACACTGCGCTCTTCGCCGCCGCGCAGGCGGGCGATGAGTCGCAGTCTGGCTCTCTGACTGCGTTTGAACGGCTGTGCGACAACACGCTCACGGCATATTTTGCAAAAGCGAAGTCGGTCGTATTCGGTGAGCAGGTCGTGATTGCCTATCTCTGTGCGCTGGAAAATGAAATTTCAGCGGCCCGCATGATCGTAAACGGCCTGCAGGCGGGACTGCCCGCCGACACGATCCGCGCACGGCTGCGGGATCTGTATCAATGAGCGAGGTGAGCGGTATGTATAAAATCGCAGTTCTGGGTGAACGCGAGAGCGTCATGGGCTTCGCGGCTCTGGGCCTCACCGTGTTTCCCGTGAATTCCGCCGAGGAAGCGGCGGAGGTCTTTCACCGCCTCACGAGGCAATCCGACGCATACGCGATCATCTATGTGACCGAGACGTATGCCGAGGCGCTGCACGCGCAGATCGAGAAATACGCCTCCAGCGTCACCCCGGCGGTCATTTTGATCCCCGGTGCGGGCGGCTGCAAGGGACTCGGCATGAATGCGCTGAACGCCGCCGTCGAACGCGCAGTAGGCTCCAATATCCTTTAAACAGCATCCTTGAATACAGAAAGGATTCGATGAAATGTCAGGTAGAATTGTAAAGGTATCCGGCCCGCTTGTTGTTGCCGAGGGGATGGAAGACGCCAACATGGCGGATGTCGTCCGCGTCGGCAAACAGCAGCTGATCGGTGAGATCCTGAATATGACGGGCGGCTCGGCCTCCATTCAGGTCTATGAGGAAACGAGCGGCCTCGGCCCCGGCGCCGAGGTCACGACGACCGGTATGCCCCTCTCCGTCGAACTCGGTCCGGGCATGCTCGAAAATATTTACGACGGCATTCAGCGCCCCTTGACCGAGATCCGCGACCGCTGCGGCGAGACGATCGCCCGCGGCGTACAGGTTCCGGCGCTGAACCGCGAAAAGAAGTGGGTCTTCACGCCCACGGTCAAGAAGGGCGACAAGCTCTCCGGCGGCGACGTGATCGGCACCGTGCAGGAGACGAGCGCCGTTCTGCACAAGATCATGGTACCGCCCAAGATGGTGGGCACCGTCAAGGAGATCCAATCCGGTGAATTCACCGTCGAGCAGACGGTCTGCGTACTGGAAACGGAAAAGGGCGAGGAGAATCTCAGCCTCATGCAGAAGTGGCCCGTGCGCGTGGCCCGTCCGTATGACCGGAAGTTCACCCCCTCGCAGCCGCTTATGACCGGCCAGCGCATCATCGACACCATGTTCCCACTGGCCAAGGGCGGCACGGCGGCAGTTCCCGGCCCGTTCGGCTCGGGCAAGACCGTCGTGCAGCACCAGCTGGCAAAGTGGTCGGACGTCGATATCGTCGTCTACATCGGCTGCGGCGAACGCGGCAACGAAATGACTGACGTTCTGATGGAGTTCCCGGAGCTGCACGACCCCAACACCGGCGAACCCCTGATGAAGCGCACGGTTCTGATTGCAAACACCTCCGATATGCCGGTTGCGGCGCGTGAAGCGTCCATCTACACCGGCATCACCATCGCGGAGTATTTCCGCGACATGGGTTATGACGTGGCCGTTATCGCCGACTCCACCTCCCGCTGGGCCGAGGCCCTGCGTGAGATGTCCGGCCGTCTGGAAGAGATGCCCGGCGAAGAAGGCTACCCGGCCTACCTCGCGTCCCGCATCGCGCAGTTCTACGAGCGCGCAGGCTGCGTCGAGTGCCTCGGCGCGGACGAGCGGCGCGGCTCTCTGACCGCCATCGGCGCTGTCTCCCCTCCGGGCGGCGATATTTCCGAGCCTGTCTCGCAGGCGACGATGCGCATCGTCAAGGTCTTCTGGGCGCTGGATTCGTCACTTGCCTACCGACGCCACTTCCCGGCCATCAACTGGCTGAATTCCTATTCGCTCTATCTCGATTCCCTGCGCCCGTGGTACAGCGAGCACCTGGGACACGAATTCCTCGAAAACCGCGAGTGGGCCATGGCGATGCTGCAGGAGGAATCGAACCTCAACGAGATCGTGCAGCTCGTCGGCAAGGATTCGCTCAGCGCGAAGGACCAGATCACGCTTGAGGTCGCGCGTATGATCCGCGAGGACTTTTTGCAGCAGAACTCGTTTGCCGACAACGACGCCTATTCCGAGTACGACCGTCAGGCGCGCATGCTGGCGATGATCCGCCAGTACGACACGCAATGCCTGAGCGCCGCCGAGCGCGGCGGGAATTTAAGCGAGCTCTTCGCCATCCCCGCGCGCGAGAAGATCGGCCGTGCCAAGGGCGTGCCCGCCGACCAGTATAAGGACGCCTATGCGAACCTGCTCGTCGAGATGGAAGAGCAGATCGCCGCGATCGCTGAGAAAGGAGAGAAAGAAGAATGATCCGTGAATATAAGACGATCCGCGAAATTTCCGGCCCTCTGATGGTCGTGGACCATGTGCAGGGCGTCACGTATGACGAGCTGGCAGAGATCGTCCTCTCCGACGGCAGCACGCGCCGCTGCAAGGTGCTCGAGGTCAACGGCGACCGCGCGGTCGTGCAGCTGTTTGAAGCGTCGGCGGGCATCAACCTCGCCGATTCGCGCATCCGCTTTTTGGGCCATCCGCTCCAGCTCGCCGTGTCGCGCGACATGCTGGGCCGCGTCTTCAACGGTATGGGTCAGCCCATCGACGGCGGCCCCGAGATCATCGCCGACGAGCACCGCGACATCAACGGCCTTGCGATGAACCCCGCGGCGCGCAACTACCCCAACGAGTTCATCCAGACCGGCATTTCAAGCATCGACGGCCTCAATACCCTTGTCCGCGGACAAAAGCTGCCGATCTTCTCCGGCTCGGGCCTGCCGCACGCGCAGTTGGCCGCGCAGATCGCGCGACAGGCGAAGGTGCTGGACGGCGAGAGCAACTTTGCTGTTGTCTTTGCCGCCATCGGCATCACATTTGAAGAATCTGAGTTCTTCGTCAACGAATTCAAGCGCACCGGCGCCATCGACCGCACGGTGCTGTTCACGAACCTTGCCAACGACCCCGCGGTCGAGCGTATCGCGACGCCGCGCATGGCGCTGACCGCCGCGGAATATCTCGCCTTCGACTGCGGTATGCACGTGCTCGTCATTCTGACGGATATCACGAACTACGCAGAAGCCCTGCGCGAGATCAGCGCGGCGAAAAAGGAGGTCCCCGGCCGCCGCGGCTATCCCGGCTACCTCTACACCGACCTTGCGACGATGTACGAGCGCGCGGGCCGTCAGGTGGGCAAGGACGGCTCGATCACGATGATCCCCATCCTGACGATGCCCGAAGACGACAAGACCCACCCCATCCCCGACCTGACGGGCTATATCACCGAGGGGCAGATCATCCTTTCGCGCGAGCTGTACCGCCGCGGTATCAATCCGCCGGTCGACGTGCTGCCGAGCCTTTCCCGACTCAAGGACAAGGGCATCGGCGCGGGCAAGACGCGCGAGGACCATTCCGGCACGATGAACCAGCTCTTCGCGGCCTATGCCACCGGTAAAGAGAACAAGGAGCTCATGTCGATCCTCGGCGAGGCGGCGCTGAGCCCGACTGATTTACTCTACGCCAAGTTTGCCGACGAGTTTGAAAAGCGCTATGTCGCGCAGGGCACGGACGAGAACCGCTCCATTGAGCAGACGCTCGACCTCGGCTGGGAGCTTTTATCCCTTCTGCCGCGCAGCGAGCTCAAGCGCATCAAACCGGAGTATATCGACAAGTATCTCAAAAAGGAAGAGTAAGGGGGGAGAAAAGTGCCTACGACCACTGTTAATCCCACCCGCATGGAGCTCACGCGCCTCAAGGGGCGGCTGCGCACCGCCCAGCGTGGGCACAAACTTCTCAAGGACAAGCGCGACGAGTTGATGAAGCAGTTCATGGAGGTCGTGCGCGAGGACTTAGCGCTGCGGCAGAAGGTGGAGCAGTCGCTTGCGCGCGCCTACGGCTCGTTCACCGTGGCGAGCGCGCTGATGTCGCCGGAAATGCTTGAGCAGGCGCTATTGTGCCCCAAGCAGAGCGTTTCGCTCGAAACGGGCACGGAGAACGTGATGAGCGTCGAGGTGCCGCGCTATGAGTTCAAGCTCGCGAGCGAGGACGGCGGGAATATTTATCCGTACGGCTTCGCCCAGACGAGCGGCGAGCTCGACGACGCGGTGCGCGAGCTCGGCGACATTCTGCCCGACCTGCTCCGCCTTGCCGAGGTCGAGAAGGCCACGCAGCTGCTCGCCGCCGAGATCGAGCGCACGAGACGGCGCGTCAACGCGCTCGAATACGTCAAAATTCCGCAGATGCAGCAAAACATCAAGTATATCACGATGAAGCTCGATGAAAACGAGCGTGCCAACACGATCCGACTGATGAAGGTCAAGGACATCATCCTGAAAGAGGCCATCGAAGAGCGCCGCGAGACCGATAAGGCCGAGGGCGCGGACGTGTGAATGGCGAAAGTTGTCAAAACACTTGAGCGGAGTAAAGCAAAACCCATCCGTTTTGTATAATTTGTCGGTTGACATTTTCGGTTAAGGCTCCTATACTGAGACCAACAAAGTTCCACGAACGGAGAAACAACACAAGATGAAGAGCATTTTCGTTTTTGCATACTATTATTACTTTACTATGGATTCGTAGTAAGGCTAATTTGTGATGCAAAGATGCAAAAAGGCTCTGAAAAGAGATTGCTTGATGCGGCACAGGTTAGACCTGTGCCGCATTTTTTCGTTGTGGCGATATTTCACGGTCAATAAGGAGGAAATTATTATGATCGTCGTACTCAAGCGTGGCGCAGAACAGGACAAGCGCGAGCAGCTTATCAACTGGCTCAAAAATCAGGGCCTTGGCGTGCACATCTCCGAGGGCGAGTACCAGACCGTGCTGGGCCTGATCGGCGACACGGCGCGCGTCGACATGGACCTGATCGAGAGTTTGAGCATCGTCGACTCCGTCAAGCGCGTGACAGAGCCCTTCAAGTGCTGCAACCGCAAGTTCCATCCCGACGACATGATCGTGCAGGTGGGCGACGTCAAGGTCGGCGGCGGAAACTTCTGCATGATCGCGGGCCCGTGCTCGGTCGAATCCGAAGAGCAGATCGTCGCGGTCGCCAAGGCCGTGAAGGCCTCGGGCGCGAACATGCTGCGCGGCGGCGCATTCAAGCCCCGCACTTCTCCTTATGATTTCCAGGGCCTCAAGGCCGAGGGCATCGAGCTGCTGAAGATCGCCCGTCAGGAGACCGGCCTTCCCATCGTCACCGAGATCATGGGCACGAATTACCTGCCGCTTTTTGAGGATGTGGACGTCATTCAGGTCGGCGCGCGCAATATGCAGAACTTCGACCTGCTGCGCGAGCTCGGCAAGCTGAGAAAGCCCATCCTCTTAAAGCGCGGCCTCGCCAGCACGCTCAAGGAGCTTTTAATGAGCGCGGAGTACATCATGGCCGGCGGCAACGAGCAGGTCATCCTCTGCGAGCGCGGCATTCGCACCTACGACGACTACATGAGAAACACGCTCGACCTTGCGGCTGTGCCGATGCTCAAGGAGCTCACGCACCTGCCGGTCATCGTCGACCCCAGCCACGCGACCGGCATTGCGCGCCTCGTGCGCCCGATGGCACTGGCTGCTGCCGCCTGCGGCTCTGACTCATCATCGAGGTGCACAACGACCCCATTCATGCGCTGTGCGACGGCGCGCAATCCCTGCGCCCCGAGCAGTACGATGACCTCGCCAAGGCTGTGCGCCGCGTGAGAGAGGCGGTGGCAGAATGACCGCCGGCATCGTCGGCCTCGGCCTGATCGGCGGCTCGCTCGCCAAGGCATACCACGAGGCGGGCGAGCGTGTGCTCGCCCAAGACATCGACCGCGATGTCTTGTCGTTCGCCGTCATCAGCGGCGCGGTGGACGAGGCGCTGACGGACGAGACGATGGCAGAGTGCGATGTCATCCTGCTGGCCGTCCGACCCGCGGCGGCGGTCGAATGGCTCAAAAATCACGCGGCAAAGATCGACAAGCACACGGTCGTCATCGACTGCTGCGGCACCAAGCGCAAGGTATGCGCGGCGTGCTTCCCAATCGCCGAGCAGTACGGCATTACGTACCTTGGCGGTCACCCAATGGCGGGCACGCAGTTCTCGGGCTTCAAGTACGCCAAGGCGAACCTCTTCGTGGGCGCGCCGATGGTGCTCGTGCCGCCGCGCTTTGACGACATTGAATTACTCAGCCATGTGAAAGACCTGCTCTCGCCCGCTGGCTTTGGGAGCTACTCCGTCACAACCGCCGAGCAGCACGACGAGATGATCGCCTTCACCTCGCAGCTGGCGCATGTGGCGTCCAACGCCTACATCAAGAGCCCCACAGCGAAAAAGCACAAGGGCTTTTCCGCCGGCAGCTACAAGGATATGACGCGCGTTGCCTGGCTCGCGCCGCACATGTGGGCGGAGCTCTTCATGGAAAACAAGGAATTCCTGCTCAAGGAGATCGACTGCTACATCGAGCACCTGAGCGAATACAAGACCGCCATGGAACATGACGACGAAGAGACCCTTATCCGACTTCTGGACGAGGGCAAGAAGAGAAAGGAAGAGGTGGACGGCTGATGCGAAGCATCCTTATCAAGGCCTCGCGCGAATACAACGTGCTGGTCGAGCGCGGCTTACTCGACCGCGCGGGCGAGCTTCTCCGGGAGGTCAGCGCCCCCGGCATGGCCGCCATCGTGTCGGACGACACGGTCTACGCGCTCTACGGCGAGCGCACGGTCAAGGCCCTTGAAAAGGCGGGCTACCGTGTGCACTCTTTCACATTCCCCGCGGGCGAGGGGAGCAAGAACCTCTCGACCTACGCGGATGTTTTACACTTCCTCGGTGAGCACCGCTTCAGCCGCAGCGACGTGGTCGTTGCGCTCGGCGGCGGCGTGGTGGGCGACCTCGCGGGCTTTGCCGCGGCGACGTATCAGCGAGGCATGGGCTTTGCCCAGATCCCGACGACGCTGCTGGCCGCGGTCGATTCGTCCGTCGGCGGCAAGACCGCCGTCGACCTGCCCACGGGCAAGAATCAGGCGGGCAGCTTCTATCAGCCCTGCATCGTGATCTGCGATCCCAACACGCTCGAAACGCTGCCCGAGGAGCAGTACCGCTGCGGCTGCGCCGAGATCATCAAGTATTCGATGCTCGGCAATGCAGCGTTCTTTGAAGAACTCTACAAAACGCCTGTGCGTGAGCAGTACGAGCACGTCATCGAGGTCTGCGTGCAGATGAAGCGCGACATCGTCGGCGCGGACGAGTACGACCTCGGCCGCCGCCGCACGCTGAACTTGGGCCACACGTTTGGTCACGCGGTGGAGCAGTGCAGCGATTTTTCTCTTCTGCACGGCGAGGCGGTCGCCATCGGCATGGCGACGGTCACGCGCGCGGCAGTCAAGCGCGGCATTTGCGGCGAAGAGACGCTGGCGCGCCTGCTCGACATTCTGCACCGCTATGGTCTGCCGACCGAGACGGGCTACGAACTCGACAAGCTCTATGAGGCCGAGCTCGTCGACAAGAAGATTTCCGGCGGCAAGATGCACCTCATCGTGCCGGAAAAGATCGGTCAGGTGTGCATGGAGACGATCCCCGTCGAAGCCCTGCGCGACTGGATGCAGGACGGTGGCATCCGATGAAAAGAACCATCATACCCGGCGCGCGCACGGGACGTGTGCGCATCCCGGCATCCAAATCGCAGGCGCACCGGCTGCTGATCTGCGCGGCGCTCGGCGAGGAGAAGACCGAGGTCGTCTGCGACGGCATTTCCGCCGATATCGCGGCCACGGCGAAGTGCCTGAGCGCGCTCGGCGCGAAAATTGAAGAAATGGAGACGGGCTTTCTCGTCTCTCCAATCAAAAAAGTGCCCGAGGGGCGCTGCGACCTCTACTGCGGCGAGAGCGGGTCGACGCTGCGCTTCCTGCTGCCCATCGTCGGCGCGCTCGGCGCGCAGGCGGTATTCCACCGCGAGGGGCGGCTGCCCCAGCGCCCGCTCGCCCCGCTGGATAGCGTTTTAAAAGAGCATGGCATGACGCTCCGCGAGGACGGCGACCTGCTGTATTGCAGTGGACAGCTGATCGGGGGAAACTATACGATCGCAGGCAATGTGTCCTCTCAATATATTTCGGGCCTTCTCATGGCGCTGCCGCTGCTGATCAGAGACAGTCTTCTTATGGTGTCCGGCCCACTGGAATCCGCGGCTTACGTCGCCATGACGGAGGATGCACTTCAGCTTTCTAAGCTGACCATCCCCAAAATGGGGGCGATGTGGGCGATTCCCGGTCAGCAGAGATGTCATCTGCCGAAGCGCACGGTCGTCGAGGGCGACTGGTCGAACACGGCGTTCTTCCTCTGCATGGGTGCGCTGTCGAAAGAGGGCGTGACCGTCGAGGGGCTGAATTTGCAGTCCTCGCAGGGCGACCGCGGCGTGCTGGACGTTTTGCGCCGGTTCGGCGCGGAAGTCACGGAGCACGGCGACGCCGTGACGGTCAGGCGCGGCACGCTGCATGGCGTGACGATCGACGCCGCACCCATCCCCGACCTCATCCCCGTGCTGAGCGTCGTTGCGTCGGTCGCAGAGGGGGAGACGCGAGTCGAAAACGCCTACCGGCTGCGGCTCAAGGAGTCCGACCGCCTCAAGAGCACGGCAGATCTGCTGCGCGCGCTCGGCGGACGAGTTGAAGAGAAAGAAGACGGCCTTGTCATCACGGGCGTTCCCGCGCTGCACGGCGGCGCGGTCGAAACGCAGAACGACCATCGCCTCGCGATGTCTGCCGCCACGGCGGCCTGCGCCGCGACGGGCGAGATCACAGTCGACAACGACGGCTGCGTGGCAAAGTCCTATCCCCGCTTTTGGGAGGATTTTAGCAGCTTGAAAGGAGAAGGTTTATGAGCAGCACCTATGGCGAAAATCTGCATTTGACCATCTTCGGCCAGTCGCATTCCCCTGCCATCGGCGTGACGGTCGAGGGCATCCCTGCGGGCGAGAAAGTTGATCTGGACGAGCTCCAGCGCTTTCTGAATCGCCGCGCGCCGGGCAAAAACGTCTGGTCGACGCCGCGCAAGGAGGCCGACGCGCCGGAGATCCTCTCCGGCCTTGTGAACGGCTATACCTGCGGCGCGCCGCTCACGGCCATCATCCGCAATACGAACACCCGCTCGCAGGATTACGCGAATCTTGCTGTCACGCCGCGCCCCGGTCACGCGGACTACACCGCCGAGGTCAAATACGGCGGCTATCAGGACCGCGCGGGCGGTGGGCACTTTTCCGGCCGCTTGACCGCACCGTTGTGCATCGCGGGCGGCATCTGCCTGCAAATTCTCGCGCGCGAAGGAATCACGCTTGTGAGCCGCATCGCCTCCATTGCGGGTATTTCTGACGAAGGAGAGCTGACAGGCTCGCTTGTAGGCAAGGAGTTCCCCGTCGTCAGCGATGCGCGCGGCGAGGAGATGCGCGAAGCCATCGCGGCGGCGCGCGAGGCTGGTGACAGCGTCGGCGGCGTCATCGAATGCGCGGTTTTCGGTGCGCCCGCGGGCCTTGG
>OKRS01002395.1_pt1 | contig 10805 bp, 6 predicted proteins | sample 1601191 | NCBI WGS metagenome assembly OKRS01 (sample SAMEA3541509, study PRJEB24748) | human gut metagenome | biome: human gut; feature: human-associated habitat; material: faeces | place: China | collected 2012 | reverse complement strand
TCTGGCGCAGGCGGTCGAGGATCGGCAGGCACAGCAGCCGCCCCCCTATGCCGAGACCTCCGCCGCGGGGCAGATGGAGGCATTCCGCGCTTATATCGAGGCGCAGGCAAAGCGCCCCGCGCTCAAAACCGGCTTTGAGGGGCTGGATCAGACGCTGGACGGCGGACTTTACGACGGACTTTATGTGATCGGCGCGGTCAGCTCGCTGGGCAAGACCGCCTTTTGTATGCAGATCGCCGATCAGCTTGCCATGCAGGGGCGCGACGTGCTCATTTTCTCCCTTGAAATGATGACATGGGAGCTGATGGCTCGTTCCGTTTCCCGCGAATCCTTCCTGCTCGACACCTCCGCGCGCCGCCGCCTTGCCAAGACCGCGCGCGGTGTTTTAGACGGCAGGCGCTGGGCGGGCTACAGTGCGCAGGATCTCGCGCATCTGGAGCTGGCGCAGACGCGCTACGCCTCCTATGCAAAGCACCTCTATTTCCGCGAGGGCGACCACGAAACGGGGCTGGATTACATCCGCGCGGAGGTCGCGCGCCACATAGCCGAGGCCGGACAAAAGCCGGTGGTGCTCATCGACTATCTCCAGATCATCGCCCCGGTGGACGTCCATTTCACGGACAAGCAGAACCTTGACCGCATCGTCTGCGCGCTGAAAAAGCTCTCCCGCCAGCACGGGCTGACCATCCTCGCCATTTCCTCCTTCAACCGCGAGAATTATAATCTGGAAGTCTCCATGAACGCCTTCAAGGAATCCGGCGGCATCGACTACTCCGCCGACGTGCTGATGGGACTTCAGGCGCGCGGGGCGGGGCGGCCCGGCTTCAACATCGACGAGGAAAAGCGCAAGGACCCCCGCGAGCTGGAGCTCAAGATCCTCAAGAATCGCTCCGCCGCGCTCGGACAGCCCATCCCGCTGCGCTACTATCCGGCGTTCTCCTGTTTTGAAGAAGGATAGGGCGGTCTCACGTGAGACTTGTCCGAGCAATTCGCGGCGATTCATTTTCGAATGTAAGACCCCTGGAAGGATATAGAAAAAAAAAGCAAGAACTGCTTGAAAAAAGAGAAAATATCTGATAGACTTTATGTAGACTGTATTACTGTCAGTACGTGCGCCTATCCGCACGCCCGGACAGGGACAGGTTTTGGATGCTGCGAGCAGCGCTTGGGGCGGAAACGCTGACACCCTTTTGCGGTACTCGAAGATCATCAGTAAAAAAAAGGAGTGGTTAAGAAGATGAAAAAGCAGCGTATCTTGAGTGCTCTGCTGGCATTGTGCATCGTCTTTTCCCTGGTGCCCACAGCGCTGGCGGAAAAAGCTGACGATTTCACGGACGTCAGCAGATCCGACTGGTACTACCAGTTCGTAGACTATGTGACGTCGAAGGGTTACTTCAACGGCGTCGCGGACAAGACCTTCGCCCCCGCGGATAACATGACCCGTGCGATGTTCGTCACGGTCCTGTTCCGTTTCCACGGTGCGAAGGGCGACAGCAGCCAGAGCGCTTTCGTTGATGTGGCTCCCGGTGAATGGTACACCGCGGCCATCAACTGGGCGGCTGCCAACAGGATCGTAGACGGCGTGGGCAACGGCAAGTTCGCCCCGAACGATCCCATCACCCGTGCGCAGATGTGCACCATGATCGAGCGTTACCTCGACCTCTATCGCAAGGCCTGGAAGGTGACTCTGCCCGAGAGCGGCTCGCTCTCCGTCATGGTCGACGAGAGCGCGATCCCCGCGTATGCGCTCGCCGCGGTCAAGCAGTGCCAGCGTCACGGCTTGGTCAACGGCTTTGAGGACGGCACGTTCCGCCCGAACGATCTGTCCACCCGTGCGCAGGTGGCAGCGGTGATCTACCGTTTGTCTTACCTCGTGCAGAACGCGAAGCCGGATAACACCCCGAGCGTGAATCCTCCGGTGAATCCCCCGGTGAATCCCCCGGTGACTGCCTACACCTATGCCCTGTATTTTGACGCCAACGGCGGCACGCTGAACGGTGCGTCTCCCGTCTCCATGACGACGACGAGCACCACTTACAGCTTCCCCGTGACCGCTACCGCCACGCGCGACGGTTACACCTTCCTGGGCTGGTCGACTGACAGAAGCGCCACGGCCGCGACGTATCCCGCCGGCAGCACCGTCACGCTGACCGCTGCCTATCCCATTATCACCCTGTACGCCGTCTGGCAGGCGAAGGCGCCCGTGGTCGTTTCCGAGGACCTCATCGGCAATGCCGTTCTCAAGTCCGTCAAGCAGGTCAACGACAGATTCGACGCCATGAAGAACGCCGTTGTCAGCGCCGTTGATCAGGTCAACAAGGACAACAAGTACCTGACGGATGCACAGCTCCAGCAGGTCAAGGACGTTGTCAAGTCCATGGTCAAGGTCGAGGACGTGAAGGCGAACTTCCCCAGTGACCCCAAGGCTGAGCGCGAGGTCACCTGGAACGTCGCTCTCGAGGTCAAGGACGGCCAGGTCGTCTCCGCCATCGAGCAGGCGAACAAGCTCGCCAACGCGATCATCACCGGCACCACGACCGCGCCCACTCCCGACGATATCGACGGTTTCCTGACCAGCGTTAAGAACGCTGTCGAGTCCGAGACCGGCATCGTGCTCACCAATAAGTCCCTGAGCGAGATCAAGACGCAGGTCGTCGACCTTCTCAAGAAAGAGGGCAAGAGCCTGTGGGCGAACTTCCGCGACAGCGAGAACAACTATCTCTGCGGCAATGTCGACGTCGTGTTCAACGGCAAGACCTACGCCACCGTTCAGGTCGGCGCAAGCAGCGCCTCTCTCTCCGCCGCCAAGTCCACGATCGCCAAGGAGCTTGGCACTGCCATCTCCAAGGAGATCTACGCGCAGATGAAGGCGCAGGGCGCCTCCTACACCGACAAGTTCGAGTTCAATATCGACCTGAAGGTGAAATTCGCTCCCGCTGCCAACGCGGACATCAAGGCGAAGACCGACAATTACACCTACAACTATAAGCTGGTCGTGAAGCCGACGCTCAACAGCAACGGTCTGCTGGAGTACAAGTATGACGAGGGCAACTATCTGCGTCTCAACATCAGCAAGGACATCCAGAAGGCTTATAACGACGGCCTCGACCAGATCGCCGCGCAGTTCACCTATAACGACGGCACCAAGGATAAGGTCGTCGCTGAGGCGCAGAATGGTCTCAAGAAGGAGATTCCCGCCCTCTACAAAGAGGTCACGGATGCGCTTGCCAAGTACGACATCAAGCTGAACACCACTGCCGAAAGCATCGAAAATGCTCTGATGCCCGTGGTGGAGAGCTGGGTTGATACCAACTGGACGAAGATCGTTTCCTCTACCACCAGCGGCGGCACCCTCAAGGGTCTTGACAACACCGCCCTCATCAACGCCGTGTGGCCTCTGATCGAGCAGGACATCAACGCGCTCGATGTGGACGCTCTGATCGAGAAGCAGATCAAGGAGAAGCTTGCGGATGAGAACATCAACGAGGCTTGGATCGTCAATAAGGCGAACAACCACGAGATGCTGTCGATGGCTAAGATGGTTCTTTCCAATTACCCCACGGCTACCATTACGCCCTCCAATATCACGCTGGATCTCAAGACGGTCGGCGATATCAATGCTATCCTTGCTGAAAAGACCATCACGGTCAAGGCAGGCGCTATAAAGGCTGAGGTCGATGTTGCCACCCTCAAGGGTGAGATCGTCAAGATGGCAGCCGATGAGCTTGATACTGCGCTGAATTCCTCCACTACGCTGAAGGATATGCTGGCGAAGAACCCCGATCTGAAGGATTACCTGATCTACAGCGCGCTCGTGCAGCTCGGACTCAACTTCAATGCCGAGAAGACCGCCGCTGCCAAGGACGGTGCGGTTCTGGCGAATCTCGTTTCCACCATCAAGACCGAGGGCAAGGATAAGCTTGCCGAAAAGCTGGATGCCAAGCTTGGCGCGATCAATGTGTCGGATATTCTGAATAACGGCTCTGCCGAACAGACGAAGTATCAGGAGAAGATCGACCTGCTCAACAGCCTGAAGTTCGATGCCGCCAATGGCATCCAGACCAAGACCGCGAACGAGCTTGCCGCCGCTCTCACGAGCCAGACCATGAAGGACATCGTCGGCAGCAAGGGCGACACTTATGTTGCGCAGTACCTCGGCAAGATCGTTGCCAAGGCGCAGAACCTGCTGCCCGACAGCGCGAGCATCACCCTCAACGGTGTGACGCTGACGGAGAACGACCTCACGGCGCTTGGCAATGCCAAGACCTCTCTCGAGGCCGTGACCGAGCTTGCGAACCTCATCGCGAAGTTTGGCGATCTGAGCATCGGCAGCTTCGCTGACCCTGCCGGTCAGAAGGTGACGGTCAACTACAACACCCGCAGCGCCAGCGCGAACCTCATCATCAACGTCAAGTAATTTGACAGCGTAAGACAAAGCAATGATTCGGACCACCTCTTCCCGGCGGGGCAATTCCGCCCCGCCGGGGGAGGGGGAGCATAAAAAAAGAGACGTTAGGCGCGTCAGCGGCTCATTCGCGTTTGAGAGCCTGGCGGGTCTGTCGTCTCACACTTTTGAAAAGCACTGATTCAAAAATAATTTCTGCCCCGAAAAACAAGAGAAAGGAGGGCGCGCATGAACGAAAAGCTCCTGCGATACCTGCTGGAACAGCAGCTTTTGACCGCGGAACAGGCGGACGAGCTGCGTCGTGCTCAGGAGGAAACGAACAAGTCCATCCGCGAGCTGATCTTGGAGCGCGCCATCCTGCCCGAAGAACAGGTCATCGAAGCCCTGTCCTCGCTGACCCGCACCCCCGTGGTGCACCTTTACGAAATGACTATCCCCATGGATGTCCGACAGGCGGTTCGCCCGGATATCCTGCGTACATATACAATGATGCCCTTCCAGTTTGATCCGGAGGACAGCGGCACGCTGTATGTCGCCATGAACGAGCCCATGAACATGAAGGGGCGCGACATGGTCGCCATTGCCAGCAAGTGTCGCATTAAGCCATTTTTAGCGACAACATCCGACATTCTCGTGACCATCGACCGCTGCTACGGCAGCGAGGAGATGCAGGAGGCTGCCGAGCTTTACACCCAGACCAACGAGCGGGAGAGCGCCTCTCTGGAAGATCAGGTCTTTCAGGAGGATGTCAACGCCTCCCCCGTGGTGGTGCTGGTGAACTCCCTTGTGGAGCAGGCGGTGCGCCAACGCGCTTCCGATATCCACGTGGAGTCCGGACCGGACAAGGTCCGGGTCCGCTGCCGAGTGGACGGCGTGCTGTACACCACCGCCACTTACGACCTGCAGCTGCTGCCCGCCATCATCGCGCGCATTAAGATCCTCAGCAATCTGGACATTTCCGAAAAGCGCAGACCGCAGGACGGCCGCTTTTCCATCCTGGTGGACCGCCGGGAATACGATGTGCGTGTTTCCACGCTCCCCACGGTCTATGGCGAAAAGTGCGTGATGCGACTGACGCAGAAAAAGGCGCTGCGCCGCAGCAAGCGCGCCCTTGGTCTGACGGGGTCGGAACTGGAAAAATTCGACGAGATCCTGCGCCATCCCAACGGGATCGTGCTGGTCACCGGACCTACCGGCTCCGGTAAATCCACCACGCTTTACACCGCATTGAACGAGCTGAACAGCGACATGGTGAACATCGTCACGGTGGAGGACCCCGTGGAGGCGAACGTGGACGGCGTGAATCAGGTGCAGGTGAATCCCAAGGCGAACCTGACCTTTGGCAACGCCCTGCGTTCCATTTTGCGTCAGGACCCCGACATTATCATGATCGGCGAGATCCGCGACCGGGAAACGGCGTCCATTGCGGTGCAGGCGTCCATCACGGGGCACCTCGTGGTGAGTACGCTGCATACCAACGACACTGCCAGCAGCGTCACGCGCCTGCTGGACATGGGCGTGGAAAGCTACCTCATCGCCGACGCGCTGACCGGCATCATCGCCCAGCGCCTTGTGCGCCGTCTTTGCCCCAACTGCAAGCGGCGGCACGTTCTTTTAGAGCATGAGTTGGAATATCTGGGACTGACGCCGGAGGAGAAGGACAGCGCCGAGGTTTACGAGCCGGTGGGCTGCCAGCGCTGCGCCGGTACCGGATATTTCGACCGGATCGGCATTTACGAGATCATGGAGATCACGCCCCGTATGCGCACGATGATCTCCCACCGCTGCGACACGGGCACGCTGCGGGAGACTGCCATCGCCGAGGGGATGCACACCCTCCGCGAAAGCGCCCGCCGCCTTGTGCTGGAGGGAACGACCTCCATCAGCGAGATGCAGCGCATCAGCGTTGAAAATGTGGCGGAAGAAACTCATCCTTTGGAGGACGGCGCATGATCGACCTGGAAACACTCATTCATGACGCGCTGGAGCGCAACGCCTCCGACATTCACCTCACGGTGGGGGAGCCCCCCATTTTTCGACTGGACGGCGAGCTGACCAACTTCGGGGAGGTCCCGCTGACCGAGGCGGATACCACCGCCTATGTGCAGGAGCTGATCACGCCCGGACTTCTCAAGGAATTTCATGAACTGGGCGAGGCGGACTTCGCCGTGACCTATCACGATCTGGTGCGTATGCGCTGCAACGTGTTCCGTCAGCGGGGCATGACGTCGCTGGCGCTTCGCCTGCTGCCGCTGCGCATTGCCACCGCCGAGGAATTGGGCCTTCCGCCCGTGGTGGTGGCGCAGGCGGATAAACCCCGCGGACTGGTGCTCGTCACCGGCCCCACCGGCTCGGGCAAAAGCTCCACGCTCGCGGCGCTGCTCGACCACATCAACCACACCCAGCGCCGCCACATCATCACGCTGGAGGAGCCGATCGAATACCTGCACGCGAGCGATCAATGTATCATCAACCAGCGCGAGGTGGGCGCGGACACCGGCAGCTTTGCCGCGGGACTTCGCGCTGCGCTGCGTCAGGACCCCGACGTGATCCTGGTGGGCGAGATGCGCGATCTGGAGACCATCTCCACCGCCATCACAGCCGCCGAAACGGGCCATCTGGTGTTCGGCACGCTGCACACCAAGGGCGCCGCCAACACCATCGACCGTATCATCGACTCGTTCCCCGCCGAGCAGCAGAACCAGATCCGCATCCAGTTGGCGGACGTGCTGGAGTGTGCCGTGGGCCAGACCCTCCTGCCGAAGATTGGCGGCGGCCGCACGGCGGTATTCGAGATCATGGTCGTCACCCCCGCCATTCGCAGCATGATCCTGCAAAGCAAGACCTTCCAGATCGTCAGCGCCATCCAGACCGGCAAGCGGTACGGGATGCAGCTTTTGGACGACGCGCTGGAGGATCTTGTCGACCGTCATGTGATTTCGCTGGAGACTGCCCTCGCCGCCGCCAACGAGCCTGATAAATTCAAGACAGGGCGGCAGACCTGAGAAAGGAGGGCGGCTCCATGCCCGGATTCAACTATACGGCGATCGACCGAAACGGAAAGCGCGTCCGCTCCTCTTTGGATGCGTCGTCCATCGAGACCGCGAAAAGCTCCCTTCGCGGCGCCGGTTATACGATTTTAGACATTAAGGAGCAGACCACCCTCAACCGCGATATCGAGATCCCGTTCCTCGGCAAGCCCAAGGCGAAGGACATGGCGGTGTTCTGCCGTCAGTTCGTGTCCATCCTGCGCGCGGGCGTGTCGGTCGCGTCCGTGCTTTCCATGCTCGGGCAGCAGACCGGCAATAAAAAGCTCCGCGCCGCCATCCGCGAAATGCAGGCGGACGTGGAAAAGGGCGAAGCGCTTGCTACTTCCATGCGCCGCCATCCCAAGATCTTCCCCGCCATTCTGGTGAACATGGTCGCCGCGGGCGAATCCTCCGGCAATCTGGAGGAATCCTTCCGCCAGATGGAGCTTTATTTCGAACGCAGCAAGCGCACCAAGAGCAAGGTGACCAGCGCCATGATCTATCCCTGCGTGCTGATCGTGGTCATGATCGTCGTGCTGATCGTGATGATGACGAAGATCATCCCCAACTTCCTCAAAACCTTTGAGGATATGGACGCGGAGCTGCCCAAGCTCACGCAGGGCGTGATGGCGGTCTGCGAATGGTTCGAATCCTGGTGGTGGGTGCCGCTGCTGGTGCTGGTGGCGCTGATCGTGGGCGGCGTCCTGTTTCACAGGACCGACAAGGGCAAGCACTTTTTCGGCTGGCTCGCCCGCAAGACGCCCGTGGTGGGCAACCTGACGGTGAAGACCGCCTGCGCGACCTTCTGCCGCACGATGGAGGTGCTGATCGGCTCCGGCCTGACGCTGACGGACAGCATGGACCTTGCCGCCAGCAACATGGGCAACATCTACTATCTGGAGGCCATCCGCGACGCGCGCGGCATGGTCGCCGAGGGCACGCCCCTGCGGGAGAGCCTCGTGCGGACGGGTATTTTTCCGCCCATGGTGTCGAATCTTGTCGGCGTGGGCGAGGAGACCGGCGACCTGCAAAGCATGATGGGCAAAGTGGCGGACTACTATGATGAAGAAGTAGATGAGGCCACCAAAAAGCTCCTGAACCTGATGGAGCCTGCCATCATCATCTTCATGGCGGTCTTCGTCGTCATCATCGTGCTCGCCATCTACCTGCCGATGATCAACATGACCAAGGCATTCGACAAATACCTGTAAATCCGTATATCAAGCCGTGTATTCAGGAGCGGGAGATAGGGGCCCGTGCCGCATGGCGATGATATAAAATCCGACGCAAAACAAAGAAAGGAAGAAAACTCCTATGAAAAAGTTTGGTTCCAAGTCCGGTTTTACCCTCGTTGAGCTGATCGTCGTCATCGCGATCCTCGGCATCCTCGCCGGTATCGCCGTTCCCGCTTACTCCGGCTACATCAAGAAGGCCAACGAGGCCGCCGACTACACCCAGCTCGACGCCATCAAGACCGCCGCTGTCTTCGCTTTTACCGATGCGCAGGTCAAGGCTGGGAATTATGATGCAGTTGACGTTGATAAGATCGAAGTTACTGGCAAAAAGAATCCTGCTGTTACGGTTACCCCTACCAAGGTCGGAGAAACTGCCCCCGATTCCGTTACGGTCACTGAAGATGTCAAGAAGTATTACGACCTGGCAAACTTCGAGTTCAAGAGCGACAACAACAAGGCAACGTGGGTCAAGACTGAGGTCAAGGATGGAAGCGGAAAAGTGACTACTCCTGCCGGCTGGACGATGACCAAGACCGGCGACTAATCCACCCCTACATCATCCCCAAGCAATTTGAAACAACGCCCTGCCCGCCCGGTATCCCTATCACCCGGGCGGGCAGGGAACACCCCTGACCTGACCGAAAAGGAGAGTTTCCCCCATGACCTGTCTTTTGCTGCTGCTCTGGACGGCGCTGGGTCTGTGCGTCGGCAGCTTCTGCAACGTGCTGATCTTCCGCCTGCCGCGCGGGGAGGAGTTCGTGAAAACGCCGTCCCACTGCATGGCCTGCGGCCACCGTCTGCACTGGTACGAGCTGATTCCCGTGGCAAGCTGGCTGATGCAGGGAGGGAAGTGCCGCGCCTGCGGCGAGAAGATCTCCGCCCAGTACCCCGTGGTCGAGGCGCTCAGCGGCGGGGCGTGGCTGCTGGCGGCGTGGCTGTATCAGGCCGATGTGCTGCGCGCGGTGCTGTATTCGCTGCTGTTCTCCCTGCTGACGGTCGTGGCGCTCATCGACTGGCGCACCTTCGAGATCCCCAACGGGCTGAACCTTGCGATCTTCCTGCTGGGCGCGGTGCAGCTTGCAGGCGATACCGCGCACTGGAAAACGTATCTCATCGGCATGTTCTCGGTGAGCCTTCTTTTCCTCCTGCTGTGGTTCGTGACGAAGGGCAATGGCCTTGGCATGGGGGATGTGAAGCTGATGGGGGCGGCGGGCTTGCTGCTCGGCTGGCAGCGCATCCTTCTTGCGATGATCCTCGGCAGCGTTTCCGGCGCGATCATCCACTCGGTCCGCATGAAACGCGGCGCGCCCCGCAAGCTGGCGTTCGGGCCGTATCTTGCCGCGGGCATCTGGGTCGCGGCGCTGTGGGGCGATCGGCTCATCGCGGCGTATCTCGGTCTTTTTGGGCTGTAACACGGGAGAGAAAAGGGCAGGCGCGGACCTGCCCGCGAGAGAAAAACAAGAGCCTGTGGGAGGGGCAGAACCGTTCTTCGGGACGGCTGTGCCATTCCCACAGTCCGGGAGGGAGCACTTATGAGCAAGCAAAGGCTGAGCGGCAGAGCGCTGGTGGTGCAGATCACCGAGCGGGAGATCCGCATCGCCCAGATGACGCTGGGCAGCGACGCCATTTCCGAGCAGGTCATCCTGCCCACGCCGCCGAACGCGGTCGAGGACGGTCAGCTCGTGGGGCTAGACGCCCTGCGGGACGCGATGGAGCCGGTTCTGCGGCAGGGGCTGTTCCGCCGCTGCCGTAAGGTGGTCTTTTCGCTCTGCTCCACGCAGGTCATCAGCGAGAGCGTCACCGTCCCCGCGGTGAAAAAGCAGCAGCGCCTCGGTCAGATGCTGCTGGCGAACATGGACGAGTATTTCCCCATCGACCCGGGCGAGTATCAGCTTTCGTGGGAGAGCGTGGGCGTTGAGGCGCGCGAGGACGCGCGTCATCTGCGCGTGCAGCTCTGGGCGGTGCCGCGCGCGATGCTCCACCGCTACTATGCCCTTGCCAACAGCATGGGGCTGAGCGTTGCCGCCGTCGATTTCTGCGGTCACAGCCACGCCACCGCCGTGGACGCGGACTTTGCCCTGCCAAAGCACGCGAAGTCCTCCGCGGATACGGACGACGGCGTCTGCCTCTATATCA
>OKRS01002393.1_pt1 | contig 10810 bp, 10 predicted proteins | sample 1601191 | NCBI WGS metagenome assembly OKRS01 (sample SAMEA3541509, study PRJEB24748) | human gut metagenome | biome: human gut; feature: human-associated habitat; material: faeces | place: China | collected 2012 | reverse complement strand
TGTTGCTCAGGTACTTATAAATAAAGTTAAATCAAAGTGTTGCGGAATTAAGGTTCATATATGTTCAGACCGATATTGCTGTACAGGTCTTTAAAGAAGATGCGTCCCATATAGTCGCCTTCGTTGATGATGATTGCATTCTCCTCTTGTAGCTGGTTGAGGTTGGCAAATGTAGGACCGAACATGGGATGGGTGGACACATATCTGTGGTTGCACTTCTCGTAAAAATCTTTCAGTCCTGTCTTTACAGATGAGATGTCGCTGATGATACAGTCGTCGGGCAGATATGGCAATACTTCGTTGAAAGCAGGAATGGTATATTTTACTGTTACTGCATTTATAACCAGCTCCGGCTTGAATTCTCTGATTTCCTCAAGAGATGTGAATCTCAGAGTGTTGTATGTAAAGCGCAGTCTTTTGGGGTCTTTCTCAAATACTGCTGTTTCATGATTGAAGCTCAGCAAGTCGAGAAAGAAACTTCCCATCTTGCCGGCTCCCAATATGAGTATTCTCATGTCTATGTTGTCTTATTTGTTAATGATTTCCATCTGTTGTCTTACCGATTCCTCATGTATTGCCTCAAACACTTCCTTTACGAAAGTGGCGTCCATGCCGCAGAGAGAGCCTTGTGCTCCACGTTTATCCAGAATTTCATTGTAGCGTGAAGTTTGCAGAACAGTCATGTTGTGTTCCTTTTTGTACTGTCCGATTTCTCTGCACACACGCATTCTTTTTGAGAGGAGCTCCATGATACTATTGTCCAGCTCGTCGATTTGTTTCCTCAGTTCGTGTATTCCCTCTGTGGTTACAGTTTCATTACGGATGACGAGAAGACTCAGTATATAGTCAAGAACCTCAGGGGTAACCTGTTGCTTGGCATCGCTCCATGCTTTGTCAGGGTCGCAATGGCTTTCCACAATAAGACCGTCAAAGCCAAGGTCCATGGCCTGTTGACACAGAGGAGCAATGAGTTCACGCTTTCCTCCTATGTGGCTCGGGTCGCAGATGATTGGCAAATCTGGTATACGACGTCTTAGTTCGATTGGAATTTGCCACATCGGAAGGTTGCGGTATATCTTCTTGTCGTAGCTTGAAAAACCACGATGTATGGCGGCGATGCGTTTTATTCCAGCCAGGTTAATGCGTTCCATTGCGCCAATCCAGAGTTCGAGGTCGGGGTTTACGGGGTTCTTTACTATTACAGGTATGTCGATACCCTTCAGACTGTCGGCAAGGGCTTGCATGGCAAAGGGGTTTGCTGTGGTGCGTGCTCCTACCCACAGTATGTCAATGTCGTATTTCAGAGCCTGCTCCACATGTTCCGGTGTAGCCACTTCGGTAGTAATCAGCATACCGGTTTCTTCTTTCACTCTCTTCATCCAAGGCAGTGCCGCTTCTCCGTTTCCCTCAAAGCCACCTGGCTTTGTACGTGGTTTCCACACTCCTGCACGGAAGATATGGCATCCTTTTGAAGCCAACTGCTTGGCGGTTGTCATCACCTGTTCTTCTGTCTCGGCAGAACATGGTCCTGCTATTACGAATGGTCTCTCTTTATCGCAAGGTAACCCTAATGGTTTCAAATCCAATTCCATAGTTGTATATCGTTTTTTTTAGTTATTCTTTTATGTTATGTTCTCTATTGTTATGTCATTGATTTTATTCGTTCTACAGCTTCTTGCAGTTTCTTCTCCTTTGCACAAAGCGATATGCGGATGTATCTTTCTCCATTGCTTCCGAAGATATGTCCTGGTGTGATGAACACTCTTGCCTGATGCAGAACTGCTTCTGTAAGTTCTTCTGCATTTGAGAGTGTGTCCGGAATCTTGCCCCATAGAAACATTCCAACCTGTTTCTTGTCATATTTACAGTTAAGCGTATTCATTATCTCTTCTGCGTATCTTCGTCTTCTTGAGTATGTGACGATATTGGCATTATGGTGCCATTCTGCATCGTTGTCGTATGCTGTTGCGGCTGCAAGCTGTAGTCCACGGAACGTTCCTGAGTCTATATTGCTCTTCACTTTCAGAATCCATTGTATGAACTTTGCATTGCTGGCGCACATTCCAACTCTCCATCCTGGCATGTTGTGGCTCTTGCTCATGGAGTTCAACTCTATGCAACAGTATTTAGCTCCTTCCACCTGCAGCAGTGATATAGGTTTCTCATTGAGGATGAAGGAGTACGGGTTGTCGTTTACAACCACTATGTTGTGGCGTTTTGCAAATGCAACGAGCTTCCTGTATGTCTCGATTTGTGCATCTGCTCCCGTGGGCATATTGGGATAGTTTGTCCACATCAGCTTTACTTTGCTCATATCTGTCTTGTCAAGTGCTTCGAAATCCGGCTGCCATCCGTTGTCGGCAGACAGGTCGTAGTTTCTTACTTTAGCTCCAAGAATCCTGCTCAACGATGTGTATGTAGGATATCCTGGATTAGGAACGAGTACTTCCTCGCCTGGATTTACGAATGCGAGTGTGATATGCAGAATGCCCTCCTTGCTGCCTATGAGTGGTTGTATCTCCGTAGTTGGGTCGAGTTCCACTTTAAACCATCTCTTGTAGAATCCAGCCATGGCGTTTCGCAGTTCTGGTGTTCCGCATGTCGGTTGGTAGCCGTGTGCATCATTCTGCTTTGCCACTTCGCAGAGCTTCTCTACAGTCTGTTTTGATGGTGGCATGTCTGGACTGCCGATAGCAAGGCTTATTACGTCTTTCCCTTCTGCATTCATCTTCGCCACCTCTTTCAGCTTCCTGCTGAAATAGTACTCTTTTACGAGCGATAGTCGCTCGGCGGGTTGTATCTGTATCGTGTTGTTGCTTGTTGTCATATTACTGTTGTTTTGTTTCCTTCTTATTCTGTTGTATCGTCTTTATATTCTCCTAAATTCATGAACTCTCTTGTCAGCGGCTTCACTGCATCGATACTCTGCCGGTAGAGCTTATAGTCGTCGAACGTGAGGTCTATGTAGAACATATATTCCCATTCATGGCCTATTATCGGCAGCGACTGTATCTTGGTAAGGTTTATTCCGTAGAAGGAGAATATGCTGAGCACTTTGGAGAGGCTGCCCCTTTCGTGCGAGAGGGTGAAGGCAAGGCTTGCCTTGTTTATCTCTTCTTGGTTTGATACGAGATTCGCTTTTTCCTTTGGACTTATCACGAGAAATCTTGTATAGTTGTGCTTGTTGTCCTCTATGTGCTCCTCGAGTATTTTCATGCCGAATAGTCTTGCTGCGTCGGCATTGCATATTGCAGCTTGTCCTTTCAGCTTGTTTATTGCAATGTGTTTTGCAGCCCCTGCCGTATCTGCCGCCTCCACAGCTCTCAGATGCTTGTGGCTTTCAAGATATTTCCTGCATTGCATTAGTGCAACGGGGTGGGAGTGTACTTCATGTATCGTTTCCCAAGAGTCTTCTGGCAGACAGCATATACTGTGTGAGATATGGATTTTTTTCTCTCCTACTACGGTGGCTCCGCTATTGCAAAGCAGTTCGTAGTTGTGGAGCAACGAGCCTGCGATGGTGTTCTCTATTGCTACGAGTGCCATGGTGCCGTCGTCTTTTTCTATATTGTGGAACACTTGTTCGAATGTATCGCAGTAAATCAGTTTTACTTCATTGTTTCTGAAATACTGTTTTGCTGCCATTTCGTGGAAGCATCCCTCAAATCCTTGTATTGCTATCTTTACCATATCTTGTAAGTTTCTTGAATGAATAATCCCCGCTCCATAATATAATGAGGCGGGGATTCATGTCTATTTCTTTATCTATAAGTTTTGACTTTTCCTTAGATTGAACTCGATACGCAATCTCCCGCCTTACATGTCCATGCAAAGTAAAAGTAATAATACTCAAAAGATGCGAATAGATTCATCATATTGTTGCTTATTTGATTTGTTTGCTGCAAAAGTATAGTATTATTCTTTATTGTGCAAACATTTTGAAAGGAATTTGTTCGATTCTTATGATTTTTACAATTTATGGTGTCTATCCCGGCATATTCAACAGTATGTGTACGATTCGTTCTGCTGTCCTTCCGTCCCAACGGTCGGGTAGGGAGCATTTCTTCCAGTTGTTTCCTGTCATATCCTTTATGGCAGCTTCCAACTTGTCGGCATCTTCTCCTACAAGTATATTTGAACCTTGCTTCACTGTTTCAATATGTTCGGTATAGCTGTTCAGTGTGATGCAAGGCACATTATTGAATGTAGCTTCTTCTGCCACATTGCCAGAGTCTGTTATTATTCCCATGGCATGCGCCGTGAGATAGCCGAATTCGAGGTATGGCAGAGAATCTATTATATGTATGTCTGCCATGTCTGCTATCAGTTGGCTTACTACTTCCTTGGCATTGTTTCTCAGCACTGCTATGATGGGGGTGTTGCCGGCTGCTTTGTTCATGGCATATATCATGTTGCCAAGATTCTCCTTGTCTGCAATGAGGGCTTTTCTGTTGAGGGTAAACACGATGTATTTGCCGTTTTTCAATTTCAGGTCATCCATGACAGCAGGACGTTGTAGCCTGTTGTGGTTGAAACGCAAGGTGTCCATCAGGATATTGCCCACTTCGTATACGTGCGACAGTTCTGCGCCTTCGCGGCTTACTATGCTGTTGCTTCCCATGCCGGCAGTGAAGAGATAGTCTGACAATCCGTCAATCACGAGCCTGTTGATTTCTTTCGGCATCTTAATGTCAAAGGAACGTGTTCCTGCCACGAGGTGTGCCAGTGAGATACCATGCTTCTTTGTCACGATGGCTGCTGCCATCGTTGATGCGAGGTCGTCAACAACGATTACTACGTCTGTTGGGTTGTTTGTAAGATAAGTGTCAAATTCCGCCATTACCTTTCCTGTCAGCTCATTCAGATTGACGCAGTCTACACCGAGGTATATGTCCGGTCTTCTGATTTGCATATCCTCAAAGAGCGAGTCTTCAAGGGTGGCATCGTTGTCCTTTCCTGCATATACCAGATGGCTGTCGATGTCTTTTCCTTCTGCTTTTGCTTTGTCTATGGCATGAATGAGTGGGGCAACCTTCATGAAGTTCGGTCTTGCCCCGACAATTATACAAATGTTCATTCTATTTAAATATATATAAAGATGTGTGCCTTTTTGTTTTATTCAGACTTGAACAGGTCTTTTATTCCACCTATGCTGCCCATGAGGTTGGTAGCTTCGTATGGCAGATATACGGTCTTCGTTTTGTCGCCTGTGGCAACTTCCTGTAGCATCTGTATGTATTTCTGAGCCAGCAAGTAGTTTGCAGGATTGGTGCTCTTGCCTACGGCTTCAGTAATCTTTTCTATGGCTATTGCTTCTGCTTCTGCTTTGCGTATCTTTGCCTGTGCCTCACCTTCAGCGTTAAGTATTGCCATCTGTTTGTCAGCTTCTGCCTTGTTTATGATGGCTGTCTTCTCTCCCTCCGATTTGAGGATTGCTGCTGCCTTTTGTCCTTCGCTTGTAAGGATTGTGGCACGTTTGTTTCTTTCTGCCTGCATCTGCTTTTCCATGGCTTGCAGTACGCTTTCTGGAGGTGTGATGTCCTGCAACTCCACACGGTTCACCTTTATTCCCCATTTGTTTGTCGCATCATCAAGCACGGCGCGCAACTTAGTGTTTATCGTATCGCGGGATGTCAGGGTCTGGTCGAGTTCCAGCTCTCCGATGATGTTTCGTAGGGTGGTCTGTGTAAGTTTTTCTATTGCGTTAGGCAAATTGCTGATTTCATACACAGCTTTGAATGGGTCTACTATCTGGAAGTAGAGTAGGGCGTTGATCTGTGTCTGCACGTTGTCCTTAGTGATAACGTTCTGTTTGTCAAAGTCATACACCTGTTCGCGAAGGTCTATGGAAGTGGCATACATGTATCTTCCGCGACTCATGGTGATGATGGGCTTTGCACGGTCGATGAACGGTATGATGATATTGATGCCTGGTTTCAGCGTGGCATAATACTTTCCGAGTCTCTCGATGATTTTTGTTTCAGACTGTGGTATGATAACCAAACTCTTTTTTACCAATATCAGCGCGCAAACTACTATTGCCGCTAACACGTAAAATCCAATAGTCATAGTTGTAAGTAATTTAGGTTAAACAGTTTATTCTTTCTCTATTTCTCTACGGTGATGATGATGCTTTCTCTTCCCACCACTTTCACATTAGTGCCTTTGGCTATTGCCGTGCCGTCTTTGGCTACGGCTTTCCAGTCGTCTCCGTCTATGGCAACTCTTCCGTAACCGTCTTTCTCTATATCTTCGCTCACTCTGCCTATGCGTCCGATCAATGCGTCTGCATTGCTCACCCTCTTGTCTTCGTTTTTATGGAAGTGTTTAAGGGCGGCAGGTCTTACGAAGAAGATGCTGAGCACTGATGCTGCGGCGAATGCGGCAAGACCGACGTAGAACGACAGTCCGCAAGCCGATAGTATTGCAGATATTGCAGCTCCGATGGCGAAACACATTATGAAGAAGTCTCCATTGGTAAGTTCAAGAATCAGGCAGACAACTGATACGAGTGCCCACATCTGCCATAGGTTTTCCGCAAAATAATTTATCATAACATTGTATTTTTAGATGGATAATGCTAATTATGCTGCGAATATACTAATTTTATGGCATATAGGCAATAGAGTGCTGCTTATTTTTTTCGTTGCATACTGTTATTTTCAATGTCCCTTTCTATCCATCTTACTACGGCGTCTTCGTCGTTGCTCTCTGTTATCTCGTTTGCATGTTCTTTCACTTCGTCGAAAGCATTGCTTACTGCCACGCTCCAGTCTGCCACTTTCATCATCGGAATATCATTGAGATTATCTCCAAACACTACTATTCTCTCGGTTCCGATCTTTCTTGCAAGTTCTTTGATGGCAGCGGCTTTCGTGGTTCCGTTAACGTAGATGTCTATGAATCCTTCATCTTTCTTGAAGATGTCGTGGTAACAGTTGTAGGTGCAGTCGATGCCATCTTTGTCTATTTCGTCGGCAATGTTTCTGAGTGCTTCAAACTTGCCCATGCTGAATATGAGCATAGCACCTTCGAGAGTGGTGTCTACGGTCAGGTTGTTGCACGTCTTGAGTATTTTAAGCGGTGTCTTTATTCTTGGCTCTATAAATTCTTTTTCCTCCGTGGTAAGTTCCTTCACATGGTTTACTACAATCTGGTTTCCGTTCTTGTAATAGATGAAAGGGTTATTACCGTTCTTTTCAAATATGCCAATCAGCCGCTCTATGCTGCTGTTGCTTATTATCCTTGCCGATTCGTATCCCTTCTTTCTGTTGTCCCATGTGGCACATCCGGCCATAACGATATATGGCAGATTGGAGTCTACGTTTTTCATCAGCTCTACCACTGTGGCTGGTGTGCGTGCCGTTGCCACCGTGAAGAGGGCGCCTTCGCTGATAAGCTTGTTCAGTTTGGCTGTTGTGGTTTCTGACAATACGGATCTGCTGTTCAGTAGCGTTCCGTCCATATCGCTTACATATAGAGTCTTGCTGGGTTTCATCTTTGTTGTTTATTTGCCGGTCGGCATGTTTCTTGTTCCTTTTTTTATTTAATAGGTATTTACTGTATTGAGCCTTTTCTTTACAAACAGATAGAATGCTGTGCTCATCATTATTCCAGTCAGGGTCCAGGATACGGGGTATGCACCCATCAGCACCTTGAAATCCTTGAAGTGTTCAGCTACTCCAAATATCCAAACGATGCGTAGCAGACATGTTCCGAACACCGTAATCAATGTGGGCAGCATCGATCTGCCCATGCCGCGGAGTGCCGCTCCGGGTATCTCGTAAAGGCAGGCTATCGACTGGAAGGCAAGGGCAATGAATATTCTTTCACTTCCGAAAAGCAGCACGTCGGGGTCGGTAGAGAACAGACTCAGACAAGCGGTATGTTGCCAGGTTATCATTAAGTTTAGGAACAAGCATGACACCATGCTCATGCCAAGGCATATCCAGAATATCCTTTTCACACGGTCGAATTTACCAGCACCGTAGTTCTGTCCGATAAAGCTTATAGCGGCTCCGTCAAATGCTACGACGACGAAGTAGCAATATGATTCATAGTTAAGCGACGCTGCCGAACCGGCTATTGCCGCAGCCCCATAGCCGTTGATGGCAGATTGCAGCAGCACATTGGAGAAAGAGAATATCATACCCTGCACTCCTGCCGGTATGCCTATCTGTAGCATCCTTTTCAGTTCCGTCCATTTTATCTGCATCTCTCTGAGGCGCAGTCTATAGGGTTCCTCTTCATGAAGGAGTATCCATACGATGAGCGCCGCACTGACGATGTTGGCGATGCAGGTGGCAATGGCAACTCCGGCAACGCTCATGTGGAAACATATTACGAAGATAAGGTTGAAAATCGTGTTCACTACGCCGGCAATGAGCAGAATGTATAGCGGACGGCGCGTGTCGCCCATGCTACGCAGTATTGCAGAAGCGAAATTGAAAATCATGAAGAAGGGTATGCCGCAGAAATATATCCTGAGGTATACTACTGCAAGGTTGAGCACGCTTTCCGGCGTGTCAATTAGTTCGAGTATCGGTCTTGCCGCAATCTGACCAACTATCATCAAGACTATTCCGCTGATGAGAGCTACAAGGGCCACGGTGCTTATCGCATCTTGGATGCTGCGCTTGTCGTGTTGACCTATGTGGTTGGATATTATAACGTTGGCACCCATTGATATGCCCATGAAGAGGTTTATCAGCAGGTTGATGACAGGACCGTTGCTGCCTACGGCGGCAAGCGCTTCCTTGTTGGCAAAATGCCCCACAACAGCCACGTCGACGGAGTTGAACAGTTGCTGCATGACGCTACTTGCGGCCAGTGGCAGGGTGAAGACAAGTATCTTCATCAGCAGTGGCCCGTTAAGCATATCTATTTCTTTCTTTCCGTTGTTCATTCGTTTTTCACCAATACAATCTTTTCCTGTAAAATGTCTCTTGTAAATAATAAAACTCAAAATATCCTATATTATTATACCGACAGCTAAAAAAAAGATGCGGTCGGCTTCACAACCAACCACATCTCTGATATTAATCAGCTATTCTTCAAATCCGTTCATCAAGTATTCTACTTCCTGTTCCGTAGAGAGATTGAAGTCTCCCTGAATAGTATTCTTCAACGCCGAAGCAGCAAGCGAGAAGTTCAGACACCGCTGGTTGTCGTCGCCGTATTTCAAGTGGGCATGCAGATAAGCGGCAATGAAAGCGTCTCCCACCCCCATCGGATCAAGTACGTCGTCAATGTCGTAAATTCTTGTAGTATAAAGCTTTCCGTCAGCGAAGATTACTCCCGATAGCAGATGATGGTTGGCAGAAAGAGTGTTCCTCAATGCAACAATCATCTTCTTCGCCTTAGGCAAAATTTTCGACGCCTTTCCGAAATACTCCTTATAGGCAGCACTGTCAATGGGATAGTCCGGTGTCGTAGCCTTGAAGTCGGGTGGGGTAATGCCCGTTATCAGTTTCCATTCGTCGGCCGTACCGAATACGATATCGCTCTTCTGCGCTATAGGCAGCAGCACGTCGTGGGCATCCTTACCGTATTTCCATAAGTTAGCCCTGTAGTTGATGTCGCAGGAAATGGTTATTCCTTCACGTGCGGCTTCTTCTACTGCCTCGTTCGTAACTTCTGCCGCACCTTGCGACACGGCACTCGTTATGCCTGACCAATGGAACAGCCTGGCTTCGCTGAAAGTCTTCTTCCAGTCTATCATCCCCGACTTAATGGTCGTGATAGAAGAGTCCTCGCGATCGTATACAATGCTTGAACTGCGTAATGCTGCCGACTCCTCATAATAGTACAGACCAAGGCGGTCTCCACCATGTACGATATAATCCGTTCCTACATTATACTTGCGTATCTCGTTAAGGCAAGCCATACCTATCTTGTTGTTTGGCAGGCGGGTCACGTATTCCACATTGTCACCAAACATGGCAAGCGATACGGCAACGTTTGCTTCGCTGCCGCCAAACAGACCTTTCCATGCACTGCCTTGTATTATTCGTTCCTTGTTGGGACGGGTCATTCGGAGCATTATTTCTCCAAACGTAACAATCTTCTCTTTCATATAGATTCATAGTTTATGGTTCAAAATTACTGCTTTTTATTGAGACAAGAAAAATATATCCTCTCTTATAAAGATTATTTAGCGTAAACGTTGACGTTCAACGGGTATATTTCCCTTTTCTCAAAAGTCTTGTTTGTAGATTTTTGATCAAGTAAATTCATATTTCTATAAACACCTTAAATTAGCTGTACGTTTCGATAACGCTCTTCTCTTCACTGTCCCAGTCATTGGTTATGATGCAGCGGTAGGTGTACCTGTCACCGAAAAGATCAGGTGTACTGTCCTTTTCCTTTGTCCGTTGCACTACAATGCGTTAACGGGAATCCTCCATGAACTGTGTTGACATGACCGAGGCCACTTCCGTTTCCTGCGAGCCCATCTCAACACGTCTCCATTCGCGTATGTCTTGTATGCGGCTGTACATTGACGCACTGTGTATGGCTCGTATGTAGAATATGCGGCAGTTGCCGTCAACGGTCCTTATGATATCTTCCGAACAGGAGCCGCAATCGGCACGGAAGATGCCTATGTGCAAGCCGTATGAATGAAGCAGTTTGAAAGCCCTTGACAGCGTGTCAGCCTGATGGAACTTGACGGGGTATTGCCGTACTGTTTTCGATGTACGCAATGATGCAGTCTATTGAGATGACGCCAGGGAAATAGCCGTAAGCTTGCTTGTACGAATATGTCGCATCGACTTTTTCCGTCTTGACGAAAACATGGTCGAAATCCACG
>OKRS01002374.1_pt1 | contig 10864 bp, 8 predicted proteins | sample 1601191 | NCBI WGS metagenome assembly OKRS01 (sample SAMEA3541509, study PRJEB24748) | human gut metagenome | biome: human gut; feature: human-associated habitat; material: faeces | place: China | collected 2012 | reverse complement strand
TGCACAAGGGTATCCGCCGCCAACCTGCGCCCCGGCGATCTGGTGTTCTTCCAAGGCACCTATGACACCACCGGCGCGTCCCATGTGGGTATCTATGTGGGCAACAATATGATGCTCCACTGCGGCGACCCCATCCAGTACACAAGCCTCAATTCAAGCTATTGGCAATCCCACTTCCTTGCTTACGGGCGCGTACCTGCGCCCTGATCTCACTGAAAGGAGCAAAAAATGAACCCTAAGATTACAAAGCTCAAGGCTGAACGGGCGAAAAACGATGAAAAGATCGCTGCCCTCCGCTCCCGCAACCGGGAGCTTGACGAGAGCATCGTCGAGCTGGAGAATACCGACATCATCGGCCTTGCCCGCGCCACCGGCATGAGCATGGAGGAGCTGGCGCAGTTCCTCACACAGCTCAAAAGGGGCGGCGCGCCCTTTATCACACCCAATACCAAGGAGGATACGGAATATGCGCATGAAGAATAAGTTCAAAGGCCGCAGGCTGCTGCGCAGCGCCGCCGCGATGATTTGCCTTGCGATGATGTTTTTCACCATGTCCGGCATGGCCATGGCGACGGATATGGAGGACGCCCCGGCAGGCGGCGCGCCGGAAAGCACGCCGGAGATCGTGGAGGCCGAGCTTCCCGTCACGCCCGAAGAAACGCCGGACACACAGGAACCGGCTCTCGCGCCGCCTGAAACGACGGAAACGCCGCAGCCGGAGGCGGAATACGCGCTGGACGCAGATATTCCGACAGGCTGGCACAATGCACCGGTAACAATCACCGTCCGTGTCGTGGATAAGAAAGGCACCGGCTGGAACAAGGCGGAGGCAGCACTGGGCGAAAACGCGCAGAGAACTGACCTGACGGAGCAGCTTGCCCACGACGGCCGCGCCCGCTACACGGTGCCGGACAACGGTACCGTGTTTATCTTTATCACTGACCCCTACGGCACGGAGCATAAAAAGGAGCTGACCGTATCCTGTATGGACTTTGAAGCGCCCCGGCTGCGGGCGGGCGTCAACGGTACGCTGCTGCGTGTGGAGGCCGCCGACGCACTCTCCGGCATAGCCGGGGTCTATGTGAACGATGAGCTTTATACCACCCTGCAAAACGGCGAGTTCAGCGTCCGCATTGACAAAAACACGCGGGATTCCCACTTTTACATCATGGGCGTGGACAACGCGGGCAACCGCACGGGCTATCTGGTGATCGCCAACCCCTTCTATGAAAAGGAAACGCCTGCGCCCAGCCCCACGCCGGAGCAGCACAGCGCCCATTGTCCCGCGGACTGCGATTGCAGAAAGCCGTCCTCCGGCAATACCGGCAGCAACGGCAATACCGGAAGTAACGGCAGCAATACCGGTGCAGGAAAGCCCTCCAACGCCTCCGGCAGCACGGGAAAGCCCGCTGCGGTACAGACGCCCGCGGCCACAGAGCCGGCGAAAGCACAGGAACCCAGCGATACCGCCGCGCCTGTCGCCATTGAGAAAGGGACGGGCTTTTCCCAAAACGGCAGCGCCGTCACCCGCGACCTGCTCTATGACAAGCACACCAACAAGCAGTTCATCGCGGTGGAAACCCGCAACGGCCATACCCTCTATCTGGTGATTGACTACGATAAGCCGCTGGACGAGGACGGAGATCAGTATGAAACCTACTTTTTGAACCTTGTGGACGAAAGCGACCTGCTTGCACTCATCGACGAGGATTCCGCCCCCGTCTGCTCCTGCAAGGACAAGTGCGAGGCAGGTGCGGTCAACACCGCCTGCGCAGTCTGCAAGACCAATATGACGGAGTGCATGGGCAAGGAAAAGGTCACGGAAAAGACGCTGGAGCCCGACCCGACGCCGGATACGACCGACAGCCCCGACAAGGACGGCGGCGAAAAGAAGTCCGGCAGCGGTCTTGTTGTGATTGTGCTGCTGCTCCTGATGGCGGGCGGCGGCGCGCTGTATTGGTTCAAGCTCCGCAAGAAAAAGCCCGACACAAAGGGACCTGTGGACTTGGACGATTACGACTACGGCGATGAGGACGAGGAATACGAAAACGAGGACGATGCGGACGAGCCGGAGGAAACGGAGGACGCGGATGCATGACCCTTTTCACCAAAAACCCGCTGGAGCGGCTGATGATGCAGCGCCCCTATCCGGGAAAAGAGGGAACGCCGCGCACCCCCGCCCCGGAGGGGCATTTCTGCTGCGGCTGTTCCCGCTACGGCACCGTCTGCCTCCGTCCCTGCTACCGTGACACCGACCTGCGGGAGAAGCTGCGGGCAAAAGCGCCGGAGCGTTAGGACCCCGACCCTTGCCGCCTTCTCCCACCGATGCTACAATGTACCCATGAAAGACCAAATGCAGCGGAAAAGGATGTGATACGGATGCTGAGCTTTGAACGGGTGCTGGAGGCATTCAGGGAGCACCTTACAGAAGATACCGGCGTGGAGGTGGTGCCGACCCGGCACGGCTATACCTACCTCACATGGGATGACAGGCGTGAAAATTGGGACACCGCTGAGATTTGCCTCACGCCGGAGGCGCTGCTGGACAGGCTGACCGGCGCGGTGGAAAGCTATGAACAGTGCCGCCTTTTGGATGGAACACGGGACCCAACCGACGCCGAGCGCAAAGCCTTTGCCGAGGCTGCCGAGCGATACCGGAAGCGGTGCCTTGAACGGCCCTGACCCATATACGATTAGAAAAACAGACACGAAAAGCAGTCCTTCGGGGCTGCTTTTTGCTATGCAGAAAAGGAGAAAAAAGAATATGACACACCATAAATTAGTGATCGCGGAAAAGCCCTCCGTCGCCCAGTCCATCGCCGCCGTGTTGGGCGCGACCAAACGCAACGACGGCTATCTTTCGGGAAACGGCTACCTTGTAAGCTGGTGCTTCGGGCATCTGGCGGAGCTGGCGGGCGCGGATGTGTACGATGAAAAGTACGCAAAATGGCGCTATGACGATCTGCCCATCCTGCCCGCAAACTGGCGCTTCACGCTGAAAGCGGACAAAGCCAAACAGTTCGAGCTGCTGCGGGACCTCCTGCGCCGGGAGGACGTGACCGAGGTCATCAACGCCTGCGACGCAGGGCGCGAGGGGGAGCTTATCTTCCGCACCGTCTACTACATGGCGGGCTGCACGAAAACCATGAAGCGGCTTTGGATCTCCTCCATGGAGGACGAGGCCATCCGAAAGGGCTTTGCGGACCTTCGTCCAGGACGGGATTACGACGGGCTGCATCAGTCCGCCCTCTGCCGCGCCCGCGCGGACTGGCTGGTGGGCATCAACGCCACGCGCCTGTTTTCCGTCCTCTACCACCGTACCCTGAATGTTGGGCGCGTCATGACGCCCACGCTGGCGCTCATCGTCCAGCGGGAGGCGGAGATCGGGGCGTTCCGCCCGGAAGCCTTTTACACGGTAAATCTTCGCTGCGGCGATTTTGCCGCCGTGTCCGAAAAGTTCAAAGAGAAAGCGGAGGCGGACGCCCTCGCCGCCGCCTGCGCCGGTCAGCCGGTAACGGTCAGGACGGTGAAGCGCACGGAGAAAACGGAGAAAGCGCCCCGGCTCTACGACCTGACCGCCCTTCAGCGGGAGGCCAACCGCAGCCTTGGCTATACCGCACAGCAGACGCTTGACTACCTGCAAGCCCTCTATGAAAAGAAGCTCTGCACCTATCCCCGCACGGACAGCCGCTTCCTCACTGATGATCTGGAACCCTCTGTGCCGGAGCTTGTGTCCGTTGCTGCCGCCATCTGCGAAACCACCGCGCCGGAGGGCGTGAACGCAAGGCAGGTCTGCGACAGCCGCAAGGTCAGCGACCACCACGCCATTCTTCCCACCGCCAGCGCGGGCAAGGCGGATACCTCCGTCCTGCCGCTGGGCGAGCGCGAGATTTTGCGCCTTGTGGCGGGGCAGCTTCTCCGCGCGGTCAGCGACGCCCACCGCTATGCGGAAACCGCCGTTACGCTGGAGTGCGGCGGCGCTGTATTCACCGTCAAGGGCAGAACCACCCTCACACCCGGCTGGAAGCAGTATCTCGCGCAGGAAAAGCAGGCCGCCGCGCTGCCGGAGCTGTCGGAGGGGCAGGTGTTGGAGTGCGCCGAAGCTGCCGTAAAGGAGGGCAAGACCACACCGCCCAAGCATTATACGGAGGATACGCTGCTCTCCGCCATGGAGACTGCCGGAAAGGAAGATATGCCGGAAGAAGCGGAACGAAAGGGGCTGGGAACGCCCGCCACCCGCGCCGCCATCATCGAAAAGCTGGTAGCCACGGGCTTTGTGGAGCGCAAAAGGGCAAAGAAGGCCGTCAGCCTTGTGCCTGCCCATACCGGCGTTTCCCTCATCACCGTGCTGCCGGAGCAGTTACAGTCCCCGCTTCTCACCGCCGAATGGGAATACCGCTTGCAGCAGGTGGAGCGCGGCGAGCTTTCCCCGGACGAGTTCATGACCGGCATTGCGGAGATGCTCACGGAACTGGTGAAAACCTATCAGGTCATCTCCGGCGCGGAGGTGCTGTTCCCCTCCGGCCGTGAGGTCATCGGCAAATGCCCCCGCTGCGGCAGCGACGTGACCGAGAGCAAAAAGGGCTTCTTCTGCGAGAAAAACGACTGCCGCTTCGGGCTGTGGCGGGACAACAAGTTCTTTGCCGCCAAGCGTGCCGCACTGACAAAAAAGGTAGCCGCCGCGCTGCTGGCAGACGGGCGGGTGAAGCTCACCGGCCTCTACTCCGAAAAGACCGGCGGCACCTATGACGCGACGGTGGTGCTGAAGGATACCGGCGAGAGCGTCCGCTTCCGGCTGGAGTTTGACAAGGGGGCGAGGACATGAAGCTCTCCAAGCTGGAGCAGGAAAGTATCATCCTCTACAACGAGGAAGAATCCACCGCCAGCATCTACACCCACGACCCGAAGCTGATACGCAAGCTCAAACGCCTTGCGGAGAAATACCCGGACAAGGTGTACCCGGACAAAGCTGTCCATTCCGGCGCGGTCAGCTACGCCGTGCCAAAAAGCTGCGTCAGCGTCCGGGAGCCGTTCAGCGACGAGCGGCGCAGGGCCGCCAGCGAACGCGCCAAAAACGCCGGATATACGCCGCCCGCAAGGAGTATATACTCCGAAAACGAATAAGAACCGAGCGCCCGCACAGGAAAGCCTACCCCTGCGCGGGCGCTGCCATTTTAGGGGTAAACAGCCCATGAAATGAAAGGAAGTGCCTATGACACGAAAATCTCCGTATCCGACAAGAGCGGATTATCCGGCATTGATTGAAAACGCCAAGCCTGCGCTGCGCGAGCTGCTGGAAGCGGCCTCCTATGAACGGAGGATCGCCGTACTCAACGAATGTTCTCTCGATGTGGTCAATACAGTCTGCACGATCATGGTGCTGGGGCGGCACAGCCTCTATCTTCGCCGCAAAAAGCCCTTCAACGCGCCGGACGCGGTATTTGTCCGGTGGGCGGCGGACCTGTGGACGCTGCGTGAGCAGGACAAGGCAGGCGACATCCGCTATCTCTGCGGAAAAACGGATTTACGGGAATATCTTTCGCGGGGGCTTCAGCTCCTGCGTATCGACCTGACGGAAGGAGGAACCTATGCCAGAGAAACCCGGTAAAAACAGAGAACAGCTCAAGGAGATCACCGACCGCATCGAGGCGGGTATCCGCGACATCTTTGAATCCGGCGATATGGAAAAGTACCGCAATTACCTGCGCACCATGAGCCGGTTCCACAACTATTCCCTCAACAATCAGGCGCTCATCCACTTGCAGCGCCCGGACGCCACACTTGTGGCGGGCTATAACCGCTGGCGGGACAAGTTCTCCCGCCATGTGCTGCGGGGCGAGAAGGGCATCACCATCATCGCGCCCACGCCGTATAAGAAGAAAATCGAGCAGGAAAAGCTCGACCCGGACACCAAGCTGCCCATTCTGGACGCGGACGGCAAAATCGTCACCGAGGAAAAGGAAATCGAAATCCCCATGTTCCGCCCGGTCAAGGTGTTCGACTACGCCCAGACGGACGGAAAGCCCCTGCCGGAGCGCGTGGCCAGCCCCGTTGCCAACCTGACCGGCAGCGTTGAGAATTATGAGGCGTTCATGGAGGCGCTGCGCCGTTCCTCTCCCGTGCCGGTGGAGGTAAAGCCGCTGTCTGCGGATATGGACGGCTATTTCAGCCCCAAATCCCAGAGCATCACGCTGCGGGAGGGCATGAGCGAGGTGCAGACGGTATCCGCCGCCGTCCATGAGATCGCTCACGCCAAGCTCCACAACTACGGCTTGCAGCAGGTGGCGGAGCGCAAGGCCAAAAGCCGCAATGCCGAGGAGGTGGAGGCCGAAAGCATCTCCTTCATGGTCTGCGCCTATTTCGGCATTGAAACCGGCGCGAACAGCTTCGGCTATGTGGCAACGTGGTCGAAAAACGCCGAGCTGCCGGAGTTCCGCGCCAGTCTGGACACCATCAGCAAGACCGCAAACGGCATCATCACCGACGTGGAAAAGCATTTTGCGGAGGTTTGCAGGGAGCGCGGCATCGAGCTTCCCAAGGACACGGAATATGAGCTTGTCACCATTCCGCCCTCCCGAGCCGACGCGCTGGCCTTTGCCGCCGACTACGCGGCGTTCCTGCGCCGGGATCTGAACGTTCCCGACAGCGCGGACAGACCCGCGGCGGAGGCGGTGGCGGATAGGCTGCTTGCCGGTGAGAACGCAGAGCTGCGGAAGGAGCTGGAGGATTTCGTCAAGCTGGCGGACGAGATCGGCATCGACGACGGCTCCCATGGGCTTCTGGAACGCTTCAACGGTCTGTTCCGTCAGGAATGGCGGGCAAAGGAGGAACCGCAGCCGGAGGTTGAAACAGAAAAGCTGTATCTGGCAGACGACAGCAAATATATCCATGTGCAGCGCACGGAGGAGGGCATCGACTACACCATCTATGACGCAGGAACAAAGAAAGCGCTGGACGGCGGGCAGCTTGACGCACCGGATATGACCCTTTCCGCAGCAGCACTGGAGATATGCAAGCTCCATGAAATCGGGGATGCCGTACCTCTCCGCCATGCCGATTCCGAAATGATTCAGGCTTTGCAGGAAGCAAACGAGCTGCCGCCGCTGCCGGAGCTGGAGCAGGGCTATCCCATGCCGGATACGGGCATCGGCTTTTTGGAAATGTATCAGTACGGCTATACGGACGGCAACGCCATGCTGCCGCTGACCAAAGAGCGCGCCATGGAGCTGTTCATGCAGGACATTCCCGTGTTCCTGCTCTACGGCGACAACACCGAGGCCATGGCGCTGGACGCCGAGGACATTTCCTCCCACACCGGCGTGTTCGGCGTGGAGCGAGAGGAATGGGACGCGGTGCGCGGCGTTGTGACGCTGAGCGAACAGGCAGACACGGAAAAGCTGTTTCTGGAAAACCCGCAGGACGCTTTCCTCATCTATCAGATCCGGCGCGGCGGTGAATTGGATGCTTACCGCTTCATGAACTATGACTACTTGCAGAGCAAGGGCGTCACGCCGGAGCGCGGCGGCTACGACGCGATCTACACCGGAGGGGTTATGGATTATGGGAATGCCAGAACCAATCTGGATATGATTTATCAGCGGTTCAACGTGGATCATCCTGCGGATTTCAAGGGACACAGCCTGTCGGTCAGCGACATCGTTGCCTTGAAGCAAAACGGCGTAGTATCCTGTCATTACGTTGACAGCATCGGCTTCCGGGAGCTTCCCAATTTCCTCAAGCCGGAGAATTACCTCAAAAACGTGGAGATGCTGTTGGAGGACGACTACGGCATGATCGACGGCATCATCAACAACGGCCCCAAGCAGCCCACCGTGGCCGATCTGGAGGCGCAGGTCAAGGCGGGCTTTTCCATCTCCCTGACGGAGCTGGCTGCGGCCTCCCACCGCGAGCAGAAGAAGCCCTCCGTGCTGGAAAAGCTCAGGGAAAGGACGCCGGAGCAGTCGAAAAACAAAACAGCGCCCAAACGGAGCGCGGAAAGAGAGCTTTGATATGAACGACAAGCATTTCACCCACGATGAAGTCAGCCTTATGAGCATCTACAACGCAGACGGCACCCGCGAGGGCCTGATCGCAGCCCTCACAGAAATGCGGGGGTATCTGGACGCGGAGGAGGCCGAGCTGCGGGAGATGACGGACAGCGCCCTCGCAAAGCTGCGCGACATTACCGACGCGGAGTACGCCGCCCTTGACCTGACGCCGGATTTTGACCTCTGAGCAAAGCTGACTGTTTTACGGTCAAGAGCCGGAAAAATCGCAGATTTGCCGCTGGGAGCGCGCCGGATGAGGAATGTATCATCCGGCGCGTTTCCTATGAAAAAACGAAAACCACGATAAAACCATGAAGGGAGGATTTTGCTTATGCCAAACAAACTGCAAGCCTACGCGGAGCAGGCGGAGCGCACCGCGCGGCAGATCACCGGCAGCCATCTGGCGTGGACGGCGTTCCTGACCACCGCCGCAAGGCTGTATAAATACCCCTACAACGAGCAGCTCATGATCTATATGCAGCGCCCGGAGGCCACCGCCTGCGCGGAGTACGACTTCTGGAACGAGAAAATGGGGCGCTATGTCCGGCGCGGCAGCACGGGCATCGCCCTCATTGACGCTTCCGGCTACAAGCCCCGGCTTAAATACGTCTTTGACGTTTCCGACACCGGCGGCAAGGAAAACGCCCGCCGCGTCAACTTGTGGGAGCTGAAAGACGCACATACCGACAGCGTGAGCGCCATGCTGGAGCGTAATTACGGCGTTTCCGGCAAAAACGGCCTTGCGGAGCAGTTCGAGAACGTCGCTTCTCAGCTTGCTGCGGAATACTGGCGCGACCATTCCCGCGACATCCTCGGCATCGTTGCGGATTCCTATCTGGAGGAGTATGATGATTACAACATCGAGGTGGCGTTCAAAAACGCCGCAGCGGTCAGCATCACCTACTCCCTCATGTCCCGCTGCGGGATGCAGCCGGAGGATCACTTTGAACACGAGGATTTTTTCAGCATCTTTGATTTCAACACCCCGCGCACGGTGGCAGCCCTTGGCACGGCGGTCAGCGAGATCAACGAACAGGTTTTGCGGCAGATCGAAGTCACGATACGAAATTATGAGCGCGAACACAGCGCGGAAAGGACGGCAGAGCATGGAGAACAACCTGACTTACACGATGAACGGAGATTACCTGATCCCCGACCTGAAGATCGAGGTGCCGGAGCAGCCCCTCGGCAAGTACGGGCGGATGCGCCAGAAGTACCTGAAGGAGCATCGTCCCATTCTCTGGAACCAGATGATCTTGGAGGAGACCCTGTTCCCGCACCTGCTGGAGATCGAGCAGGCGGCGCAGAGCCGCTTAGAGCAGATGATGCCGGAGCTGGCGGCAGAGGCCGGAGCGACGGAAGCGCTGAAAGCCAGCGATCCCATGAAATGGGTGGGCTTGATGAACACCTGCAAGGCGCAGGCCGAGGAGATCATCCTCAGCGAGCTGATCTACGCATAACAGAACACCCCGCACGGGGCGGTCAGCTATCCTTTTTCCCCACCGAAGCGGAACAGATTACAGCCATAGAAGAAGCGGAGAGCGCACAGACGCCCTTCGCTTTTTCCGTTTCTCAGGAGCAGCTTGACCATGTGCTGCGGCTGGGCGGCAACGCGGACAACACCCGCATGGTCATTGCCGCCGCGTTCCAGAAGCAGAAGTCCACGGAGGACATTGCCGCGCTGCTGCAAAACACCTTCCACGGCGGCAGCGGCTTCAAAACGCCGGAGGGCGAGCTTTCCGCGTGGTACGCCGTAGACGGCATCCACATTGCCCCCGGCAGAAGCGCGGAGTATGTGCGCACCGCACAGGTAATCGCATGGCAGGACGCCGCCGTGCGCATTTCCCAGCTTATGGACAGCGGCGCGTATGCCTCCAATGTAGAGCTTGCCGAAGCAGGACAGCATGAGCGGATGCAGCTTGCCCAAGCCCTCTGGTATCTGAAACACGACCTGAGCGACGAGGCGCGGGAACAGGGCTATCTCTCCTGTATGGATACGCTGCGGGGCGGCGGATTCCCTGATGAAACGGAGCGCCTTGCCGAACGCCTGACGGATTCTTCCTTCCGCGACACGCTCTCCGGCGAGTTCGCGCAGTTTTACGCCGCCCATGAACAGGACAGAGGCCTGCTGCGCTTCCATTACCACAAACTGGAGAACATCTGGCAGAGCCTGCGGGATATGTCCTTGCCCCGCAGAGAATATTCCTCCGAAATGGCCGCAGTGCCGGAGCTGGGACGCTTCATCACGGAGGACGAAATCGACCACGCGCTGGATCGCGGCAGCGGCGTGGAGGGCGGCAAGGGCAGAATCTACGAATACTTCACCGCCGACCACACCGGCAAGGAAAAAGCAGCTTTCCTCAAAGATGAGTATGGCATAGGCGGGCGCTCCCACGCCGTTTCCGGTGCATCCAATAGTGATGAAAGCCACGACAGCCGCGGCATTGTCCTGAAAAAAGCAGGCTGCGCCAACGTGGAGCTGAGCTGGACGAAGGTGGCAGCAAGGATCGACGCCCTCATTCAGAAGGACCGCTTTCTCTCCCCAAGGGAAAAGGAGCGGTACGCCCAGCTTCAGCGGGAAAAGGAGGCGGAGCGTGAACTGCCAACACAGGCACAGACCGACTACAATTCCATCAAGGAAGCCCACCCGGACGACATCGTGCTGTTTCAGGTGGGCGATTTCTTTGAGATGTACGGCGAGGACGCAAAACAGGCGGCGGAGCTGCTTGATCTCAACCTTACCACAAGAGCGATCCCCGGTGCTGGCCGTGTGGAGATGTGCGGCGTACCGTCGCACAATTTAGAGATGTATGTAG
>OKRS01002367.1_pt1 | contig 10878 bp, 10 predicted proteins | sample 1601191 | NCBI WGS metagenome assembly OKRS01 (sample SAMEA3541509, study PRJEB24748) | human gut metagenome | biome: human gut; feature: human-associated habitat; material: faeces | place: China | collected 2012 | reverse complement strand
TTTTTATTTCCTGTATATTATTTTTTATTATTTTTGCATAAATTAAAGAAATAATAGCAGAAAATAAAATTGATATAAATAAAGAATATGGTAAAAATTTAATACTTAAATCTTTCGCATCTTTTTGCATATCAGCTGTAGAAACAAATTGTAGATTTATTTTTTTACCATCATTAAGCTTGATTTCTCTTTCTTCAATTATCAGAGAATTACTATCACTTTCTAAATTAACATTTATATCATCTTTGATTTGTATTTCATTTTTATTATTTTTTTCTTTTATAAATGCTTTTATTTCACTACTCTTCGAATAAAGCTCCAAAGTTTGTTCTATGTATTTTATTTCTTTTCCATTCATATTACTAGAAATTTCATTTGCAATATTATGGATCTTTTCTTTTCTTGTCTCCAAATATGTTTTAGGAAAGATAAAATAAACTAATGAATGAACTAATATAATTATTATTGCAAGAACAGAAAATATTTGTATGAACATTTTGGGAAATATCTTTAATTTTTTCATTTTCTCTCCAATTTATATCCTACATTTCTTATAGTAGTTATACAGTCTAATTGTAATTTTTTTCTAAGTTCTTTTATATATACATCTATTACCCGATCATAAGGAATTTCTTCGCTATCTTTCCATACATAATTAATAATTTGCATTCTTGTTAACACCTGTCCATTATTATCCAATAAACATTTTAATACTTCTAGTTCTTTTGCATTTACATCTATTTCTTCACCATTTATTTTAGCTGTATAGCTATTAAAATTAACTGATAGATTCTTATATTCAAACTTCTCTAAATGTCCATAATTCTTCTTAATTAAAGAATCTATTCTAGCCTTTAAGACCGGCAATGAAAATGGCTTTTCTATATATCCATCTGCCAAATTAGTAAATGCATCGATTTTATATTCTTCATCACTAAATGCAGTCAGGATTAGAATTGGCAAATTGCTTTTCTTTCTAATTTCTTTCAACACTTCTAAACCATTAATAAAAGGTATCTGAATGTCTAAGATAACCAGATTTATATCGCTATTAAATTCTGACAAGGCTTCTCTTCCATCTTTAGCTTGAATAACAGTATATCCAAATTCTGAAAGATATTCACTTAATCCCTCTCTTATCATATTATCATCTTCAACAATTAATATTTTCATGTATACCTCCACTTAAGCCTATTCGCTTATATTGTACAGCATATTATTGGATATTTAAAAGCAAAAAAATTTTTGGTGCTAAAAAGCACCAAAAATTTTATTTATTGTCAATTAATAATTCTTTTGGATTCCTTCTTAATATATTGAATGAAGAAATAATCAAAGATACAAGAAGTACTAAACTCATAAATATAACTACATAAAATATGAATTTAGGTAATACATTTATATCTAAACTTGATAATGTCTTGTTAAATCCTTCAGCTTCTGCCCCACCACCTAATTGGCTAGATGCAGATTGTCTGGCAATTTGTTTAGCTATATCACCAGTAACCTTATTCAATATATTATTCCCAAGCTTTTCAGCTGTATACCTAGCTAAGAAATAAGAGCCAACATATGCGGGGATTGATATAAATACCATCTCAATCAGGAATTGACCAAAAATTTCTAATTTTGATATACCTAATGATAGTAATACTGCTATTTCCTTCTTTCTGGCATTCATCCATAATAATAATAATAATGAAACTACAACCCCTGCAAATATTAATGAGCCAGCAAATAATTTATTTGAAATTGAGTAGATACCTGATATAGATTGTTGTAATGCAGGATAATTTGATGAACTTTTAATCAAATTATATTCTCTCCAATTTATATCTAATTTCTCAATCTCTTTTATTACACTATCAAGATTCTTATCACCTTTTACAAAGAATGTTGCATCCTGGTATACAGCTGTATCTTCTGTATTACCATAAACTTTAGCAGCTGTATGAACATCAGTGATTAATGTATTTTCGTATAGTTCCTGTGCTGCACTTACTCCACCACTATTATGCCCATCGAATAGACCTTTAATTTCTACTTCTACTGTTTCATCTGCTTGTTTCTCGTTATCAGCGTCAAATAAATTAGATTTTATTTTTATCTTATCTCCAACTTTAAGATTATTTTTTTCAGCTAAATCTTTATGCATTAAGATTTTATTTTTATCTTCATTTTCTAAATGCTTTCCTTCTACTAATTTATATGCTCCTGATACAAATTTTGTTTCTTTTGATGAGTCGTTAACTCCGGTTAACATCACTGTTCTTTTAAAATTCTTCGCTCTTTTAGGCGATTGATTCGCAAGAGTCTCTTTAGTTTCAATAATATCATAATCAACTAAATCTGCAACACTGTTTATTCTTTTTACATAAGAGTCTATACTATCTGTTTGAGCTATCTTTTTAATATCTTCACCTTTTACATTTCCTCCACCTCTAGGTGTTCCTGGATTTACTTGTCTATTTATCTCCATAGAAAAACTATTTGTTATATTAGCAAATGTTTCTTTTGAAGCTCTGTCCGTAGCATCTTTAATAGATAAACTTATAAGACTTAAAGTTGACATAGCCAAAATGACTAACATAATAATTATTGATTTTAAGCTTTTTCTAGTTATATAAGCAAATGCATTTTTTATCATTATTCAACCTCCAAATTCATTTTATTTTACTTTTTTTAACTTCTTACCACTTAGCTCTAAAATGATATCCGCAGAATCTGCTGCTTCCTTACTATGTGTTACAACTATTACACATTTATTCCTTTCTTTAGCTAATGTCTTTAATATATTAATTATTTCTCTAGCAGTAACACTATCCAGATTACCAGTAGGCTCATCAGCTAGTATTATTGGAGCATCTGATACCAATGCTCTGGCAATAGCTACTCTTTGCTGCTGTCCACCAGATAATTTCATAACATTTCTTTTTATTTGTTTTTTATCTAAGCCTAGTTCAAACAAGATACTTTCATCTGCTGATTTATTCACTAATCTAATATTTTCAATCGGCGATAAATAATCTATTAAATTATAGTTTTGAAACACTAAAGATATATTATTTTTTCTATGATTACTATATCCTTTCTTTTGTATATCTTCATTCTTAAACAATATTTGTCCTGTTTGAGGTTTATCGAGTCCAGCAAGTAAGGAAAGAAGTGTAGATTTTCCTGCTCCTGACTTTCCTACTATCGCATAAAACTTCCCAAGTTCAAATTTTTGATTTACTCCTGACAAAACTTTTTCTTTAGAATTGGCATAACTATATGATACATTCTTTATTTCTAATATTTCCATAATTTTCTCCTAACTTATTTTTGATAATATTTCTTTAGGCTTCTTGATTAATATTAATGAAGAAGCAAATACAACTGATAAAACAATAATACTTATTAATATTAAATAACTTTGTCCAAGTGTTGTAATATTTAACATAAAACTATCATTTATTAAACTTCCACCAGAAATCATTGAGTCCTCTGAGTTAACGATTCCACCTGCAATTACTTTTAGTAATACATTTCCTAAAAATAAGGAAGATATTATACTTGGTATCGATATGAATAATAACTCGAATATAAATTGCATTATAATTTGTATCTTAGATGTTCCAATAGATAAAAATATACCTATTTCATAAATTCTTTCTCTTAACCATAGAATCAAGATTAATGAAAGAACAACCATCCCACCTAACATAATAGAATAAGTCATAATTTTTATTATATGTTTTATTCCACTCACTGACTCTAAAGACTCTTCAAACGCATTAGAATCTTTTTCAATAAAATACTTTGACTCATCAATTTTAAGCTCTTTCAATTTGTTTAAGGCTAAGTCTGTAGATTCTGCACTACCAGAATACATTAAAATTTTATTTGCGATTTTATTATTTTCTGATTTATTTAATATCTCCTGGCTTGTTGAATAATCTACAAACACCATATTTTCACTAAAATCCGAAGATAGCCCTGTATATGTTTCATGTTTTTTACCAGAAAAGATCCCTATAATTTTAAATTTATGACTTTTTATTTTTCCACTTTTTTCAATATCTAGTAATTCAAGATCAACTTCATCACCTAATTTTAGATTGTTTTGTTTAGCAAATTCTTCATGAACAATAATTGAATCCTTATCATTTTCTCCTATATTTTTACCTTCTTTAATTGTAAATACTCCACTACTAAATAAAATATTTCTTTTAGTATTATTTATAGCTTCGAGTGAAACAACATTCTTAAATTCGTCAGATAAATCTTCTCTATTTATTCTTTGTTCTCCGCTAACTACTTTAGCATCTTTTAGCTTTGCTAATCCATCATATTGCATTATTATTTCTTCAACTTCTTTTAATTTTTCAATATCTTTAAATTCATTAACATTAAAATAGTTACCATCTTTTTTTGTTATTGATATTGAAGAATTAGAACTTTCATATAAAGCCTTTTCTATTTCATCGCTTGATTTCATTATTGTTAAACAAGAATACAAGCAAGAAAGAACTATAGTTAATATGATAAAAATTATTAAAGTTCTATTTCTCTTTCTTGTAATATATGCTATAGCATTTTTTATCACTTTCCTAACTACTCCTTTCTATTTTTTAGTATTTCATAACTGCTTTCAATAACATTCTACATAGCTTTTATGAAACGTTTATGAAATATAATTTTTTATTTTTCCAAACTATGGTATAATAATATAAGAATTATGCTTAAAATTGTTCTTACACGATTAGTATATGATCTATTAGTATATGAGTAAGCACAGTAAGTGTACGGACACTTACGAAAAAATTGATGAAGCAGCCCTCTGGGATATGCTTCTTTTTTCAAATAAAAAGACGATAGTTTTTCTATCGCCTTTGATAACCTATTTATGAAATTTTTAACTTTACTGTCTGTAATTTATAATACTATTTTCTTCCATTTTCTAATTTTGTTCCTGAAAGTTTTAAAAGGAGCTACAGTATTCACATGAATAAACTTATAAACTTCCCACACTGCTGTTTTAGTCGCATCATCAGCCCATTTTCTCATATGTGGTTTAAATAATTCTTCATCACTTAATGAATCAATCCAAGCTAATCCAGCTTAATTTCAACATCTATATGCTTATCGACATCAAGTTTGGACAATAACACTACCGTCTCCACATGGTCACAAAAAGGGAACATATCAAATGGTCTGCACTCCAAAACCTTATATCCACCTTTCATAAGCATATCAACATCCCTTTTCTGAGTATCTGGATTGCACGATACATACACAACTCTTTCTGGCTTAATCTTAAGTACCGACTCAAGAAATTCCTGACTGCTGCCACTTCTTGGAGGATCCATTATAACAACATCAGCCCTCTTATGTGTGGCATATTCAACAAGAAACTTTCCAGCATCATCATTCACAAATCTAATATTCTTTATATTGTTAATCTTAGCGTTGACCTCTGCATCTTTTACCGCATCTGCATTTAACTCAACCCCTATAACCTGTCCTGCCTTGGCAGAAGCTGCTATTCCTATTGTTCCTATTCCACAATAAGCGTCAATAACTGTATCCTTCTTAGTTATTCCAGCCATATTTATCGCCGTCTTGTATAACTTTTCTGTCTGCTGGTGGTTAATCTGATAGAAAGATGATGGGCTTATTCTAAATCTGTAGCCACATAACACATCTTCAATATATCCCTTGCCTGTAAGCACTATATTTCTTGGTCCTAACACCATACTTGTATTGTATTTATTAACATTCTGTACGATTGTATTAATCTCTGGGTGCTTCTCTTTTAATGCTTTAAGAAAATGTGTCTTAGACGGAAATGCAACATCAGCCGTCACAATAACAAGCATAATCTCCTTAGTTGAAAAGCCTTTTCTTAAAAGAATATGCCTTATAAAACCAGTTCCCTTATCTTCATTATATGGCTTGTATTTAAACGACTTAAATAAATCTCTTAATGTAGCTATAATGCTGCTGCACTGTGAATCTTCAAGCAGGCAGTCAGATACAGGTACTATATTGTGGCTGTTCTCTTCATATGTTCCCGTTATAATATTGCCATTCTTATCTTCCCCGACAACAGCGTGAACCTTGTTACGGTAATGCACTGGTCTGTACATTCCTGTTATCTTATCTACTGGACAGATGTCTTTAAAAAGTTTGTCTACATATCCCTGCTTTATCTTTAATTCATTATCGTATTTCATTCCTGCATAGGCACAGCTCCCACATTTTTCTGCACTTTCACAGTTAATTACACGCTTCTTCTCGTCATATATATTACTTCCCATAACTTTTATGTTACCTCCCAACATCAAAAGGCTGTCACATATAAAATGCAACAGCCTGTAAATTCTATTATTAATATTACAAATGACAATATTATGCAGTAATCATTATATCAGCAAATATCCATGCATAAAATCAAAATCTGAAATTACATAATTTCACTGTCATCGCCATTGCTGACAATCTTAACCTTGCCTTCATATAACTCTTCTACAGCTATTGAAAGTGGCTTCATATTCTCTGCATTATCGATAAGAGGTGTTCCTATCTGAAGCTTTCTCGCCTCATCTGGTGTTGTAAGCGGCTTTGGCTCATTCTTCTTATCCTTATTATCCTTTTCCTTTTCCTTTGGAGCGTTCTCAGCCTCAATACGAGCCTTTCTAACCTTCTCCTCTATTGTTCTTGCATCAATAATCTCTTTAGCTCTTGCGGCAGTAGCCTTAACAATTGAATAACGGCTCTGTACGATTGGCTGTTCGCCGTCCTCTACCTCACTATTAACAACTGCCATTAATTCTGAATATGATGGATGTAACATTATTATTCTCCTTTCTCATAAGCTTTAAGCTCTTCTTTAATATTATTAATTAAACTCATATTGTTAACTGCTTTTCTCTTCTCACTGTTAACTATAGAATGAATTGCCTCAACACAATCATCCACTTTATCATTGATAACTATATAGTTATAATTCTCTACGCCCTTAGCCTCATCACTGGCTCTTTGCAGTCTTGCCTTTATTGTGGCTTCATCTTCTGTTCCACGTCCTACAAGTCTTCTCTCTAATTCTTCTGCACTTGGTGGCATAATGAATAAAAGAACTGCATCTGGATACATCTTCTTAATATTAAGTGCACCCTGAATCTCGATTTCAAGTATCACATTCTTACCTGCTTCAAGCTGTTCCTCGACATATGCCTTAGGTGTTCCATAATAGTTGCTGACATACTTTGCATACTCAATCAATTCAGAATTATCAATCATACTCTCAAATTCTTCTGTTGATTTAAAGAAATACTCTCTTCCATTCTGTTCACCTTCTCTTGGTGAGCGGGTTGTCGCTGAGATAGATAGAGCATAATCATTATGAAGCTCTAATAATCTCTTAACTACAGTTCCCTTTCCAGCTCCTGAGAAACCTGAAATTACAAGTAATAAACCTTTCTCTTTCATCTCTATTCTCCAATCTGTAAATACCTGTTGGCACGCACACAACATAAGTGTACAAGTTATTATACAGAAATACACCGATTCGTGCAAGCTTTTTTATTCTATATTCTGTATCTGTTCCCTTATTTTTTCTATTTCTGTCTTTAAATCTATAGCTGCATTTGATATTTCTATATTATTCGCCTTAGATAAAGTTGTATTGGCTTCCCTGTTCATCTCCTGTATGAAATCCATCTTTCTTCCAATCCCTCCGTCTTCGTTAAGGCATTTTCTTGCGTGTTCAATATGACTTCTTAATCTTACTGTCTCCTCATCTACGCATACTTTATCAGCATATATAATCACCTCAGAAGCTATCCTGTTCTTATCTATATCAGCATCTGAAAGGATTTCTTCCATCTTGGCTTCTAACTTCTTCTTATAATCTTCTATTATCTGTGGATTTTTTGTTTCAATATAAGAAACAAGCTCCTCCATATGGTCTAACTTTAACAAAAGATCATTCTTTAAGTTCTCACCCTCAATAATTCTTGTATCAGCAAGCCCCTTGCAGGCTTCTTCTATTGCCTCATTAATAAAGTTCCACAATTCTTCTTCATCTTCCTGCGATTCTTCCATTGTGATAACCTCTGGGTATCTTGACAAAGCTCCAACAGTAATATCATTTCTTATATTAAAACGCTCCTCCATCTGTCTGAATATATTCATATATTCCCGTGCTATGCTTTCATTAAACTTAAGGCTTACATTGCTCTCTGAATTATCCTCGTATGTAATAAATACATCAATCTTTCCCCTTGATGCATATTTCTTAATTGTATCCCTTATTCTTGCCTCAAATATATTAAGCTTTTTAGGCATCTTTATACTGTTCTCAAGAAATCTGTGGTTCACCGACTTAATCTCTACTGTTATTTTACGGTTGCCTCTCTCTATCTCGCTTCTTCCAAAGCCAGTCATACTTTTTATCATCAAAGTGTCCTCATTTCATTTATTCATTGTTGATAACATTAAAAAATATTTTAATACTAAATGTAGTTTAATACATCGCTTATTAAACCTCAACTTACATATCAAACTTTTAATTACAACTGCTAATTATATCAATTTTACTTTAACCATACAAGACAACATCTATAAAATGTGCTATCATTTATTCTAAAGTATTAATGGCGTACCAATACGCCAGAATGGAGTATTATGGCATTTGATGGAATTACAATAGCGAATATTGTACACGATTTAAACAACACAATTCTTGGTGGAAGATTATATAAGATTGCAGAGCCAGAAAATGATGAGCTTTTACTTACCATAAAGGCTAATTCTGGACAATACAGGCTTGTATTATCTGCAAATGCTTCACTTCCGCTTGCATATATGACTAAAGATAATAAGCCAAGCCCCCAGCTTGCACCTAACTTTGTTATGTTTCTTAGGAAGCACATCAATAACGGACGAATTATATCAATAACACAACCCGCTTTTGAGCGAATAATTGATATTGAAATTGAACATTTAGATGAATTAGGTGACCTCTGCCGTAAACATTTAATCACAGAATTTATGGGCAAACACAGCAATATCATATTATGCGATGACAATAACACAATATTAGACAGTATTAAGCATGTGTCAGCACAGATAAGCTCTGTCAGAGAAGTTCTTCCAGGAAGGGAATATTTTATTCCTAATACATCTAACAAGCACAATCCGATGAATATGGATTTTAATACCTTTAATGAAAATATATTATCACAGCCTAAGACTACTGCCAAAGCCTTAAGCAGTGCTTACACTGGAATAAGCACCTGCATATCAGAGGAAGTCTGCCACAGGGCACATATTGACAGTGCCAAACCAGCCAACTGTCTGTCCAGTGCTGAAAGCATAGCTCTATTTGAAGCATTCAAGGCTATTATTAATGACGTGGCAAATGGAAGTTTCAGCCCTAACATCGTATATGATAACGGTGCACCCACAGATTTTGCCGCGATTCCTCTTACTATGTATGATAAATCCGAAAGCTACTCCTCAATAAGTGAATGTCTTATCGGTTATTATCACGAAAAAGAAGTAAGAACACGAATTCACCAGAAATCGACTGATATAAGAAGAATAATTACAACTCATCTTGAGCGTTCTTATAAAAAGCTTGATATTCAGGAAAAACAGTTAAAGGATACTGAAAAACGTGACAAATACAGAGTGTATGGAGAGCTAATCAACACATACGGCTACAATATCGAGTCTGGTGCAAAAAGCTTCACAGCTCTTAATTATTACACTAACGAAGAAATCTCTATTCCTTTGGACGATACATTGACACCAATTGAGAATGCGAATAAATATTTTGCACGATACAACAAATTAAAACGTACTTATAAAGCTGGTGTAAGACTTATCAAAGAGATTAAAGATGAGATTATGTATCTTGAATCAATAATAAATGCCCTTGATATTGCAACTACTGAGAATGACCTTAATAATATTAAAGAAGAACTTATCATAACCGGCTATATCAAGAAGAACAGCAAATCCAAAAGCAAGGATAACAAGAACAACAAACCTCTGCACTATATATCATCAGACGGTTTTGATATGTATGTCGGCAAGAATAATCTTCAGAATGATGAACTAACCTTTAAATTTGCTTCTAATAGTGACTGGTGGTTTCATGCCAAGCAGATGCCTGGTTCTCACGTTATAGTTAAGACTAACGGCAAGGAACTGCCCGACAGAACTTTTGAGGAAGCTGCCGCACTTGCAGCCTACTACTCTAAAGGCCGCGACCTTGATAAAGTTGAAGTCGATTATGTATTAAAGAAGGAAGTTAAAAAGCCTGCCGCTGCCAAACCGGGCTTTGTTGTATATTACACTAACTACTCTCTTATCGCCATAGCTGATATTAACGGCATTAAAGAAGTTACTGGCTGATAAAAAACTGGCTGTCTGAAAGCTTTATATGACTTTATCATATAAATGTTTTCTGGACAGCCAGCTTTTTATTTAATTAACTTAAAGTCCTTAACCCTGTAACAGCTAACACTATAACTCCTATAACATCAGCCACAGCACACAGCATATACATAACTGAAAGCGAAGCCCTGTTTAATCCTGCCACAATAAGCATAGCAAGACTTAACACAAGCAATGTGCCTGCTATTATATACATACACTTTATATTAATTCTTTCATTAACGACCAATACAATAAATATTATGCCTGTGATTAATGATACGCTCATTCTTACAAGATACCATACAAATGCAGCTTCTGTTAAATCACACAGCGTATTATCTGTTGTAAGGTATCCAAATAATGATGGCGGATTAAACGCATATATAACGGATGGAATAATAACAATAATACTAAATACAGCTATCTCAATAATCATAAGTTTATTAT
>OKRS01002360.1_pt1 | contig 10897 bp, 4 predicted proteins | sample 1601191 | NCBI WGS metagenome assembly OKRS01 (sample SAMEA3541509, study PRJEB24748) | human gut metagenome | biome: human gut; feature: human-associated habitat; material: faeces | place: China | collected 2012 | reverse complement strand
AAAGCAAATTCCCGAAAATCACAGATGCCACTATGGGCGCGGCACAATTCGGTTACGAAAACCTGAAATGGAAACAGACACCGAATCCTGACGGCAGTCTGCCCTCAATGTCCGGCAACTGGTGGAAGTTCAGCAGCAACCTGCCGGAAACCGCTTTGGCGGGCGATTATGTATTTATCCGCTATTATCTGGACACAACAGACGAGTTGTACTGGCCTGTCTGGTCGATTGACGGCGGTAAAACATGGCTGCGTTCTGAACCGCAAACGCTGACAAGCGTTCACGGAGTCGATTGGTCTGGATACTACATAATCTCCTACCAGATTCCGAAAACCGCTGCGGACGGCAGCACCGTGACTTTCTCCATCAAGATGGTTTCCAAGACGGAATACCAGCAGAGGTTTGAAACGCTCGACGAAGAAACGATTGCCAAGCTGAAACAGGCGGCTATCGCGGTCGTCGAATCCGCGTTCAATGCCTGCGACAAGAGCAAGTATGATGAAGCTGGCATTGCCAAGCTGGAAGATGCGCTGAAATCCGGCAAGGACGCGATCAACGCAGCAACCACGGAAGCTGCGATCAAGGACGCCCGCGATAAGGCCGTCTCAGCAATCAAGGCCGTGCCGGAAGCCGGAAAGAGCATTACAACCGGCGACATCAAGTACAACTCCGGCACAACCGTCGGCACAGTGACCGTCAGCGTGGAGAACACGACGTACAGCGCAGCTTCGTTCAATGACACCATCGTCTCCGGCGAATACGAGCTTGGCACGAATGACAGCATGATGACCGTGATCCTCAAGGCACTGGAAATTGGCGGTTATTCGTGGAACGAGTACGAAACCAAAGACGACCTGACGGCTGATTCCTACAAGACCACCTACATTGCTTCCATCCATAAAGAAGGGAAGTCTCTGTCTGAAAAGGAGGGCAGCAAGGGGGCCGGCTGGATGGGTACGCTGAACGATTGGTTCGTCAATCAGACTTTCGCCGGCTTCACAGTCAAAAACGGCGGTCTGAAATCCGGTGATGTGATCCGCGTCGTGTTTACCACCAACCTTGGCGAAGATGTCGGCAGCTCGTGGACGAACAATGAAACCACGCTGTCCAGTCTGACCTTCAGCAGCGGCGAGCTGACCCCGGCGTATGCGAAAGCGACGACCGACTATCTTCTGGTCATTCCCAGTGAGCAGGTCGGCACGCGCATCAACTATTCCGCCGCAAATAAGAATTTCCAGACCAGAGCTTATCTGAACACCTACGGCAGCGACAACGCCTACTACGCAAACGGCGACATTATGGCTGTTTCGTCTGGCGACGTGATCTATGTCGGCGTTGGTGACAAGAGCTGGCCCACCATGAACAAGGCATCCAACTACACGACAACCCGCTATACCATCACCGTCGTGCAAAAAGGCAGTGTCTCGGACGTAAGGAAGCTCATCACCAATCTCCCGTCTCCGGGCAAGATCACACTGGAAAGCGCAGCAGATGTGCGCACGGCAAAAGCGCAGTTCGATTTACTGACCGATGCACAGAAAACGGATATTTCTGTTGCGCTGAAGGACAAGCTGAAGAAATGCAACGAGGTCATTACGGACATGGAGGCGGCGAAGATTGTCTCTGACGCGATTGCCGCCCTGCCTGCAACGCCGACCGTCGATGACATTGGCACGATCCGCTCCGCAGAAGAAGCCTATAACAAGTTGACAGACGATCAGAAAGGCTATCTGACGCAACGCGAAGTCGATAAGCTGACCAGCGCGGTTTCCACCGTCTCTACGCTTGAAGTCGGTTATGTGTATGGCCTGATCGCAGCACTCCCCGCAAAGGACGCTGTGACCGCACAGGATCGTGCAGCAATCGAAGCTGCGCGCGCCGCATACAACAACCTGACCGAAGCGCAGAAAAAGCTGGTCAAAAATTATTCCAAACTGACCGACGCTGAAGAAGCGCTTGAAAACCTCGGCAAGACCGCGATCTATGAGGAATACCTCAACAATGTGCTCGAATACGTCAAATCGGAGACGTACAATCCGTCTCTCGGCTCGACCTATGGCGAGTGGGCGGTTCTGGCTGAAGCCAGAGGCAACGTCAGCGCGTCGGTCTGGTACGACAAGTACCTGTCCAACATGGCAAAGACGGTCGCTTCGATGAATGGCAGACTCGATACCACCAATACGCAGACCAAGCACACCGAGTATTCCCGCGTCATTCTGGCGCTGACCTCGCTCGGTGAGGACGCGACGAAGTTCACCGGCTCCAATGGTACGGTCTACAACCTCGTTGAACCGCTGTTTGAGAAGAACGGCAGCACCTACCGTGTTTCCGAACAGGGCAACAACGGCACGGCCTTTGCACTGATTGCACTGGATTCCGGCAACTATTACGACAATGCGACCGGCACCACCGCGCGTAATGCGTGGGTCAATAGCTTGCTTGGCGCGCAGATCAGCGATGGCTCTTGGGGCATCGATGCAGATTTCCCCGGCTCCAACGTTGATATGACTGCAATGGTCGTGCAGGCATTGGCTCCGTATTGCAGCACAAATGCCACTGTTAAGGCTGCGGTAGATAAGGCGGTGGAATGGCTGTCTGCTGAATACCAGCAAAACAGCGATTATGGCAGCTCTGAATCCGCCGCGCAGGTCATTGTCGCGCTGTCTGCGCTTGGCATTGATGCAAAGACCGACAGCAGATTCCAGCATAACGGCATTAGCGTTTTGTCCAACTTCCTGAGCTATGCCGACGAAACGACAGGCGGATTCCTGCATGACAAGCAGCCAAACAGCACGGTCAATCAGATGGCATCCGAGCAGGCGGCCTACACGCTCGTTGCGTATGACCGCTATGTCAAGGGCAGCAACCGTCTGTACGATATGTCTGACGCGACAAAACGTGCAAACGCAACCGTGCAGGAAGTCATCGATCTGATTAAAGCCATTGCTCCGGTCGGTGAAGGCAGCTATAACGCCATCGCAGAAGCTCGTATCGCCTACGACAAGCTCTCCGCCGAGGATCAGGCCAAGGTCACAAATTATAATACCCTGACCGCAGCCGAGGACGCTTACAAGACGATTCTGCGGCAGAAGCAGACAGATCAGTACACAGCTCTGAAATTGCACTATGATGAACTTCTGAATAACAAGAACAAGAAGTACAGCACAGCGGCAAAAAAGAAGCTCGCAAATATTCTCCAGCAGGCACAGACGGATATGAACGCTGCAAAATCCTGTGAGCGCGTCATGGACGTTTACAACAAGGCCATTGCTGACCTTGATGCTGTGAAGCCGGGCGATATTGAAGTCACGTTCCGTCTCATTGGCGCGCTGGAAGCAACGCAGGATGTTGACCTGACGACTGACAGCTATCTGCCCGAATATGTCACATGGGTGCCCACCACGACGTATGCACTTGCAGAGAACGCTACGGTTTATGACCTCTTTACCGAGGCAATGAGCGATGCTGGCTTGCGGTACATCGGTGCGGAGAGCAACTATGTCAGCACCATCTATGCGCCCTCCTGCATGGGCAGCTACGCACTCAGCGAATTTACCAACGGCAAGAAATCCGGCTGGATGTATACGGTCAACGACAGCCATCCGAATCAGGGCCTTAAAAACTGGACGCTGAAAGACGGCGATGTGGTTGTTTGGCACTATGTCAACGACTACTCGCATGAGGTCGCAGACTGGTTCAACGATCCGAAGTACCCGTCGCTGGGGAATGGCACCTACTACAATGGCTGGCTCCGCGCTGCGGACATCAGCCCCGAACAGTATGTCAATGAGCTGCTGGGTAAGATTTTGAAGGTTGGCAAGAACGGCATGGTCGAACCGAAGCTGACATTCCAGCACATCGGCAAGTCTGTCACTTTCACTTTCAAACCGGACACCGGCTATAAGGTCAAGGATGTCAAGGTCAACGGAAAGTCTGTCGGTGCGGTCAAGACCTATACCATTGACAAGCTCACGGTATCGACCAGAATCGAAGTTGAGTTCACCAATGGTAAACTTCCGTTCACGGACGTGCGTGAAAGCGACTGGTTCTACGAGGATGTTGCATTCGCGTATGAAAACGGTCTGTTCGCAGGCACCAGCGATACGACGTTCTCCCCGAACGCAGCCATGACCCGCGCGATGCTCGTCACGGTTCTGTACCGCTTGGAGGGTGAACCTGCGGTTTATGGCCGCAGCGGTTTCTCGGATGTGCAGTATAACAGCTACTATGAGGACGCTGTGACGTGGGCGGCTGATAACAACATTGTCAACGGCACCAGCACCACGACATTCAGCCCGAACGCAAACGTCACCCGTGAGCAGATGGCGGCAATTCTGTACCGCTACGCGCAGTACAAGAAGTACAATACCGCCGCAAGCTCCAGCTTGAATGGCTTTACGGACTATGCAACTGTCTCCGGCTACGCGGTCACGCCGATGCAGTGGTCGGTTGCCGAAAAGCTGATTAACGGAAATGCTGGTAAGCTCATGCCGACCGGCAACGCCACCCGCGCACAGGTCGCCGCGATCCTCCACCGGTTCGTGGAAAATGTAGCGACCACAAAATAACACCTTGCAGCACAGGACTGTCCCCACGACAAGCATTGTGTTGATTCATTCGGCGTAGACGGCGAGAGATTTTTCGCCGGGGCAAGCTGCAAAAATGCAGGAATCCTTTGTGGATTTCAAGTTTTTGCAGTGAAGCCCCGGTGGAAAAGATCCGTCGTATGCCCGGATGCAATCAGCACATTGTTTGCCGCACAAGAGGGGCAGCCCTGCTTGCCGCATTTTAGGGGGAAATACAAATGAGAAGAATCAAACGAATTTCTGCATGGATTCTGGTCCTCGCTATCTTTTTGTCGCTGACGGTTCCCACGTTGGCGGCATCCAGTGTCCAGAGCGAAATGCAGGGCAGCGCTGCCTACATGGTGTCCGCTGTCAAAGCGCCGGAGGTCGGCTCCATCGGCGGCGAATGGGCGGTTATTGGCCTTGCCCGTTCCGGTTATGCTGTTCCCAAAGATTATTTTGATAACTACTATGTAAACGTCGAAAAGTATGTAAAAAGCTGCAACGGCGTACTGCATGAAAGAAAATATACCGAATATTCCCGTGTCATTCTCGCCCTGTCCGCCATTGGCCGCGACCCGTCCAAGGTTGCAGGATATAACCTCCTCACGCCGCTGGGCGATTTTGAAAAAACGATCTGGCAAGGGCTGAACGGCCCCATTTGGGCGCTCATTGCCTTGGATTCCGGGAATTATGAGATCCCGAAAAATCCCGCCGCAAAGACACAGGCCACGCGGCAGCTCTACATTGATGAAATCATCAAGAATCAGAATAAAGACGGCGGCTGGGCGCTGACCGACACGGCGGATTCCGACGTGGATATTACCGCAATGGCATTGCAGGCATTGGCGAAATATCAGGACCAGAAAGCAGTCAAAGCCACGACAGATAAGGCGCTGACTTATCTGTCCAATGTGCAGGACAGTAAGGGCGGCTATGCCTCGTGGGGAACGACGAATGTAGAATCCGTTGCACAGGTCATTGTCGCACTCTGTGAACTGGGGATTTCTCTGGACGACAGCCGTTTTGTGAAAAGCGGTCACACGCTGACGGAAAATCTTCTCTCGTTCCGGCAGTCTAACGGCGGCTTCTATCACGTCCTCGACGGTTCGGATGGAAATAATCAAATGTCCTCGGAACAGGGGTTTTATGCTCTCGTCGCCATTGACCGCGCAGCAAATGGTCAAAACAGCTTGTACCGCATGGGCGACGTGACGAAGAACACCTCGAAACCTAACACGAACGTCAGCAAAGGCAATGTGGACGCTTCTGTGAATGTCCCCGGCGTGACCGCCCCCGGTACAACGTTCTCGGACATCAAGAATCACGCGAACAAAGCTGCTATTGAAGAACTCGCGTCCCGCGGCATCATCAACGGCATGGGAAAAGGGACATTCATGCCAAACAAGACTTTGACGCGCGCAGAATTTGCCGCTATCGTCACCCGCGCCCTCGGTCTGGCTGCAAAGGACACGAAAGTCTTTACGGACGTTCCCAGCAGCAAATGGTACGCCGGTTATATCGGCACAGCTAACAGCAGCGGCATTGTCAACGGCGTTGGCAGCGGCAAGTTTAACCCGGACGGCACGATCACCCGGCAGGAGGCCGCCGCGATGGTCGCCCGCGCCGCAAAGCTGTGTGGCCTTGATACGTCGATGGACGCAGCCGCGACAAAGGATATGCTGGCACAGTTCGGAGATTACCGGAGCGTTGCAAGCTGGGCGAAGGAACCAATGGCGTTTTGCTACTCCGTCAATATTCTTGACCAGAGCGACCTCAACATCGAACCCACAAAAGCGATTCTGCGCTGCGAGATCGCGCAGATGCTTTACAACATGCTGTCCGCTGCGGAGTTGATCTAACATGACATTTTGGCAAAAAAATAAATGGAAAATCATTGCCCCAGTTCTAATCGTTCTGGTGCTGGCTGCGGCCTTTGTCTTTGGCGACCGGGATATGCCGAAGCAGAAAGACACGTCCGAGCAGCCGACTGTTGCCGCTCCGGTGGAGACACCGGAGCAGGACGCAGCGGCGGCAGACGTGCCGGATGATGTTGAGACGGAACCGGCAGAGACGCCCACTGAAAGCACACCAGAGCCGTCTGACGACCCGCAGACGGACGAATCCGCGCAGACCAATACCGAACAGCCAGAATACGTTTCGCCGGAGAAGGTTCAGGCCAGCGCGTCCGGTGAATACGAAGAAGTCAACGGCATGATGATTGACACCGGCACGGGAAAGGATAAGTACCAAACGGACCCCGTGCCAGAGGGCAAACCCATCCCAGTTGAGCCGGAGGACGTGGAGATTGGCGACGCAGAATACACCTGCACCCTCTCCATCTCCTGTGCCACCATTCTGGATAACATGGATTTGTGCGACCCGGAAAAGGTGGAGCTTGTGCCGGAGGACGGTTGGATTTTGGAGCCTATGACCGTAACGTTCTATGAGGGCGAAAGCGTATTCAATGTTTTGCAGCGGACGTGCAAGCAGCAGAAAATCCACATGGAGTTTTCCAACACGCCAATCTACAATTCCGCTTACATTGAGGGGATCAATAATCTCTATGAGTTCGATGTAGGCAACCTCTCCGGCTGGATGTATCAGGTCAACGGCTGGTTCCCCAATTACGGATGCAGCCGCTACCAGCTCAAGGATGGCGATGTGATTGAATGGGTCTATACCTGTGACCTCGGCAAAGACGTTGGCGGCGATTACTGGAACAAAAGCGAATGAGAAATAAAGATGCCTTTTCAGGCTATCATCCGACAATCAATTTCCTATACTTTGCGCTGGTTCTGCTTTTCTCGATGTGCCTGATGCACCCGGTCTATCTGGCAATTTCCCTGACCGGAGCATTGGCGTATGACATTACGCTCAAAGGCCGGAGAGCGGTGCGGTTTGCCGTCATGGGGTTACTCCCCATGGCGGCGCTTGCCGCGCTCATCAACCCGGCGTTCAATCACGAAGGTCAAACGATTTTGACCTATCTGCCCTCCGGCAATCCGCTGACGCTCGAATCCATGTTCTACGGTGTGGCCGCAGCCGTCATGCTGGCAAGCGTCGTATTGTGGTTTTCGAGCTACAACGAGGTGATGACGTCAGATAAGTTCGTGTACCTGTTCGGGCGCGTGATCCCGGCGCTGTCTCTTGTGCTCTCCATGGCGCTGCGTTTTATCCCGAAGTTCAAGGCGCAGATGCAGGTCGTTTCCGAGGCGCAGGCGTGCATCGGGCGCGACACCAAAAACGGCAGTGTGTTCCGCCGCGTCGGAAATGCTATCAAAATCTTCTCGATCATGGTCACATGGAGCTTGGAGAACGCAATCGAAACGGCGGACTCCATGCGTTCGCGCGGCTACGGATTGCCGGGGCGCACAGCGTTCTCCATCTATCGTTTTGATGACCGCGACAAAGCTACGCTTGCGTGGTTGATCTTCTGCGGCGCATATCTGATTTCCGGCTGGATGGCAGATGGCGCGTACTTTAGATATTACCCAACCGTCAAAACCGCCGCATGGACACCCATGACCGTGAGTTTCATGCTCGTCTATCTCGCACTGGTGCTGACACCGGTGATTCTCGACCGAAGGGAGGACAGACAGTGGAAGTCTTTACAATCCGAAATTTAACGTTTGCATATCCCGAACAGGAAAAGCAGGCGATCTCTGACCTTACACTGTCCGTCCAGCCGGGTGAGTTCCTGGTCCTCTGCGGTCCTTCCGGGTGCGGTAAAAGTACGCTGCTCCGGCAGCTCAAAACCGTCCTCGCGCCGCACGGACGCAGAAGCGGCGAAATCCTGTTCGACGGAAAGAAGCTCGACGAGCTGTCCCAGCGCGAACAGGCTGAGAAGATCGGGTTTGTGCAGCAGAGCCCGGAGAATCAGATCGTCACGGATAAGGTCTGGCACGAGCTGGCATTTGGTCTTGAATCCCTCGGTTATGACACGCCGACCATCCGCCGCCGCGTTGCGGAGATGGCATCGTTTTTTGGGATTCAGGAATGGTTTTACAAGCCGGTCACGGAGCTGTCCGGCGGGCAAAAGCAGCTTTTGAATCTTGCATCGGTCATGGTGCTCCAGCCAAAAGTTTTAATCTTAGACGAGCCGACCAGTCAGCTTGACCCGATTGCCGCGTCGGACTTTTTGGCAACGCTCGGCAAGATCAACCGCGAACTTGGCACGACGATTATTCTGACCGAACACCGCTTGGAAGAAGCGTTCGGCTTTGCATCGCGCGTGGCCGTTATGGATGGCGGCAAGCTCCTTTGCACGGGCACGCCCGCCGAAGTGGGCGCAGAATTAAAATCCAGCGGCAATGCAATGTTCCTTGCCATGCCCGCCGCCATGCGTATTTGGGCGGCAACGGATTCCAAAGCGGCCTGCCCCATCTCCGTCTGCGACGGACGAAACTGGCTGCTCGACTATGCAAAAACGCATGAATTAAGACCTATCCCAGAAGAAAATGAAAACGCGCCGGACAGCGAAACCGTTATCTCGGCGCAAGAATTGTGGTTCAAGTACGATAAGGACCTGCCCGATGTGGTCAAGGGCTTGTCGCTGGAGCTGCACAAGGGCGAATTTCTGGCGCTGCTCGGCGGCAACGGCACGGGCAAAACAACGTCTATGAAGCTCCTTGCGGGCTTGAGGAAAGCCTATCGCGGGGAACTGACCGTCACCGGCACGGTCGGGATGCTGCCCCAAAATCCACAGGCGCTTTTTGTGAAATCCACCGTCCGCGAGGATTTATTGGAGATTTTACCGAAAGTGGAGCGGAAGTCTGACCGTCTGGAACAGGTTGTTTCGCTCTGCAAGCTGGCAGAACTTTTAGACCGTCACCCCTACGACCTTTCGGGCGGCGAACAGCAGCGCGCGGCGCTGGCGAAAATTCTCTTGCTGAATCCCGACATTCTGCTCCTGGACGAGCCGACAAAGGGCTTGGACGCAGAGTTCAAGCAAGTTTTCGGGCAGATTCTCCGGACGCTGCAAGCGTCCGGCGTGGCGATCCTCATGGTCAGCCATGACATTGAGTTCTGCGCGAAATACGCCGACCGCTGCGCCCTGTTTTTTGACGGCAGCATCGTCACGGAGGCCGAGCCGAGAACGTTCTTCTCCGGCAACAGCTTCTACACGACGGCGGCAAACCGCATCGCACGGGATGTGCTGCCCGAAGCCGTTACGCCGGAGGACGTCATCGCAGCCTACGGCGGCGCGGTCGAACCGGAAGCGGCATTGCCGGAATATCAGCGCATCCCGCCCGCGCCGGAAAAGGAAGCGCAGACGATGAAAAAGCTCCCGGTCTGGCGAAAAATCCTCGCCGCCGTGTCCGGCGTGGTGTTGTTGTTCTATATGATTCAGGCCATTGGTGTGACGGATTTGACCAAGCTCATCGACGCGAATGGCATGACGGTACTGGCGGGCGACCAGCTCAGGCAGTACGCCATCCTGCTCGGTGCGCTCCTTGTGTTTGCGCTGTCCATTGGCCGAAAGGCAGAGCACCCGGATTACCTCATCCAGACACCCGTGGAAAAGCGCAAGCTGAAAAAGCGGACGATCCTTGCAACGCTTTTGATCCTTCTGCTCATTCCGCTGACGCTGTTTGTCGGTGTGTACTACTTCGCGGGACGGAAATACTATTTCATTTCGCTGCTCATCCTGCTCGAATGTATGCTGCCCTTCTTCCTGATTTTTGAGGGCAGAAAGCCGCAAGCCAGAGAGCTTGTGCTGATTGCCGTGCTCGTTGCGCTGAATGTGGCAGGACGTGCCGCTTTCTTCATGCTGCCGGAATTTAAGCCCGTTGTCGCCATGACGATCCTCGCTGGCGTTGCCTTCGGCGGCGAAACGGGATTCTTAGTTGGCGCAATGACGATGCTTGTCTCGAATATGCTGTTCTCGCAAGGCCCGTGGACGCCGTGGCAGATGTTCTCGATGGGGATTATTGGCTGGCTGGCCGGTGTACTCTACCGAAAGGGCGTTCTGCGGCGCGGTCGCCTGAGTCTTTGTATCTTCGGCGTGATCTGCTCGACCGTGGTATTCGGCGGCATCATGAATCCTGCATCCGCGCTTATGTGGTCCAACACGATCAACTGGAAAATCATTTTAAGCTACTATATCACCGGCATTCCGGTCGATCTGGTGCGCGCAGTCGCAACGTTCTTCTTCCTGTGGCTGGGTGCGGAACCCATGCTCGAAAAGCTCGACCGCATCAAAACGAAATACGGTCTTGCGGAGTGAAAATGTCAGAACGTCCCTTGAGAGCTTGTCTCTCAAGGGACGTTCTCTTTTATTTTCGCTTCTTAGCCGCCAGCTGTTCCGGCGGCATCGGGACGTTCATACT
>OKRS01002355.1_pt1 | contig 10922 bp, 9 predicted proteins | sample 1601191 | NCBI WGS metagenome assembly OKRS01 (sample SAMEA3541509, study PRJEB24748) | human gut metagenome | biome: human gut; feature: human-associated habitat; material: faeces | place: China | collected 2012 | reverse complement strand
GAAATCGAAGGTCCCGACGAAGACCAGCGGGTCGACGTCCCAGTCCTTCCTGTCCATGACCGCGCGGCGGATGGTGTTGAGAACAAGCTGAACGTCTATCCTCCCGTCCCTGCGGGGCAGGGGGTCGAGCCCCGGGATGCTGATGTCGTAGTTCTGGCGGAGCATCTCGGGCAGCGTGAGGTTGATGACGGGCTCCTCGCCGGTCCCGTGGAAACAGTCGAAGACCTTGGTGAACTCGATGGGGAAGAGCATGATGGGGGCGTAGAAGGACCTGCTGCCGTGTTTCTCGGAATCGGACCACCGCAGGGTGCCGATTGTCATGTAGAGGGCGTTTGCGCCGCTCTCCTCCATGATCTCCCGGGCATCGTCCCTGAGAGTCTTTATGGTTGCTTCGGCATCGGCGGCTCCGTAGAGATGGACCCGGCGGTCTCCGAACTCCGCCCTGGCATAGCCGTATGCGGCCATGTCCTCGGTGAGGACGTTGTTGACTCCGTGCCTGGAGAAGTTGAACTCCGATACGGGCAGGTGGCTAATGAACAGGGCGTCGCCTTCATCCAGACGGTTGCTCAGTTCCAGCACGTCCGGCTCGGCGCACTGGTAGGTCCTCGCGGCGTTCAGAAGCCGGTTGCGGACGCTAAGGTCCAGCAGTTTCCTTTCCCAGATGGTCTTGCGGTCCACCGGCGACTTTCTGTCAAGGTCGATGACGTCGCGGTCGGGAAGAGCCTCGGGGGCTAGTTCCATGATTCGTTCGGGAGTGATGATGACGTATCCGTCGGGGGTCAGCACCCTTTGAGGAAGTGGCCTGATGTCAATGCGGCGCGCAGCCTCGATGTCCACCCAGTAGAGGAACTCCTCCTCCGTGGCAAGGATGCCCTCGGCACGTGTCACGGCCTCGTCGAAGGAGACCGCGAGGGCCTTGTCTGCGAGGGTCGTCTCGAATACTGCTATTTCGTTGATGCCGTCCGCGGTGCGCTTGCGCAGGGATGTGATGTCCCTGTTCACGGCATTCCTGCTGCAGTTCCGGGTGAGCCACACCCCGCAGACGGCGTGCGATGATGTGACGGCGACGACAGGTCGCAGGCCTACAGCCTCCAGGATGGATGCCTGGAACATCGTTGTGTCGAGGCAGGTGCCCATCAGCGAGGACATGATCTCCTCGGGCATCCTGATCCTCTGCCCCGGTTCTCCGCACGATGCCGGATGGTTGGAGTAGGTGATGCCCAGCTCCTTGACTGCGTCGAACACGGCTCCGGCCATCTGCAGGACCCTGCTCGGGTCACCGCTCTGGTAGCCGTTGAGTGAAGGGTCCCCGGTCCTCTTTGAGAGGATCTCGGACGCCCGCTTGATGATGGGTCTGAGAGCGGGGTTGTTCGGCACGCAGAAGCAGGCGAGTAGCTCAGGGTAGTCGTCACCCTCCCATCTGTCATACTGGTATAGCCTGACGCCCTTAGTTACCTCCCGGCTCTCCTCCTCCCCGGCGCAGCGCACCGAGACGGTGACCGTACCGGAGACCGGTTCCGTGAGGTTGGCGAGGAACTCGGTGGAGATGCTGACGGGGATGTTGTCGGCGCTTCCGCTCTTGCCCGCGGGGATGTCACCGATGACGACCTCGCCGGCCGAGGCGAACGGCGGGTCGAACGAGAGGGTGACGCGGACGTCGCGGGCGGTTTCTTCCGACCTGTTCTTCACTTTGATCCTGCGGAGCAGGGGATAGCCGTTCTGCTGTGATGCGAGGCTGACCGCGTCTCGCATCTCAATCTTTATGTCTGTGTCTTTCATACCTTGATGTTGTTATCCTTGATAATCCAGGTAATGCATCTGGCCTGTGTGGTCCATCCGGAAGGCGTCGGCGCAGTCCATGCACCACCCGCCGCTCCTGATGGGCACAGGACCGCCGCTGTGCAGGGTGTGCCCGAAGACGTGGAGGTAGCCGGGGAGGAAGTCGCCCGTGTCCACGAACTCGTTGGCGTCAGCCCATACGGGGCTCCCGACGGGGTCGTACCCGCCGCGGTACGCCGACACCTGCGACAGGGTGAGCATGAGGTCGTCCCTCTTGGCGGGGTCGTGCAGCATGGTGTTGAGCCGCTCCGGCTTGAAGGTCCCCTCAGGGAAGAGCCAGTCGTTGAGTCGGACCCAGTCCTGCCGTATCCCGGCATGGGTGAAGAGCACCGCCCGGCCGTCCACGGAGGTCTCGTGGACGAGGTCGAAGAGATCCAGGTTGTCCTCCAGGATCCTCCGGTTGCGCTCCGCTCCGAAGATGTCTCGCCGGCACTCGCACACGGACGGGTCCAGATAGCCCAGGTCATGGTTGCCCAGGAGGAGCACCACGTTGTCCGGGTGCGCCTTCCTGAATTCAATCACGGCCTTGAGCTCGCGGGTGGAGTCCCCGGGGGTGATCTCCTCCCAACGGTATGGGTCGAGGTAGTCGCCGAGGAAAACGATTCGGTCGTCCTCGTGGCCTTCCACAGCCCTGCGCCAGAAGCGTCTTCCGTGTAAGTCCGGTATTACAATCCAGCCTGATCTGTCCATGAATAAAAAGCTTTGCTCGTATTATATACCCGAGGGAAGGGTTACTCTTTCCGCCGGAAGGCAAAAGAAGGCTGCGTCGTTCCCGAGAGCAGCCTTCTTTTGCCCGGCAGCGCTACCGGGCGGGGTTCTGACCGTCAGCCGAAAAGAACCATGGAGAACACCTCCCGCCCATGGTTGTCGTATTCAACATAAACCGCTCTCGTGGATAAGTCCTCCGTGCACGGACGCAGGTAACGGTCCTGGAAATAGACCACCGCCTTCGTTCCGCCGTGCGGGTGTTCGCCGAAAATAGGTTTGAATGTCTGAGGCTGCATGATGCAAAAATATATATAGAAACCGCCAAAAAGTGGCAGAGTGTACGATTTTTATGAAAATTTTCTCACAGTTCGGGGGAGGTCTCCAGAGGGTCGTATAGTTGGATTATGAACGCTTTTTCAGCATCGGCGGAAAATTTTTTCTTATATTTACGTTTTGAAACAAGCAAGCCAAAATCGAATATGATACAGACAGGAACTTTTGATGATTTTTGCAGGGACCATTACGACGAAGCCGTGAAGTATGCTGACTTTGCGGTCGCATCGCACGTCAGCAAATACGGAAAGCTTGACCGCAGGATGGATGTCGAGAAGGTCAAGTCCCTTGCAGTCCTGAGCGCATTGGAGAATGCGTTCCAGACTTTTGACCCTACGAAGAACGTGAAGCTGTCCTCATATCTCTCACTGCTCGTGAGCCGCGATGTGCAGAGCGAGCTGGCCAAGGAGTGGACTGAGGTCAAGAAGTTCGACGTCATAGAGAAGAAGCGCAAGAAGAGGCAGACCGCCGAGGAGAAGGAGGAGGAGAAGGCGAACCCCGAGGTTCGCTCCGGCGGCATCATGCCCGGCGTGAAGCCGTCAGGTGACGACTTGAAGATTTTCGAGCCGGCCGAGGTGATGGACATCTACGGCAGCGACAAGGGCAAGGAGAAGCTTATCCGCGACATGATGCGCAAGCTCCAGCAGCTTCCTCCGATGGACCAGCTCGTGCTGCGTTACTGGATGAACGAGGAACGTGACGATAGGGCCTATGAGATGGAAGGCCAGAAGCCTCAGAGGACTTATGTTCAGAGGATCCTTGACGAGCTCCGCCTGGACGAGAGCTCGGCCAACGCCATAACGCTACGCTGCTTCAAGGCCAAGAAGAAGCTTGCGGCCCTGATGAAGGGTACCAACACCGACTATCACGATCTCTACGTCCCCGGTTCATCTTCATGGGAGGAGAATATCGGAAGCTCGGACAACCCCGTCAAGATATACTCCGACAGCGAGTACGAGAAAATCGGAAAGTCCTTCTACAGAAAGATATTCGAATAGGAGGCACAGCTCCGCACTGAAACACAGGAAGCCGCAGGATTAACCCGCGGCTTCTTTCGCTTCCTGGGGGTGCTAGAATCCTATCCTTCTGACCTCCTTCTTCTTCGATACGGACTCCTCTCCGCAGTACTTGCGGATCGTCTCCACGTCGTCCTGGCTGCCGGTGAGGACATAGTCCACGACGGACTTGCGGGCCACGTTGTCGATGTTTCCGCCGCTGAGCTTGAACTCCGAGGCGAGCGCTCCGGCATCCTCGTCGGAGAGGTGGGGGAGCTTGGACTTCCAGATGCTGCGGCGCACATCCTCGCCGGGAGCCTTGAACTCGACCTTGAATAGGAATCTGCGCTCCATAGCGTTGTCCTTCTTGTCCATCATGTTGCCGACGAGGTTGGTCGTGGCGATGAGGATGCCGTTGAGATTCTCCATCTCGTTCAGGATGATGTCCGTGATAGCGTTGTTCATCTGGTCAACGCTCTGCTCGACATTGGTGATGCGCTTGTTGAAGATAGCGTCGGCCTCGTTCACCGCGAGGATGGGTGCACGTTCGCTGGTGCGCACGAGCGAACGGTAGGTGTCGAACATCGCCTTGACCTGCTTCTCGCTCTCGCCGACCCACTTGCTCTTGAGTGAAGACAGGTCTACCCAGAAGAGGTCCCTCCTTGTCTTCCTGGCAAGGGCCTTGAGGGTTGCGGTCTTGCCGCTGCCCGGGCATCCGTGGAAGACGCAGCTGAATCCGCTCGGCATCCCCAGGGCCTCCAGACGTGCCTGGACGGCCTTGAGGTTGCCCTCCTGCAGGAGGTTCTCGAGACGCTCCACGGCTTCCTTCTCAGTCTTGTTGTAGAAGAGCTCCTGGTCCTTGATGGTCTCCCACTTTATGAGATCCTTGTTCGAGGTCTTGTCCTCCGGCGCGAGCTCCACCTCGGTGAAGAAGCTGCTCTTGACTCCGTCGGAGAGGGCTAGCTTCTCGTTGTCCGCGAATCCGTTCTCGTTGCCGAAGGTGACAAGGCCGCTGGTCTGCAGCGCGGACTTCTCGTTTGCGAAGTGGCGGCGGATCCTCGAGTAGTCCTCGAAGAAGTCCGTGAAGTTCATCAGGATGTCGATGGGTACGGAAGGGTTGCCGTGGGACACGAAGCGGTGGCACAGGTAGAAGAACTGCAGGCGCTCGGTGCCTGAGATGTCCGTGGACCATAGAAGGGAGTCCATCACCTTGCGGCAGAACTGGAGCTGGCTGTTGTTCTCGGTGAGGGTCACCAGCTCGTCGTGCAGACGGTCGTGGTCGATGTTGTCGCCTCGGAAGTCCCCCATCAGGCGTCTGAGACGGGTGAAGTACTCGTCCGCGGACAGCCCGGTGGACTTGAGAGGGATGAACTCGCAGTCCTTCTCCACGGCCCTCATAGCCTCGAGTGTCGCCTTGTAGCTGATCCTGCGGCCGTTGCACTTGCCTGCGATGCCCTTGTCCTCGAGCTCTCGGAGAGCGTCGTGGAAGTGGAAGAACTCGAGGTTGGTGCAGCCGATGAAGCCCGCGAGGTCCTCCTCGTCGCAGCTGTTGGACGAGTTGGTCTTCTCCATGATAGCAGAGAGAAGGACTGCAGCCTTGGGACAGATGCCGAAGCGCTCGGACACCATCTGGATGTCCTCAGCGAGCTCCTGGGTGGCTTCCTCCGAGAGGCCGTCACTCTCGACCTTCTTGAAGATGCGGTTGAGACTGGCCACTGCTGTGAGTGCGGACTCGGGGTCCGCTGCGAAATTCTTTTCTGTGCGAGGTTTCCTGATCATACGTAACTGTAAAACTGTTTCCGCTAATATCTACTCCGCTTTTCTAAGAGCCTTTCCATGCGAGCCCGTGATATCGTCACGGGTGATGACGATTTCCGTGAGAGCGCCCTTCGACGCCGCCTTCGGCGCGGAGTACATGATGTCCTGCATCGACTTCTCCATGATGCTGCGCAGGCCTCTGGCACCGGTGCCGAGAGCGGTCGCCATCTCCGCAACAGCGGATACCGCATCCGGAGAGAAGGTCAGCTTCACGCCGTCCTCACGCAGGAGTTCGGTGTACTGCCCGACAAGCGAGTCCTTCGGCTCCGTGAGAATGAGCTTGAGTGCTTCCGTGTCAAGAGCATTCACGTGGGTGACGACAGGCAGACGTCCGACGAACTCCGGGATCATCCCGTAGTCTCGCAGGTCCTGGGCCGTCACTTCCGCGAGGATGTTGCCCCCGGCGGTTTCAGTGCTCTCGCTTTGGAACCCGATGCGGCTCCTGTCGCGTCCGGTCCTCTTCGCGATGATGCCGTCAAGCCCGACGAAGGCTCCGGCGCAGATGAACAGGATGTTCGAGGTATCCACATATAGGAGCGGCTGCTCGGGGTGCTTGCGTCCTCCGAAGGGAGGTACGCCGACCCTGTGGCCTTCAATCATCTTGAGCAGGCCCTGCTGGACGCATTCTCCCGACACGTCGCGGGTGATGGATGTGCCTGTATCCTTCTTTGCGATCTTGTCGATTTCGTCGATGAACACGATACCCTGCTGGGCTGCCTCCATGTCGTAGTTGCAGTTCATCAGGAGCCCGGAGAGCAGGCTCTCGATGTCGTCACCGACGTATCCCGAAGCGGTGAGCGATGTGGCGCTGCCTATATAGCAGGGAACGCCGAGCATCTTGGCTATGGTCTTCACGAGATGGGTCTTCCCGCATCCGGTGGGGCCGAGCAGCAGGATGTTGCTCTTGTCGATGTTGACCTTTCTCTCAGGATCGTTCCTGTGGAGTATCCTTTTGTAATGGTTGTATACTGCGACGGCGAGGGTCTTCTTGGCCTCGTCCTGTCCGATGACGTATTTGTCCAGATATGACTTGATCTGGTCCGGTCTCTTAAGCTGTGACTGAGTCATGTGAAATAAAAATTATGTACCTGTTTATACCTGGATACGCTTCCCTTCTTCCCTGGAAACTGAAAAATATCAGAACCAGAGGTCTCCGTTCGAATGGGTGCGCACGGTGAACCCTCTTCCATCGGCCTTGATGCCTGCGATCCTGGCGAGCGTGCAGCACACTCGATCCATCCGGGTGTAGGCCCTGTTCCTGTCAACGAGCACGGTCGGAGAACCGTCCGGAAGTTCAAGAGTTATGCGGAACTCGTCGTCAAGGTACTCCGGAGCCTTGACCTGCCCTTTCATCCCTTGGGACCCCATGAATTCCCTTAGCTGCTCGAGAGCGGTGGTGTTCATGATTGCGCTTCTGGCGGGGAACGAGACGTAGTCGCTGTAGCATTTCCTCAGACGCTTTTCCGTGGACGGGTGCACCCTGAGTCTCGGCGCGAAGACTCGCAGGGAGTCGATGTGCTTATGGTGGGTGAAGTCGGACCCGAACAGAATGGTGTACGAGTCGTCGGTGTCATCCAGATGCCAGCCATTCCTGCTCTCGTTGATTCTTGCGGCCTTCCCTGCGCACGCGGGCAGTTCCACGACGAATCCCAGCGTTACCTCGTTTCCTTCCAGGATCTCGACGATGTCACCCTTCCTGAACCTGATCTGCTCGGAGGTCCTCCCGGGATACACGCCGTCATCCTCGCGGATGGTCGAGTAGGTGCGCTCGTCAATCCTTGTCCCGTCCCTGTCATACAGATAGGAGGCGAGGCTGGTATGCATCGTGCAGGGCCTGTCCAGAGGGACCTCGTTGATCATGAGGCTGTGGAGGAAGTCTGGGTTGGTGCCCGCGATATGGATTCTCATCATCCTCTCGGCCTGCTCCAGGCTGGAGGCGGTGCCGAGTTTCCACATACGGACCCTGTAATGAGGATAGCGCCTGTCAGGCTTCATGCGTCTGAGGAGCCCGAAGTCGGTCACGACAATCTCGAATACGCTTTTCTCCATGTTTTGCTAGATGTACTGCCTGAGGATGTCCCTGACTCCGGGCCTGGACATCTTCCGGATGGCCTTTTCCTTCACCTGGCGGACACGTTCCCGGGTAAGTTCGAAGCGCTCGCCGATCTCCTCGAGGGTCATCTCCCGGCATCCTATCCCGAATGCAAGCGATACGATCTCCCTCTCCCTCGGACTGAGGACCATCATGACATGCTGTATGTCGGTTCGGAGGGATTCCTGCTGGAGGCCTCTGTCGGCCAGCTCGGCGTTCTCGTCCGGGACGACATCGAGGAGGGTGCCGTCACCGTCCTCGCCGAACGAAACGTCGAAGGATATGTGGCGTGCGGAGTGACGGATTGCCTCGCCGACCCTGTCGGGGGTGATGTCGATGAACTCCGCGAGCTCCCTGTCGGAGGGCTCCCTTTCGTTCTCCTGCTCGAACTGGGCCCTCGCGCGGTTGATGCGGTTGAGGATGCCCACCTGGTTGAGAGGCAGCCTGACCATGCGTCCCTGTTCGGAGATCGCGGCCATGATCTGCTGTCGTATCCACCACACGGCGTAGCTGATGAAACGGAATCCCCTGGTAGGGTCGAAGCGCCTTGCGGCTTTCATGAGTCCGATGTTGCCCTCGTTGATGAGGTCGCACAGGTCGAGGCCGCTACTCTGATACTGCTTCGCCACGGAGACCACGAACCTCAGATTCGCTTCCGCGAGCCTGCGGTAGGCGTCCTCGTCACCCTTCTGGATGCTGTAAGCGAGTTCCGTCTCCTCGTCTGGGCTCACCATGGGGATGCTGTTGATGTCCCTGAGATAGCTGTCGACGGTCATTGTCCGGGCCGTCACGGACTGTAATATCTTTAGCTGATGCATAATCAAAGCGAGTTTGGATACTATTCAATACGTCTGAATGTCGAGACTCTTTCCGGGCCGGATGGAATTTTCCGTGAGATGGAGTTCCGGCCTGTCCGCTATTGTATACCCCGGAATCTTTTTCTTATTTCCTTCTTTTTGATAGGAAAGGCTAGAATCAATCCGGAGTAATATATGGTGGAGGCCCGCGGAGCCGGGAAACTCCAGGCATGCGAAAGTTGTATACGTGTGCCAAATTGCATAACTTTGACAATCGTAACCACATTTGTTCAGTATGGGAAATGCTACTTTGATAACTCGCAAGGCCGTGTCCGCCGAATTCTCACAGCTTATCTACTATGGTGAGGACGGGAAATGCATGGAAATGTGGAAAGACAAAAAAAGGTACCGGAGGGAGGGAGAGTGTGCTGAGAGGTTCATCGCCCTCTATGACGTAACATATGAGGAGACATTCACTAATGACGAGGGAGAGATCGAGACCGTGACAGGTGTTGACGAAGACTTCCGTGCTCTCAAGGGAGCGGACGTCGTGGCCGAGTGGCAGAAGGTGAATGACGACTTCGTCAGGGAACACGGTGAGTGGATGTATTACAGGGGCGATGACGGGAAGCGTGACGTGAGGAAGATGAATGAGCAGTACATGAAGTACGATTTTGTCCGCCGCAAATACAACGCGAAGCTCATGGAGGAGCACGGCTGCAGCATGAAGTGCTTCCAGAATGCTCTGGAGACCGTCGTGGACGGGAAGAAAGTGTATTTCTACACGAACAGCAGGGGCGCCACCGTCGAGATCGTGGAGGTGAGACCGAACACCTTCGAGGACGGTTTCTACTATAAGACCGGATGCACCGTCGACATCGACGTCAACATCTACAATGACGATTTCAGCGTCAAGATCCCTCGTACGCTGAGTGACGTCGACACAGGCATATCCTGCGGGGACGACTATTTCGAGGGCTACATCGAAGGTGAGCTGGACTACATCCTTTCATGGGAGGACTCGGAAGGCAACTATGACGGCCCGGAGAAGGATAAGGCCTTCTACCTCGCAGCTAAGAGGTGCAGGGACGAGGACCTGGACTTCTGTGATGAATACGACTGGAGAGATTTCAGGACTGAGGAGGATTACGAGGAGTACTGCTGGTCTCTGATCACGGAAACCGACTGGACTTTCGATGATATGTCCCGCCTGGATGCCATCGACAAGGGAATCGAGAAGATTGGCAACTCCAGGAAGATATTCGAAGTGGTGGATGTGGAAGGAACCTTCCAGATATACGATGCCGCAGTGAACATCGGGGACGGCCTGCTCTATGGAGACACCCTGTGTGAGGGGCGCTTCTCCATCAGCGGAATCAAGACCGGCGAAGGGGAGGAGGACATGATGCGCCAGACGGTGGATATCCTGTGCAAGTGGGTCAAGAAGAACGGCTATGACAAGCAGAACTATGTCTGCATAAACAAGCATGATTTCGACTACGGTGATCCGTACCTGACCAATTCCAGGGAGCAGAAGACTGTGATCGAGGAAGACTAGAATCTTATTTATCTGAATATGCCTGTGTCATTTCACGGAAGCTCAGTGCTTTTCGACAGATTCGATCTCTCCCATGTCACCGAGGGTGACGGGAAGATAAAGTTCGGCTACGGCGTGTATGTCACCGAGAGGTACAACACCGCCGCCCACTATGCATTCAACAAGCATCGCCCGGAAGGGGACACCTATTACGTTTATACGGTTGAGATACCGGAGTTGGACGACACCAACAGCCTGTACTTCGATCCGAGCCTCCCGGTTCCTGCCGAGGTCATAGCGAGGGTGGAGAAGGGCATCGGCGACAAGTTGCCGGAGTATGCCACTCACCTTGTGAATGAGCTCAGGCGCTATCTCGCGAACCGCATGTCAGGGCGTGACCTGCCTCCGAAGAAGATGATTGCTCCGGACGTGAAGGACATCTCCGGCGAGAGGGAAGCCGCGCGGTTCCTGCATACCGTCGGATACATCGGGTACCGCTGGCCCGTCATCTGGACGAAGCCGGACGGCGAGATGAACAGCGCCCTCTTTGATGAAGCCGATGCCAGGATAGTGAGGGTTGACAAGGTCGGGCTGGACGAGAAACATCATTTTGTCGAAGGTTCCCAGGTCCTGGTCAAGGAATTCCAGTAGAGGCATATTTTCCCGGATTAGAGGGAAAGACTGAGAGAATAGGGGAGTATGAATTGACGTTACAATCAGTTCATAATTCTTTTCGCATATGCAAGATATCAGAATCTCCCTTCGGGACATAATGTCCCAGGCTTCCGAGGCTGACGTCACAC
>OKRS01002353.1_pt1 | contig 10927 bp, 5 predicted proteins | sample 1601191 | NCBI WGS metagenome assembly OKRS01 (sample SAMEA3541509, study PRJEB24748) | human gut metagenome | biome: human gut; feature: human-associated habitat; material: faeces | place: China | collected 2012 | reverse complement strand
CCAGTCCCATGACGGTGTTGTTCGGATTCCATGCGATGATGTAAGCCAGCACAGCTACCACCAGTACAGTGACACGGCTGACATTCATGACCGTCTTGTCATCCGCATCCTTCTTGAGCAGTCCCTTGAAGATATCTTCCGCCACACTGGAGGCACTGACTAACAGCTGGGAATCCGCCGTGGACATGATCGCTGCCAGGATACCACAGAGGAACAATCCTGCAATGAACGGAGCCCGCATCTCCATCGTAAATACCTTCTTGATCATCTCGATAAATACCTTCTCATTATTGCCGTTCACCAGCTCCGGCAGATAAGCTCTGCCCAGGATACCGATAAATACTGCAAATCCCAGGGATAATGCTACCCAGCTGATGGCAGTAGCCTTGGACTTGGTCATTTCCTTCTCATCCCGGACTGCCATAAATCTCACCAGAATATGGGGCATACCGAAATATCCCAGTCCCCAGCCGAGACCGGAGATCACGCTGACGATATTATTACTGCCGTCACCGTTCTTCATCAGATTCAGGAAGTTGGCACTGTCAGCACCGCTGGCTTCCAGACCGGCTGACAATGTAGTACCGCCGCTTGTCAAAAAATGATAAGCAAATAAAGGTACTGCCAGAATACCGACCAGCATCAGCATGCCCTAGATAAAGTCTGTCACACATACCGCGGTAAATCCTCCGAGGAAGGTATAGACCAAAACTACCAGCGCACCGATGGTCAGTGCCACATGATAATCAATACCGAACACCGACTCAAACAGCTGACCGCCGGCAGAAAGTGCGGACGCGCAATATACCAGGAAAAATACTACAATAGTAATAGAAGAAACCGTCATCAATACCTTCTTCTCATCATGGAAGCGGTTCTCAAAATAAGTAGGCAGTGTCACAGAGTTGTTGGCGCGGATCGTATATCTGCGCAGCTTCGTGGCAATGAACAGCCAGTTCAGCGTCGTGCCGATGAAAAGTCCGATGGCGATCCAGCCGTCACCTCCGACACCGGTTAAGTAAATAGCTCCCGGCAGCCCCATCAGCAGCCATCCGCTCATATCCGATGCCTGCGCGGACAGCGCAGCGACGAAGCCGTTCAGCTTTCTGCCTCCTAAAAAGTAATCTTCGGAATTGTTGTTTCCCTTTGCGTAGAACGCTCCGATAGCGATCATCATGAGTAAATACAGCACGAATGCCACAATTACCCAGCCCAGCGTATTTCCTGTCATAATAGCCTCCTCAAATTTTTCTTCCTGTACATTTTCTGAATTGTATACAGTGATACGATTCATTATATACAAGAATTGGCTTATCGTCAACAAATTAGTTTGCTATCGCTGTAATGTGTGAAAGTCTGCTCTGAATGTTATTTTGTCATGTTGACAGGCTGAGAATAGTTTGCTATTCTCAATCTATAAGTAAATTTTCTATTTCAAATCTTATTTAATTTCAGTATTTTGGTGAATCACCATAGTTTTCATTATTAAAAATGAATGGCATTAAAATGTCTAAAATATGAAAGGGGAATTGATGAAAACATATATAGCATATTTTGATGAAACAGGGGATGACGGAGTAACAATAAATTCATCAGACCATTTTATTTTAACAAGTTTGTATATGCCTGCAGAGAGCTGGCAGCAAAATTTTGAAAAAATGCGTATTTTGAGAAGAGAATTGAAAGATAAATATGGCTTTCATGTATCAGAAGAGATGCATACAAAACATTTTTTGACGGATAAAAATCCATATCGTGAGTATCATTGGTCAAAAGAAACAAAACAAGATATAATAAAAGCATTTACGTTAACAATTGCAAAGATGGATTTAAAGATTGTAAATGTGATTATTGATAAGAAAAAATTTAAAGATAATAACTATCACGTTCTTGAAAATGCATTGAAATATAATATACAACGTATCGAGAATGACAGCGATGGGCAATGGAATTATTTAGTGATTACGGATGAGGGCAGAATAGCACCTATGAGAAAGACAGCCAGAGCTATACGTGCATTTAATCCGATCCAATCCAAATATTTGCCTGGGTTTGTCAATCATCCGATCAGCAATATGATCGAGGATATTATGGAAAAAAATTCATCAGAATCCTATTTTATTCAAATATGTGATTTCGTTTCATTTTTTGTACATTTATATTTCAAAATCGAAATTCGGAAAGAAGAGTTACCAAAACGAGTGGGAACTGTAATTGACAACCTCTTTGTAAAACGGGTTATGGTGACGTTAAAGGAAGCGAAAAAACTAAATTTGAAAGCAAATGAGACAAATATGTATGGATTAGTAATATATCCAAAATAAAACACCACCTACATCGCATTCGCGAGTTCAGTGGTTCATTTATATTATAATAAAAGCTAAGTATAGTGTCAATATTAAATGAAAAATAAGATTGCAAGACAAAAAGCCTCGCTACAGGTATCATCTCTGTAGCGAGGCTTCTATATTATTTACGTTATTCTTAGTTCTTCTTTCTTCTTGCCAGCATTCCAACGAGTCCGGTCAGGGATATCACAAAGAGCGTCAGCCAGATGCCGGAAGCATCTCCGGTCGCCGGAACCTTGTCCAGTTCCTGCGCCGAAGCGACGGCGGAAGCGTCGCGATGCGCACGTTCGAGATGCTCCACAAGACGGATCAGATTCGTCTCGTCCCGGAATCGCTGATCTCCATACTTACGCCGAATCATTGTTGCCGCTGTTATCGCTGCCATGATTACTGTCATTATTGTTGTTATTACCACTGTTATTGCCGGAGGTATTCGCTGCGACCGTAAAGTTAGTACCGGCGATACCATTGTTCCAGACGATAGCAAAGGTATGGCTGCCTGTAGCTAATGTCTTAAGATACTCTGCCTTCAGGGTAATAATGGTAGAGCCTTCTTTTGCTTCGTAGTTAGCAGGATCGAGTACTTTTCCATCTACCTTTACAGCATGGAACCTGGAAAATTCGCCGTTTCCGCGGATCACAACAGTGCCTGTGGTATTCTGTGTCCAGGAGCTGCCTGCCCCGTCAATGATCCGATATTCCGGAGAGATGTAAATGATCACATTAACTCTAACATCTTTATAGTTCTCCGAGGTAATGATCACAGGTACGGTCACCTTTTTGTCAATATTGTCTTTCGTCAGTTCGGACAACGCAAACTTCATAAGGCCGGTCGCATCTATAGTAATATCTCCGGACACAATTCCGTTGTCATTGGCATATGCGTCAAGTGCATAGCTTCTTGCGCCCGGTACAAGCTCCGCTAAGTTGATGGTCTGTTCGCCCTTCTTCGTGTACTCGAAGAATTCTGTAACGTCTTCTACTGTAAGATCCGCCTTCTCAATGGTCAGTGTACCCGCTTCAATCTCTGTTGCGGTGTAGTTCTTGCCTCCCGCTACGGACAGGATCACCTTATAGCTTCCGACGTTGGTGGGTGCTGTTTTCCTTCTGGTATAGGTAGTACCGGAGATACCCTCGTAGTACACCGTTACATCACCCATGTCGATCACACCGTTCTTAGTCTTCGCAGTCACCTCTTTCGGTTTGCCATCGTAGGTCTGCTTCCGGGAAAGCTCCGGAGTCACGTCAAAGTTATCCAATGCAGGAGTTGCCCTGGTAATCTTCCAGGTCGTGGTCGCTGTTCCGGTATAATTGCCCTTACCAGCGATGGTCAGAGTGATGGCATCATTTGCATTAATGAACGTATTACCCGCTTTGATGTCATAATCCGTGGGTGATGTCAAAGTCAAAATATTTGTATTTTCACCAAGTGTTACCGAAGCAATTTCCACTTTCTTCGCTATACCATCATAAGTAAAACTGTTGTTGCTCAGCCGGATTGTCGCACTACTACTGTCCTTCGGCTTGATTATGAATTTCCGGCTTGCGGTTCCCGTGTAGTTCCCCTGTCCGGTGATGGTCAGGGTCGCTGTATTCTCGCTGGCATTGATATTCTCGCCGTAGCTGAAGTCAAAGTCTGCGCCGGAAGTCAGTATAGTATTGCCATCCGTCACAACAGGTTGCGGTGTAATATCACTGCCGGTGTATGTCTCATCAGCAATCGCTCCAATCATATCCGCGGTAACAGCCTTCGGAGAAATGGTAAAGGGGTACGTCACCTCGCCGGTATAATTCTCGTTGCTGTCAGCTACTTTATAGGTCACCTTGTAAGTACCTGCATCTTTGGGTGCATTGCTGTTGCTATAGTTCGTACCATTCGCACTTGTACCCTCATACAGCACTTCCAGTTCGTCTGTAGGAACGTCGCCGCCGGTAACCTGCAATGTACCGGTCGGCTGAATCGCACTGCCGTCATAGGTCTTGTTCCTATAGTTCAGACCTTCGATCGTAACTGTCATCTTGTCCGTAGGATGGAAGATCAGAGTTGCCGTAATGTCATTGTAGTTATCGGAAGAAATGGTTACTGTGCAGGTCTGGTCCGTCGTGGAGGTAATGTTTGCCTTACTTTTATAGGAAAGTCCATATCCTCTAAATGAATGTATAATCCGATTAATGGTCACAATTTCACCCCTATCCTGTCTAGGACCAATAGTCTGAGCGTACTCCGGTGCCTGTCCCTCCGGGAAAAAGTCTTCTGCGTACAAAGTGTCCTCCTGGACATCGCTGCGGTTTCGCATAATATTTACCGTCTTGCTGACTGTTCCGGGGTAGGTTCCTTTAGCAATGGTAATTGTTGTGCTAGCGCTCTGGACATAGTAATAGTTATCATCGCCGGATTTCGTCGCCTGAACTGTAACCTCACCTACTTTGACAGGATGCAGTATGCCATCGATCATTGTAGCTGCACCAGTACCGTTTTCTACTGTGTAAGTCACCTCGCCAGTACCGCTGCCACCGTTAACAGTCAATTGCAGATCAGTTCCATAGATTGCAGAGGTAGAAGTTATGGTTAATGCTGCCTGATCTGCCTTGGTAATGCTTGCTTCATGTTCCAGTTTTAGATCTTTCGGAAGGATATAGTTTGTATTGCTTGTCATATCAGACGTAAAGGTCACCTTATTGGCTTCTGTTACATTTGCACTATTGTAAGCATAGGTACCTGTAACTGTAGGCACTTCATCATTTGGATCTGCTTTTGCGTTGTCCTTAATCTGCACTTTAGCTGTTGTACATGTAGTAGTGCCGTCATATTTTTTGGTAATCGGAGTATCTGTAATGAACTCTAAATCCTCTGCTGTCAGAGTCTTCGGCACAATCGTGAATTGTACCGTGGTATCGGCAAGCTTCAGCTCGTAGTTAGCTGCCTTGAAGCTGCCATTATCTGCCAGTTTAAGTGTACCTCTGGTAATCTCATAGCTTCCTGCATCTTTACCAGCTTTTCTTGACAATGCACCTGTAAAATCCGGTGTCTCACCAGCCATGGCACCTGATGAGTTATATTCCAGCGTAGGATCTGACATGCCATAGATTGTTGTCTGACCAGCCGTCGGTGTCACTGTGATCGTGGCTTTGTCGATAGTAAATGTTGTGCTTCCGCTGACATTATAGTTGCCACCATCTACATCCGTAATTTTTACGGTAGCGTTGCCAGCATTGATGTTATTCTCACAAGAAACACTGTACTCAGTGGAAGGAATCTCATTTATTTCGTCCTTTACAACCACAGCCGGAGTCTTTTCAGTGCCATCATATGTATATGTTCCAGTAACCTCAATGGTCGGATATGCAACTTTCTTGCTCACAATTTTGTAGGTTACACTGGCTGTTACGTTATCAATCGTAATCGAAGCCTGATATGTACCAACATCCTTAGGTGCTCCTTCAATACCAACATATCCTGTTTCTTTTAATTCCTGATAGGTAATAGCTGGTATAGTGGGCAAGCCCAAACCATCAGAATACTTATCATCCTTTGTTACCGTAGCGACTTTCTCGCTGCCACTGTAGATCAAATCCAAATCCGTCGGTGCAGTAACCGTATAGGTTGTAGCAAAATCACTTTCCAACTTACAACCATCCGCACTGCATTTGAATGTAATCTGAGCGCCTTCTGCAGTGGCTTGCCATTTGTGCTGATGAATTCCCAGGTACAGATTGCCATTTGCATCTTTGGTGACTACATAATTCTGATCTGTTGCATCGGATGTAAAAATCTTGGAATAATCCAGTTTAGGATTCGTCGCACCGGTGGCAATCTTGATGTTTGCATTCGCTGAAGGTTTAGCAGCTGTAGTGATGCCTATCTTGGCATTCGATGTCAGGCTTTTATCAATACGGATGACTGATTTGCCGAACAGGTTGAGATTCTTCGTTGTATTGTCAATGACCTTTGCATCACCACCAATTGTTAGCGAATCGTAAGACGAACCATCTACTCCGATTGTATTGCCGGTAATGCTGCCTCCGAAAAGCTTCACACTAGAACGATTGCTATATACTCCATAATCGCCTCCCTGAATCGTACCTCCATACAGACAAAGCTGTGCAGCATTCAACCCTACAACGAACGACTTTGTTTCGCTATGATTATCTATTATTTCTATTTTCCCCGAATGACCTGTGCTGCAATCACAAACCGCAAGCTTGTGCGAATTTATATCAAAGACACTATTATATAATTTTGTAGAAATTGTATGTCCGTTCAGACAGATATTTACATCGCCGCTAATCTCAATAGATCCGTCGAGTGTAATATCAGCAAACAGATAATAATTGCCCGCTGAAAGAGTATATTTATTATTATACGTGGACTTCTTTAAACTTTTTCCACCATATTGCAGTCTCTGGTTCTCGCTGTCATAAGTCAAAGGTATCCACAGGGTATTGTCATGATCTTCCTCTGTACAGCCCGTCTTACCGCAAACGGCATGCTCGTGCAACGTACCATTCATAAAAACAATGCTGTTTCCTATTAATTTCGATGCATAGCCATTATCACTATGAAAGCGTTCCGCATCCGTATCCTTCATTTGGTAGGAACTTTTGCCTTGCGCCACAACCTTATAGTCTCCCTCGCTAATTTCACTTGTACTTACACCAATATGTGCCTCACTATCCAGTCCGGGAGAGGCAACGTTGATAATCGTTCCGTTACAAGCGACATTGTTGGCTTTTATAGAGCTACCTTGCGTAAAGTTGCCGTTGATCACTGCTTTGCCACTAACGGTGAATGTGCTATCGTCGCCGGAATTTCCTCCACATAATTCCACACCGCCGCCACTTATTTGGGCACTATTACCAGTAATACTACCTCCGTTCATTGTGAAATTGCTTTTACGGCTTAAATACACACCGCCACCATAAAACTCTGCTGTGTTACTGGTAATCTTTCCACCATTCATTGTGAAAGAACACCCATCATACACATATACACCACCGCCGTATCTTTTATTAGAAGCAGAAGGTGCATCAGCTGTGTTTCCGCTGATCTCCCCTCCGTACATGGTGAAGATGCTATTGACATATATACCACGCCCTTCATTTCCCTCTTTATGGGTAATCTTGCCGTACTCCATCTTCCCACCCATGCAGTCGGTCAAAATAAACTGTGCAATATTTGATATCTTGATTACATCTACATTCGCATTTGCAGTGATGTTATGACCATTCAGGCAGAGTACCACGTTACCACTTTGAAGTTGCCATGTCTCGTTCAGGTTGATATCACACGTCAAATAGTAATAACCGCTTGTTGTAATTTCACTAAGTAAAGAGACACCCTTCCATGCCACGTTGGCGTGTTCGCTGTCATGGTCACAGGTATTACCGCAGATAGGATGTTGATGCAGCGTACCATTGACAAGCAGGATCTGATCACCCACCTGTCGAAATTCACAGTCACCAGTATTTTGGTTTTGGTCATTGATAAATGTGCCGTCCCTATAGCCACCATTCGCGGCACCTGTAGCTATGGCAACATAGCTGCCTTGTGCTGGAGACTTCTCTGTGGTCACACCAATATTGGCAATGTTGTCAAATCCTCCTTTGCCAATGGCCATCGTCGCACCATCAGGCAGGTAGACATTACTCGTTGTGTTATCAGAGACTTTAGCGGAACCGGATACTGTAAAATGACCCATATTACCATATGCGGATTTTACGTACACACCGTCTCCGTATTTAGTAGCTATGTTACCAGTGATCACGCCACCGGTCATATTAAAATTCGAACCCACATACACACCACCACCATATGCGTTCGTATTATTGTCCCTAATTGTACCACCACTCATATTGAAAGTGTTGCCAACAATGTTCACTCCGCCGCCACCGCCAAAAGCCGTATTCTTGCCAGTAGCTTCGTTATTTTCAATAGTACCACCGCTCATATTGAAAACGCTCCCATCATAGCTATACACTCCACCGCCATATTCACCTGTGTTATTACTTATTGTTCCAGCGTACATATTGAAAGTGCTGTTTTTCTCCATGCACACACCGCCGCCTATACCTACATTTTCACTATTTGAAGTAAAGTTTTTGGCTTCGTTCCCGGTGATATTGCCACCATACATATTAAAGGTACCGTTGTTATACATCCTTACACCTGCACCCGTACGTGCTGTATTTCCAGTAATGCTACCACCGTACATGTTGAAAGTACTTCCACCCGCCACAAACGCACCAGAACCTTTATACCCATTGCTGTGAGTGATTTGTCCTTTGTCCTCGCAGTCACAGAGTGTGACTGTACTCCCAGCTTTTGGTACAATGACATTAGTATCATATTTCATGGTGATATTATGCCCATTTAAACAAAGTACTACACCGTTGACAGGTGTCCAAGACTCGCTCAATGTAACATCCTTCATCAGATAGTAGTTACCTTTAATCTCGGGCAGCTTAGATTCATTATTCCATGCTGTAAAGATGACTTTGTTCGTCTCCGTATGTCCGCCTACCCCATTACAGGTATCCTTACCACAGAGAAAGTGCGTATGCTGTTCCGCCACCATTATCAGTGCATTCATCGCCTCAGAAATGGCATGAAGTCGTGTCATATCCAGTTCTGCGATCTGTTCCTCGGTCAGTGACTCCATAGCCTCGTCAATGGCTTCCAGCTGCGCACTGACACTTTCTGCATTTTCCACCGTCACTGTCTCCGGCAGAGCGTCGATAAGTGCCTGTACCTTCTGCACTGCTGCCTTCTTCTCATCGTCTGCCGCGGTGTCCTGCGTGCCGGCATCATTATCGCTAATGCTTTCACCAGTGGATTTCACAGTATCGGGGGCTTCGCCCGCAGTGGGATCTTCCGTACCGGGAGTTGCCGCAGTGGTGCTCTTATCAGCCGGAGTCTCTTCCCCCGGTGCCGCCACTGCTTCTGCTTCCTTCTGCTCTGCCGCAGGGACTGCTACTTGCTGTTCTTCCGGCTCTGCCGCAGGGGCTGCTTCCTGCTGTTCCTCCTGCTCTGTCACCGCATCCGCTTCCTGTACAGCCTCCTGTGCGAATGCTGTCATGGGCAGTGTTGAGAAACAGAGAATAAATGCCAGTAACATGCTCAATACTCGTTTTTTCATACCGTTTTACCTCTTTCCGCTGGGCATAGTGATCCCCATTATCTTAAAGATAACGTACCACACTTTCTCGCAGCGGAACCAGGGGCTGCATGAATCGACCCAAATATGTCATGAATCGACCGAAGAGGACTTTAAATGGCTCAATGCGGTTCAATAGCAAGTATTCCTTGAAAAAGTCTTTCCGGTATTATATTCTATTATTATGTCCTATAAAAGTTAGTTACAAAGTATACACACAGAAAGGTTTCTATATGTGGATTGCAGATCATTGGAAAGATTACGAAGTGCTGGATACGTCCAGCGGAGAAAAGTTAGAGCGTTGGGGAGATTATATTCTCGTCCGTCCGGATCCCCAGGTCATCTGGAAGACGCCCCACGATCATAAGGGCTGGAAGCAGAAAAACGGTCATTACCACAGAAGTGCCAAGGGCGGCGGAGAATGGGAGTTCTTCCATCTGCCGGATGAATGGGCGATTCATTACACCCTGCCTTTTCAGAAGGAAGCCTCCGGCAAGACGGATCCTCTGACCTTCCATCTGAAGCCCTTCAGTTTCAAGCATACCGGTCTGTTCCCGGAGCAGGCGGTGAACTGGGACTGGTTCTCCGGCCTTATCCATGAGGCAGGCAGACCCGTGAAGGTGCTGAACCTCTTCGCTTACACCGGCGGTGCTACTGTATCCGCCGCGGCAGCAGGAGCTGCTGTGACTCATGTGGATGCGTCCAAGGGTATGGTCGGCTGGGCAAAGGAGAACGCTGCTGCCAGCGGGCTTGCCGATGCTCCCATCCGCTGGCTGGTGGACGACTGCATGAAGTTCGTAGAGCGTGAGATCCGCCGTGGCAACAAATACGACGGCATCATCATGGATCCCCCTTCCTACGGCAGAGGTCCCAAGGGTGAGATCTGGAAAATAGAAGATAATATCTGGGATTTCGTAGGACTGACCGCACAGCTTTTATCCGATGATGCGCTGTTCTTCCTGATCAATTCGTACACTACAGGATTGCAGCCCGCCGTGCTGTCCTATATGATAAATTCCACCCTGACGAAAAAGTTCGGCGGTCATGTGGAAGCCGAAGAGATCGGCCTCCCCGTCACCGAGAGCGGACTGGTACTGCCCTGCGGTGCTTCCGGACGTTGGCAGCGGAAGTAATCAGACTAGCATCATAAGCCAAATCAAGAAGGAGCCTCTGGTCGAGGCTCCTTCTTGATCACAGCCAAAGTCAGCAACTATCGCCTGATGATTGAATTCCAAATATGGTGCGTTTTTACTCCTCTGTTTCAATCTCCAATCTCTGAAGAATGTCTCTCACAATACCAGCATCCTCAATCAGAGAAATTCCAAAACACTTTTTTCCTGCATCTTTTAAGGAGGCTCCTATATGATAAACATTTTTCTTATCCAAGATTAAAAAGCGATCATGAAATACTTTCGTGTACCGCAC
>OKRS01002352.1_pt1 | contig 10930 bp, 9 predicted proteins | sample 1601191 | NCBI WGS metagenome assembly OKRS01 (sample SAMEA3541509, study PRJEB24748) | human gut metagenome | biome: human gut; feature: human-associated habitat; material: faeces | place: China | collected 2012 | reverse complement strand
ACGAGAAGGCTCTGGAGAAGATCGTCAAGGGCATCTGCTTCGACAACGCAAAGCGCTACTTCAACCTGTAAGAGAAGCGCCTGAACCTGAATAAGGCATAACACAAAGCCCCCGGAACGGTGTGAAACGTTCCGGGGGCTTTTGCTGTAAGCAGATAATGTTTACTTTACAAGGCCGCGCAGCACAACGCGGGCAGTGGAAACATCGGAACCGAGCAGGGTGTCGTAGGCATTCAGGATGTCGCGGATGGCCTGCAGGTTGTCCTTGGTCAGGGTGTAGGTCTTGGTGGAGCCGTCTTTGCCGGTAAAGGTGGCGGTGACGCTCTTGGCGGCAAGCCACTCGTTCAGCCAGCTGGTGCTGTCGTCCATATCGAACAGCTCATAGTCGAACCATGCCTTGAGGTCGTTGTCGTAGCCGCCGATGAACTCTTCATCACAGGTGAAGTCGTAGTAGTTATCCTCGGTCTCTACCCGAACAGATTTCATGTCCAGCTTTTTATTGCCGAAGTAGGTCATGCCCAGACTGAGATACACGGTGGGATCATCGTTGGTAACGAACAGGTAGGGGTACAGACCGCAGGAGGCCTTTTCCATGCTGGCATCCTCGTAGGGAGAATCGATCTGCCAGCCCTCGGCCTCGCTGTCATAGGTGACAGTGAACTTGGACAGGGCAGAGCGCAGCTGCGCCTCCGACACCGCATTGGTCACAGAGAGCTCTGCCGGGGCAGGCTCGTCCGGAAGAGCAGGGCTCAGGGCAAAGGCGGAGACGCCGCCCATCAGGATGGCGGCGGTGCACAGGCAGGCGGCACCGCGCTTGAACAGTCCGGTCAGTTTCATAAGGATCTCCTTTCGCTTCACAGAAACGCTTTTTCTCTGTCCAGAGCATACCAGATTTTACGGCTCCTGACAGTAAAACGGCATGAATCGCCCCTCAGATGCATCAGAACGACCGTTCAGGCAGGGGAGCGGTGCGGATGAAAACGGCTTCTTATACCTGATGGGTCTCCAGCCAGTCGGTCATCTGCTGGGCGATGCCCTTGATGCTGCCCTCCTCAAAGGGAACTTTCAGCCCGGCGGTCTCCAGCAGCTCGGTGTAGCTGGCCATGCCTGCACGGCGCACAAGGCGTAGGTAGCGCTCCCATGCGTCCTTGTGGTCGTCAAGGCTCAGCAGGAAGAACTGCAGTGCGGCCATGGTGGACAGGCAGTAGTCGATATAGTAGAAGGGGCACTCATAAATGTGCAGCTGACGCTGCCAGCCTGCACCGCGGCCATAGAAGGGAAGACCGGCAAAATCGATCCACGGGCGGTACTTCTTTTCCAGCTTGAGCCACTCGGCATTGCGTTCATCGGGGGTCAGATCCGGGTTCTGGTACATGATGTGCTGGAACTCGTCCACTTCGCATCCGTAAGCAAGGAACACAAAACTGTCCTCAGCGTGGAGCAGGGCGTATTTGTCGGTATCCCGGCCGAAGAGCAGATGATGCCACGGTGCGGTCAGGAACTCCATGGCCATGGAGTGGATCTCGGCGCTCTCCATGCCGGGGCATTCCAGATCGGCGGGCACTTCGGGATCACGCTCGGCCACATAGCCCTCAAAGGCGTGGCCGCACTCGTGGGTCAGCACGTCCACATCGCCGGAGGTGTTGTTCCAGTTGGCAAAAATGAAGGGGGCCTTGTAGCTGGGCAGGCTGGTCATATAGCCGCCGGACATCTTGCCGGGGCGGCTCTCCACATCGAACAGCTCGTTGTCCTGCATAAAGTCGATGAACTCGGCGGTTTCCGGGCTAAGCTCATGGTACATGGTGCGGGCGGCATCCATACGGGCTTTGTAGCCGGGAATGGGCTTGGGATTGCCGTCCTTGAACATGATGGGCAGATCGGTGAAGGTGGGGCGGGCGATGCCGGTGCGCTTTGCACGCAGAGCCATCACCTTTTGCAGCTGGGGCACCACATCGTTTGCCACCTGATCGCGGAATTTCCGGATCTCCTCCGGGCCGTAGCCGATGCGGTTCATGCGCACATAGGAAAGCTCACTGTAGTCGTGATAGCCCATCACCCGGGCCTGTGCATTCAGGTTCTTCACGATCTCGCCGTACAGCTCGTCCAGTTCGGCACGGTGGGCGTCAAAATAACCGGCCTCGGCCTCGTAGGCGGCGCGGCGCACGGCAGGGTCCAGATCCTCCTTGTAAGGGCCCAGCTGCGGGATGGTGAGCTGTTTGCCGTCCAGCTCCACCAGTGCGCCGCCGTAGATCTGCTGGTAGCGGCTCACCAGAGCATTGAACTGCTGCTGCAGCTCCACGGTGCGGTCATCCATGCCCAGAACGGCATTCTTCATACCGGCCACACAGGTGGTGCCGAACTTCGCGGTCAGGACATCCACATGCGGGTTCGCAAGGAAAGCGCGGCTGATCTCCACGCTGGCGTTGGTCACGGCGGGGCCGTTGGCATCAAAGAAGTCCTGCTCAGCCTTCCAGTATTCATCGCGGGTGTCGCAGGTGTAGTGGATGTTGGCAAGGTTCGCGGCGGTGTTGTACTCTGCAAAGGCTTCGCTCTGCTCATAGTAGAGCCGGACAAGGGCATCGCCGTCCGGTGCGGCAGCGGCCTTTGCGGCCAGCTCTTTGCACCGGGCCAGCAGGGCACCGATGTCCGGGCGGGTATAGGTCATTTCGTTGAATTTCATCGGGAAACATTCCTTTCCGGGAGAAGACTCCATATTTAAGGTTAAACCCATCTTACCACGTTATGCGGCAAATGAAAAGGGGACACAGGCCAAAACCCGGCAGATGCTATGCACAACTGCTAAAATTTGACGAGGTGGTTTGGCAAAGTTGTCTGTGCAGGCGGTTGCATGGCTGTGGCAAAAGGACTATAATAAAACCATCAACAGAGTAAGACCATGTGCGTTAAGTGCCGCATCAACGGGGAGTTGTGCTGTGGACGAAGGTGTACCCGCGGTACAGGATCTGCATCCCGCTGCTGCATGGACTTGGGTGCAGGCGAGACGGTCTGCCGCCTTGCCCGGAAGTGAAATTTGTTGGATTCACGCCCTCCTTTGTGCGGTTTGTCGCGCAGGGAGGGCGTTTTGCGTCTGCCCTGCTGGTTCCTTTCAGCCGAAAGGGGAGGACAATTGATATGAACAATCCATCCAGAACTTCCGTCCGCACACTGGTCATGCTGGCATTGCTGGTGGCCATGAGCATCGTGTTCAGCCGGGTGCTGAGCATCTCCACCGGCTTTGTCCGGTTCAACCTGGGCAGCCTGCCGGTGCTGCTGGCCGCACTGCTGTTCGGGCCCGGGGCAGGCTTTGCCGTGGGTGCGGTGGCCGACATCATCGGCGGCGTGCTGGCCGGTTATGCCATCAACCCGCTCATCACGCTGGGTGCCGGGGCCATTGGTCTGGTGGCGGGCTATGCCTGGCAGAAGCTGCCGGACTACCGCACCGGCCTGCGGCTGAGCATCAGCGTGCTGCTGGGCCACTTTGTGGGCTCCATGGTGATCAACTCGCTGGCGCTGCGCATCTTCTACGGCTACGCATGGAGCGTGCTGCTGGCCCGCATCCCCAATGCGCTGGTGCTGAGCGCGGTGAACATCGTCCTGCTGCGCATCCTGCTGGAAAACCGCAGCCTGATGAAGCTGGCAAAGAAGTAAGGGTATCCCATTGAAAATGGTCTCCGCTGCGCTCTGACCATCTTCAGAGGAATGATAGTTTTATATTGCACTTCAGGAAAATCCGCAGATTTTCCGGAGTTGCAAATTTAAAAATAATATTTCCGCTCAATATGCCCAGAGCACAGCGGAGGGCATTCAAAATCATAAAGAGGCAGTATCTATGAACTACGAACAGGCAATGGAATACATCCACGCGGTGCAGTGGGCGGGGCATAAGCCCGGGCTTACCCGCACCCGCACCCTGCTGGCTGCACTGGGCGACCCGCACAAAAAGCTGCAATTCGTCCATGTAGCGGGCACGAACGGCAAGGGCAGCACGGCGGCGATGCTGGCTTCCTGCCTGCAAGCCGCCGGTTACCGGGTGGGGCTGTATACCTCGCCCTTCATCAACCGGTTTAACGAGCGCATCCAGATCAACGGGCAGCAGATCCCGGACGAAGCGCTGGTGGCGCTGGTAGAACAGGTAAAGCCCGCCGCCGACGCCATGGAGGACGTGCCCACCGAGTTTGAGATCATCACCGCACTGGGCATGCTCTATTTTGCGCAGCAGCAGTGTGATATCGTGGTGCTGGAGGTGGGGCTTGGCGGCACGCTGGATTCCACCAACGTCATCGAAAAGCCTGCCTGCGCGGTGATCACGGCACTGGGCATGGATCACGTCAAGGAGCTTGGCCCCACGCTGGCGGATATCGCCGCCGCCAAGGCCGGCATCATCAAGCCGGGCAGTCCGGTGGTGAGTTACGGCGGTGTGCCAAAAGCGGACGCTCATCCTGTCGGCCAGCGCGCACATGCGGCATTTCGACAAAAAGCAGTACCGACTGGAGATCGACCTCAAGCCCGCGCTCGACGAGCAAATGCTCGACAAGCGCCTGCTGTCGGATTTTGAAAAGCACGCAAACAGCGACTACTGCAACGTGCTCGGCGCGCTTCTGCCGCAGAAGATGATCGACGAATTCATCGACCGCTCGGGCATTCCTCCGCACGAAAAGGTGCACGACATCACGCGCGCCCAGCGCGAGACCATCCGCACGCTCTTAAAGCGCTGGACGGTCAATGTCAGCGCGATGATGGCGGTCGAAAACGCGATCATCACCTCCGGCGGCGTCAAGGTGGGGGAGATCGATCCGAAGACCATGGCGTCGAAAAAGATCGGCGGCCTGTACTTTGCCGGCGAGATCATCGACGCAGACGCCTACACGGGCGGCTACAATCTGCAAATCGCCTGGGCGACCGGCAAGGCCGCGGGCGAGGCTGCCGCGGACGCACTGCTGACGCAGTAAGCACATATTTATTGTAAGAGGGAAGAATCAAACAGATGAAAAAGCATTTTTCCATTGCCATTGACGGCCCCGGCGGCGCGGGCAAGAGTACGCTCGCCAAGGCCGTCGCCAAGAAATTGAACATTCTGCATGTCGACACGGGCGCGATCTACCGCACCATCGGCTACGCGGCGTTTTCCCGCGGACTGGACGCAAAGGACGAATCCCAGATCGCGCCGCTGCTGAAAGAGATCCAAATCGACATGGCATTTGACGAGAATAGCGGACAGAAAATGCTGCTTGACGGCAAGGACGTCAGCACCGAAATTCGACTGCCGAAAATTTCGATGTACGCCTCGAACGTCTCGGCGCTGCCGTGCGTACGCGCGTACTTACTCGAGATGCAGCGCGACATCGCGCGCAAGAGAAGCGTCATCATGGACGGGCGCGACATCGGCACGGTCGTTCTGCCGGATGCCGACCTCAAAATTTACCTGACGGCTTCGGCCGAGGAGCGCGCGCGCCGCCGCTGTCTCGAGCTCTCCGAGCGCGGCACGCCCAAAGCGTATGAAGAGGTACTGCGCGAGATCAACGAGCGCGACTATCAGGACATGCACCGCGACATCGCCCCGCTGCGCGAGGCAGAGGATGCCGTGCACTTCGACACGTCGAAGCTCAGCTTTGAAGAGAGCGAGCAGGCGCTGCTGAGCCTCATTCAGGAGAAATTGAAATGATGCACCGTATCTTTTTTGCGTTTATCTGGATCATCGGTCGGGTGCTGCTGTGGATCTACCGCGTGGACGTCAAGGGGCTTGAAAATCTTCCGAAGCACAGTGTCCTTCTGTGCCCGAACCATTCAACGGACTTAGACCCCGTGCTCATCGGCCTGTGCCTGCCGCTCGACTACCATCTGCACTTTATGGCCAAGGCCGAGCTTTTCGACAACCGCGCGCTCGCGTGGCTCATCCGCACGCTCGGCGCATTTCCCGTCCAGCGCGACGGCAAGGATATCCAGTCCATCAAGACCGCGATGCAGGTGCTCCACAAGGGTGAGAATCTTCTGATCTTCCCCGAGGGGACGACGATCCGGGGCGGCGTCGGCTATCACGACGGACTCCCCGCGCACGCGCACGCGGGCATCGCGATGATCGGCGTGCGCACGGGTGCGACGCTCGTGCCGGTGTTCTGCGACGGGCAGAAAAAGCCCTTCCGTAAAACGCGCATCATCTTCGGCGAGCCGTATGTGCCTGAGGTCACGGGCCGCCGCGGCACGTCCGAAGAATTGCAGGCCATCGCCGACGAAATGCTGCGTCAGGCCTACGCGCTCGGCGGCCAGCAGGTGGGAGGCGCGCCGCTGTGAAGGTCATCTTAGCTGAGACCGCGGGCTTCTGCTATGGCGTGGAGCGCGCGGTCAACCTTGCGCGCGAAACGGCAAAAGCGCGCGGCGGCGCGATGCTCGGCAGCATCGTACACAACGCGGGCGTCGTGCGCGAGATCGAAGACCTTGGCATGCGCCTCATCACGTCGCCCGACCAGGCAAAGGCGGGGGAGTCCGTGCTCATCCGCGCCCACGGCGAGTCGAGAGCGACGCTTGATGCGCTGCGAGAGCGCGGGGCAGAGGTCGTGAGCGCCGTGTGCCCGCATGTCGAGCGCATCCGAAAGCTTGCACAGGAGGCAGAGCACGAGGGACGCCGCGTCATCCTGATCGGTGAGCACCATCATCCCGAGGTGCAGGGCATCGCAGGATGGTGCAGCGACCCGCTGATTTTTGAAAATGTGCAGGAAGCGCAAAAATACTTGCAGGAACACCCCGATTTTGCCCATTTACCCAGTATCATGCTGGCGCAAACGACCTGCATTCGTGCGCTTTGGGAAAGTTGCGTGAAATTTCTAAAAAAACAGTGTACAAATCTGAAAATCAATGATACAATATGCAATGCTACGCAGAAACGTCAAACTGAGGCAGCAGAACTTTCCGCCAAGGTAGACGCGATGGTGGTTGTGGGCGACCGAAGAAGCGCCAACACAAGGCATTTGACCGAGATTTGCAGAGAGAACTGCGGAAAAGTTCTCCAGATCGAATCCGCAGACGAGCTTTCACCGGAATTCTTTTCCGGATGCCGTGTGGCGGGACTGACAGCCGGCGCATCTACTCCTGCGAGTATCATTATGGAGGTATTAACAACAATGACGGAAGAAAACATCAACACCACTGCCCCTGAAACCAGCGAATCCTTTGAAGAACTGCTTGAAAAATCTTTCAAGACTCTAAATACAGGAGATAAGGTGACCGGTATCGTGACCGCCATCGGCACGACCGAGATCCAGGTCGACGTCGGCTGCAAGCAGGCAGGCTATATCCCTGTTTCTGAGCTGAGCAGCGACCCCGACGTCAAGCCCGAGGACGTCGTCAAGGTCGGCGACGAGATCGAGGCCTACGTTGTCCGTGTCAACGACGTGGAAGGCTACGCCACCCTCTCCAAGAAGCGTCTCGACGCTGTCAAGCTCTGGGAAGACATTGAGACCGCCGTTGAGGACAAGACCGTTCTCGAAGGCACCGTGACCGAAGTGAACAAGGGCGGCATCGTCGTTTCTGTCAAGGGCGTGCGCGTGTTCGTGCCCGCTTCTCAGAGCGGCATGCCCAAGGACTCCGACCTTGGCCAGATGGTCAAGCAGAAGGTCAAGCTCCGCGTGACCGAGGTCAACCGTGCCCGCCGCCGCGTCGTCGGCTCCATCAAGTCCGTGCTGAACGAGGAGCGTCAGGCTGCTCAGGCCGCCATCTGGGAAGGCATCGAGGTCGGCAAGCACTATGACGGCGTTGTCAAGTCCATGACCTCTTACGGCGTGTTCGTCGACATCGGCGGCGTGGACGGCATGGTCCACATCTCCGAGCTGAGCTGGAGCCGCATCAAGAACCCCGCCGAGGTCGTCTCCATCGGCGATCACCTCGACGTGTATGTCATCTCCTTCGACCCCGAGAAGCGCAAGATTTCCCTCGGCGTCAAGGATCGCACCCAGAACCCCTGGGATGTGTTCATGAACACCTACAAGGTCGGCGACGTTGCCAACGTCCGCATCGTCAAGCTGATGACCTTCGGCGCGTTCGCTGAGGTCGTTCCCGGTGTGGACGGCCTGATCCATATCTCCCAGATCGCTGACCGCCGCATCGACAAGCCCTCCGACGTCCTGTCCGAAGGCCAGATGGTCGACGCGAAGATCACCGCCATCGACGAGGAGAAGAAGAAGATCTCCCTCAGCATCCGCGCGCTGCTCAGCGGCGAGGAAGAGGCTCCTGTCGAGGAGTAATTTTCCTGAACTGAAAAGAGACAGGCTCCGGCCTGTCTCTTTTTTACGTTCTTTTTTACGCTGACACGTAAGAAAGACTTTGCAAACGGCGATCGGTATGCTATAATTGTTAAAGTTTCGACATAGTTCCGAAATGATAATCAAATTCACATACATACAGGAGGAATTATCCATGGATTACGCAGCGCTTTATCAGAAGAAGCTGACCTCTGCCGCGGAAGCCGTCAAGGTCGTCAAGAGCGGCGACTGGGTCGACTACGGCTGGTGCACCAACCATCCCTACACGCTCGACAAGGCTCTGGCCGCACGCCAGAATGAGCTCAAGGACGTCAAGGTCCGCGGCGGCGTGACGATGTGGATGCCCGAGATCTGCAAGGCCGAGGACGCCGGTGAGCACTTCACCTGGAACTCCTGGCATTGCAGCGGCATCGACCGCAAGATTATCTCCAAGGGCATGGGCTACTTCATCCCCATGCGCTACAGCGAGCTGCCGCGCTTCTACCGCGACGGCAACGCCACAGTCGATGTTGCGATGATCCAGGTCACGCCGATGGATAAGCATGGCAACTTCAGCTACGCGCTCGCGTGCTCTCACTTAGCCGACATGCTGGATGCCGCCAAGACTGTCATCGTCGAGGTCAACGAGAACCTTCCCTGGGTTTACGGCCTCACCGGCTGCGAGATCAACATCAAGGACGTCGACATGGTTGTGGAAGGGGAGAATCCTCCCGTTGCGCAGCTCGGCGCGGGCGGCGCCCCCACCGCGGTCGACACCGCGGTCGCCAACCTTGTCGTGCCTGAGATCCCGAATGGCGCGTGCCTCCAGCTCGGCATCGGCGGCATGCCCAACACCATCGGCTCGATGATCGCGCAGTCTGACCTCAAGGACCTGTCCGTTCACACCGAAATGTATGTCGACGGCTTTGTCGACATGGCCCTCGCCGGCAAGATCACCGGCAAGCACAAGCAGCTCGACAAGGGCCGTCAGGTCTTTGCCTTCGCCGCCGGCACGCAGAAGCTCTATGACTACATGGATCGCAATCCAGAGGTCATGGGTGCGCCGGTCGACTATACGAACGACGTGTTTGTCATCTCCCAGATCGACAACTTCATCTCCATCAACAACGCCATCGACTGCGATCTGTTCGGTCAGGTGAACGCGGAGTCCGCGGGCATCAAGCACATCTCCGGCACGGGCGGCCAGCTCGACTTTGCGATGGGCGCGTACCTCTCCAAGGGCGGCAAGAGCTTCATCTGCATGTCCTCGACCGTCACGGGCAAGGACGGCACGGTCAAGAGCCGCATCGTTCCCACGCTGACGCCCGGCTCCATCTGCACCGACCCGCGCTCCTGCACGCACTACATCGTCACCGAGTATGGCATGGTCAACCTCAAGGGTCTTTCGACCTGGCAGCGTGCCGAGGCGCTCATCGGCATCGCGCATCCCGACTTCCGCGAGCAGCTCATCGCCGACGCGGAGAAGATGCACATCTGGCGCCGCAGCAATAAGTAAGCAAAAATCGTTCTTCCGTCACGTGGGCTTTCCTGAAAAGGGGAGCCCACATTTTTTCGAAAATCCACCTCGTTTCCATTTTTATGCGATATTTCATCAAAAATCGCTTGAAAATGATGGCAAAGTACGTTATACTATGTATGGGGAATTGTTTCCTCTTGTGTGTTTGTGCTGTTTTTCTTTTCCATCGCACGGAAAACCGGGGCGAATGCCGGATTGGCATTCTGCCTGAAGGGAGGTGGGCATAGAATGTTTCAAGTGGGAGATAAGGTCGTGCACCCGATGCACGGCGCCGGTGTGATCGACAGCATTGTCCGCGAAAAGATCAGCGGCAAAGCAATGGATTTTTACGTCTTCAAAATGCCCATTTCCGGGCTAACGCTCAAGATCCCGACCGAGAATTCCACGGCCATCGGCATCCGCGCCATCAAGACGAGAAGCGAGATCGAAGAGGTCATCGCGCGCATTCCCAAGCTCGGCGTCGACATGACGGCGAACTGGAACCACCGCTACCGCGAGAATATGGATCGCCTGAAAAGCGGCAATCTCGACGAGGTCAGCGCCGTCATCAAGGCGCTGATGCATCGCGACAGCACGCGCGGACTATCCAACGGTGAGCGCAAGATGCTGCACATTGCCAAGCAGATCCTCGTATCAGAGATCGTCCTGGCAGAAGACGTGGAGTATCCCGAGGCTGAGGGGCGCGTCAACGCCGCGATGCTGTTAAAGGAGAGCGATTGAGTCCATGAGCCTGCTGCAAAAGATGTTCGGCAAGCGCCAAAAGCGCACTCACCCGTACTGCGCCGCGCTGATTGCGGCCGCCGGAAGCTCCACGCGCTACGGCGGGGAGAACAAGCTGCTGCAAACCCTTGACGGGATCCCCGTCCTTGTGCGCACACTGCTCACGATCGACCGCGTGGAGGGCATCGACGAGATCGTCATCGCTGCGCGGGAGGACGAGCTGCTGCCTTATGCTGAGCTCTGCAAGACCTTTGGCCTCAGAAAACCCGTAAAGGTCATCGTCGGCGGCGCAACGCGGACAGAGTCCGTGCTGCGCGCAGCGCTCGAGGCCTCGCCCGAGACGGAATTTTTCGCCGTGCAGGACGGTGCGCGTCCGCTCGTCACCGTCGAGCTCATCGACGAAGTGCTCGACGCGGCAAGAGTTTATCTCGCCGCCGCGCCCG
>OKRS01002341.1_pt1 | contig 10963 bp, 20 predicted proteins | sample 1601191 | NCBI WGS metagenome assembly OKRS01 (sample SAMEA3541509, study PRJEB24748) | human gut metagenome | biome: human gut; feature: human-associated habitat; material: faeces | place: China | collected 2012 | reverse complement strand
AGTTGTATTAGGATTAACATTGTGTTTTGGAATGACTGGTTGTACTAATGTTGTAAATATTGACAAGACAATTAAGAGTCCAAATTCGAAATTATGTGATTTTGAGGTTGTTGAAACAAATTTTTATGGAGCAATTTTAGTAGATAAAAACACAAATGTTTTGTATTACTGGATTCAGGGCGATAGTATGACACCCATCTATAATTCAGATGGAACAATTAAATTGTATGATGAAAAATAATATGATAGATAACAAATTACGTCAGCAATATAGACAGGCTGTTGACGATTTAAGAATAGAATTTAAGAAAATTTGTTTGTACAGATTGTGCGAAGAAGTTGTGAATAAGTTGAGTAAGATTTTGAGATAGTAAGGAGTAAATTATATGAAAAAGAAAATTTTAGTAGTAATGTTAGCAGTTGGAATGGTAGCAACATCATTAACAGGGTGTGCTTTTGAAACTGAATCAAAAAAAGGTTACATACAATATGAAACAGGAAGCTGAGAACTTTAATGTTCTTAGAAGATTTGCAGTAATTAACACTCGTACTGATAAGGTTGAGTTTGAAATGATTGGTGCATTTAGTAGGGAAGATGCAACGGATGATCAGGTAACACTTGTTGTAGAGATGGAAGATGGTACATATAAGAGACATATTATTGGACTAAATGAAGATACGATGTATGTCATTGAGGATTTAGGCGGTGCTGAAGTGAATAAGTACAAGTATGAGGTTAATTATATTCCAGAGTCAATTGTGCCATTTGAGATTACAGATAAAAAGTAGGCACAAGAATCCGAAGTTTCCTTGGAAGTTAGGAGGCAGAAATGGAGTTAATTTTACATGGTTGGCTTGGGTATGACGAAGAGAATAATTTAGGAATTTCGCAGAAAAGAGTTGAAGAATCCTACAGTTGGCAATATTTAAGTCTTGCAGAAGAAATTATGGACTATTTTAATTATATGAAAGTTGATGAAGGACTTGGAAGAAAGATTACAACAATTGAAAATGCGAATTTAAGATGTTGGTTTTCAGATGAAGTGTGTACATTAGAAGAAGCACAGATGAATTTTGAGAGCTATATGGTAACTGGCAATTTATTAACTCAAGGACATTATGTAGGGTATTCAGAATGGACTATTACTGGATTTAATATTGATAACTTGATTATTGGTGGTCATGATTTAGAAACAGAACTAAAGGAGCATATTGGTCAGTATATACATTTCATATTAACTGATTAAGAGAATAATACATTGAAAGGAGCATGAGATTTGCTGCAGCATTAAATCTGGATTTGCTCTGAGTAAGAAATGTTAGAGATTAACAAAATATACAACGAAGATTGTCTTGAAGGTATGAAAAAGATTGATAATAAATCAATAGATTTTATCTTCACGGATCTGCCATTTTCAACAACCCAGAATTCATGGGATGTGTTAATTCCATTCGAGCCGTTATGGGAACAATACGAGAGAATCGTCAAAGATGATGGTTGTATTGCATTATGGGCACAGTCACCTTTTGATAAGAGACTCGCTTGTAGTAATGAAAAGCTATATCGCTATGAATGGATTATCGAAAAGACCAAAGCAACTGGTCATCTAAATGCCAAGAAAATGCCTATGAAGGCACACGAAAATGTCTTGATTTTCTATAAGAAACTCCCTATATACAATCCACAAATGACAGAAGGACATACGCCTGTTCATTCTTATACAAAGCATACGACAGATGGTAGCTGTTATGGTGCTACAAAGACTGGTATTTCAGGTGGTGGTAGTACACAAAGATATCCAAGAGATGTTCTACAGTTCAAATGGGATACTCAGAAAAGTAGCTTGCATCAGTGCCAAAAACCTATTGAAGCGTGTGAGTATTTTATTAAGACCTATACCAATCCAGGAGATTTAGTTCTTGATTCATGCGCAGGAAGTTGTACAACGGCAGTCGCAGCTTTGAATACAGGTAGAAATTACATATGTTTTGAGAAGGACAAGGATATTTTTGAGGTTGGAAGTAAGAGAGTGGTTGAATACATAAATCAAGATTTATTGATAAGTGTAACTTAATTAAGAGAATAAAATACTGAAAGGAGACGAGGTTTGTGTACACAAGAAGGAATTCCTTACTCCAAGTAATTTATGAAATACGTTGGCAGCAAAAATAGATTAAGTAAAGATTTAGCACCAATTATTCAGTCATATATAACTAATGAGACGGAAGGATATTTAGAGCCTTTTGTTGGAGGTGCTAATATGATTGATAAAATTAAATGTAATAAAAAGATAGGTACAGACAATCATAAATATTTAATTGCTGTACTTAAAAAGTTATCAGAAGGTTGGATACCGCCAGAAGAAATTACAGAAGAAAAATATAAAGATATTAAGAACAATAAAGAAAAATATCCAGATTATTTAATTGGGTATGTTGGTTTTCAGCTTTCATATGGTGGAAAATGGTTTGGTGGATACAGAAGAGATAAAGTTGGAAAACGTAATTATTCCTTAGAGGCATATAAAAATACTATCAAACAAATCCCAAATCTTAAAAATATTCAATTTGAAGTATTCGACTTCAGAGATATCCCATTAGACAAAATTAAAAACTATGTTATTTATTGTGACATTCCATATCGTGATACAACAAAGTATTCAACTGGAGGCTTCCCATATGAAGAATTTTACGAATGGGTTAAGAAGGCAAGTGTAAATAATACTGTTTTAATTAGTGAATATAACATGCCTGATGATTTTAAGTGCATTTGGCAAAAAGAAACGAAAACACTTTTAGATAGTAATAAAGAAAAAAGTGATGATAAGAATATTAGAATCGAGAAGTTATTTACATATAGTGAAAAGTAAAACTAACAAGAAATTTTGGTTTCCTATGGAGGTAAATAATGAAGAAATGGATATGTGAAGAAGCTTGTGGATTTAATCTCTATGCAGTTTATCCCGAAGATTCTCAAAGAACTTTAGAAGAAATAATTTCATCATTCAATTGTTTTGATGAAAATGTCAAATCAAATAGTGAAATTTTAATTGAAGAATATAAAGGGTGTTTTCATATATTGATAGATAATAGATATAGTATGGACTTAGTAAAAAAAACATTTGGTAATATGTCCAACAGAGAATATAACAACATAATTACAATGTTAAAAAGTATATGAAAACCACGTTTCTTGTGGTTGTGAAAGTAGATGAGAAATTGAAAAATATATTTTTAGAAGCTGCTATGAACTATAACAAGATGAGTAATTCAGAAAAAGCAAAAGCGAATGATAAAATTCGAGAAAATGTTAAAGAAATCATGAAGCCTCATCCAAAAACTGAACGAGAAAAAGAACTTGACAGATTGGCAAAGGAAGAAAAAGAAGAGTATGAGAGAAATAAAAATGCTTTCTATGCTGATCCTATTCATTGGAGCAACAATAAGCGTAGAAGACATGGGTTATCTGTATTAAGAGGTGATATTAATAAATATCGCTCAAAGATATATCCAGTATTTCATCCTTCTGTAAAATTCTTTGGTCGGTTGGATGATATTATTACCGAAATATTAGAAGATAATTTTAAGAATAATGAGTATTTTAATTCTTTTGTGGAAGAGAAAGATTTGGCGGTTGGTGATGCGAAAGTATTTAAAGTAGGCGAATAGGAGAATAACAATGAGTAAATCATTAGAATTTGTAAAAGAACGAATTGCATCATGTCAGTGCAATGGCATGGAGAATAATAAATATGAATCCATGATTGAGCAGGATATACGAGAGTTATTTACGGTTATTTCTTATACCAAAGATGGAACAATTTTAATAGATGTTCCTTATCTTAAAGGTGATAAACCTTATTTTAATGTAATTATTAAGCATGATCCAGATGCAGATTTTGAATATTTCACAATGCAGCGTTGCAATTGTGATGGAACGTTTGTATTCTTTCAAGATTTAATGGGTGAATGCATAGATAAAATGATTCATCTTAAAACCTGTAATGTAAATAAGGAGATTCCAAAAGATTTAACTGGATATTCTATCATCTATACTGTTGGTGATTTCGTATTGGCAGAAGAGTTTGGAGATGAATTTGCAACTAAAGAAAAACCTTGGATGAAGAGTAGATTCACAGCTATGTTGCCAATTAAGTTTAATGTAGTAAGGAATGAAGAATAATGTATTTTGATTTAAATATTGAAGAATGGAATTTTAAAAATGATTATGAAGACATCTATTTTCTGCTTCATTGTTTATATAATGCAAAAACTGAGTTATACGACAGAACTCTTACTGATATGAGAAGCAGATATGATCCGACTGAAGCATTTATAGATGGCTGGATTAATGGCTGGAATAGAAGGAGATCGAATTGGTATTCCGAGAAATTATACGATAAATGTGTGAAATGTATTGAGTTAAAAACAAGAGGTTATTTTATACACAGACATTGGAAAGAATGCGTTTGGAAGTACAAAGGTCTTTCAGCACAAGAATGGATAAATTTATATCAGCAATTAATTAAAGAAAATAAATACGACAGTTGGATATTGGAATATATAGAAGCGTAGGATGGTGTCAATATGGAAGAAATAACAGAATTAGAGAAGAAATATTATAAGCTTCTAATAGGCGAAACGTTTCATTGCTATGATATTACATTAAACGAATTACTGATTATTATGAACGCAGAGCTTAATATCAATACATTATCTTTGCAGAAGTCAGGAAGACATAATTTTTATTGTAGAGTCGATGATAAAACCAAACAGTATTATTTACGAAAATTTGGTTTGTTGGATAATGACCATGTAGAAATAGGAGAATAGCAATATGGAGTTATCACAAGATGAAAGACAAAAATTTTTAGAGTTAATAGATAAAGTAAGTCCATGTACTGCAATTTCTGAAAAAGAAAATCTCGATAAATTCAAAGAGTGGCTGGATAGTGATAGGTCAAAAAGAGTTACATTTGTTGAAGTTCCAAAAACATTTAAAGATCAGGTTGAATCTGACAAAGTATTTCTTATACCAACAAATGACGAAGCTATAAAGCCAATAAGAGTAATATTCGAAGGAGAATAACAATATGAGAGCATATGAATTACGACAACATGACGTAATTTCTTATTATCCTCCACAACCACACAAACAGGAATACAAACTTGGAGAACATATTTCTATTAACGAATTAGCTGAAACAATGTTTGGTTCACCTGCTCTAAGGTTAGACAGAGATGAAAATGAGAATAAGATACTTCGAGTTATAGAAATAAAATATGTGAAATTCCCTTGGTGGAAGTTTTGGAAGAGAAGAAAATATGTTGAAGAGTATCATTTAGAAGTTATGTAGGTAGGTGACAGAAATGAACAAACGACAGAAAAAGAAATTATTTAAGCAGACACTTATTAAGGTTAGAAAAATGCATCCACAGAAAGGTGATGTGATTTGTTTACAGCCAGATCTTGATTGGATTGACATGGCAACTATGTGTGATTTTTTGAGGGTATATGAAAGTTACAAGGTTTTTGGAGAGGCTACGCTTGCCATTGTTCCTGCAAATATTAAAAAGTTAAAACATAAGGAATATGCTCAGAAATACATTGATAAATTACAGAGTATTGTAGACCAGATGGGAGAATAAGAATCAAATTAAAGAAGCATTTCAAATGATTCTATCTAAGAGCATTTCTGCTCACAATTTCCAAAATAAAAGAGAGAATATATAAATAACAACATGATGTAAAAAGGAGATATTACTATGGGAAAAAGAAAAATTTTTAACGGTCTTAGATTCAATTATTATTTTAACAATAAGAAATTGTTGGACAAGTATGAAACTATTGAAGATTTTTTGAATACGAGTTTTCCTAAAAACAATAATCCTTTATCTCCGAATCTGGATACAGAAATTACTAATATTGTTTGGAATGGACATATATTCTCCGATTATATTCCTAATAACATCAGAACGGTAAAAGATTTGATTGATGTTTTAAATATCGAAGATATCTACAATACTTTATTGAATAAGCAGTTTTGTGAATCAAAACTAAAAAAGTTAAAATCAAAGCATGAGGACTTAATTCGCAAGAAAGTATATTCTATTGATGAAGTTAGAAATAAAGTGAAAAATGTTTTATTTGAAAAAGATAAGAGAAATGCAAAGGTTGATTTCGATGGAGATTTAATAAAAGGTAATAGCCAAAGATACCAGACATTTTTCACAAAAGGCTGTAAATGTGTAGTTTGCGGAATTGAAGGCAAATATTTTGCAAAAGAGAGACATTTACAAGATAAAACATATCATCTAAATCTGTATGCAGTTGATGATAATGGTAATGAAATTTTAATGACAAAGGATCATATTTTACCACGTTCAAAAGGTGGTATTGATGATATTAGCAATTATCAAACAATGTGTAAGCTTTGTAATGAAGCTAAAGGTAACAAATTAGAAGATTAAATAAGAAAGGAAAAATAGAAAAGTTCCTATAGGATAAAGTGCGCACTACTTACTAAGGTAAGAGGAACTTGGAGAACAAAGAAAGAGCATTAGCACATGTAGAAAAGATTGAGTGGATCAGACCGATTGAAGGAGCTGATAATATTGAACTCATTGGAGTTTTAGGATGGGTTTGTATCGCTAAGAAGGGTGAGTTTAATGTAGGAGATATGGCTGTTTATATTGAAATTGACAGCAAGTGTCCCGAAACAGATGAGAGGTTTGCATTTTTGGCAAATAAGAAATTCAAAGTTAAGACTATGAAACTTGGCAAGTTCAAGGTAATTAGCCAGGGATTAGCCTTACCATTATCACTTTTCCCAGAATTACAGGATAGGAATATTGGTGATGATGTTACGGAAGCTTTGAAGATTACATATGCTTCAGAAGAGGATGCTGCAAGAAAGACTAATAAGGTTGATCCAAATGCTAAATATAAGTCAATGGCAAAGCGTAGACCAAAGTTATTCGCTAACCCAATTGTAAGAAGGATTATGAGATACAGCATTGGTCGTAAGATTATGTTTTTATTGTTTGGTCGCAAGAAAGATAATCCAAAGAAGTTCCCAGATTGGATTGTCAAAACGGATGAGACGAGAATTGAGAATGCACCATTTTATCTTCAGAGTACCGAAAAGTGGATTAAGACTGAGAAATGCGATGGCACAAGCTGCACATTTGCAGTTGATAGATTGAAGAAGGGTAAGAACAAATTTGATTTTATTGTATGCAGTAGAAATGTAAGACAAGCTGATAGAGAACAGGCTTGTTATCACGAGTCAAATATTTATTGGGAATTGGCTGATAAATATGACATTGAAAAGATTCTTACACAGTTTTCAACAGAGAATGACTATAACAGAGTTGTATTACAAGGTGAAGGCGTTGGCTCAGTTCAGGGCAATCCATATAAGCTTACGGAGAATAAGTTATTTGTATTCAATCTGATTATTGATGGTACAAGACTTGGAACTGTAGAAATGGCTGATTTCTGTAAGAGTCATGGATTAACAAGTGTGCCAATTATTGATACGGCTTATGAGTTACCTAAGACTATGGAAGAGATGAAACTTGAAGCTGATGGATATAGTGAATTAAATCCAAAGGTTAAGAGAGAGGGATTTGTATATCGTAGTATTGATGGTCAGCAGAGTTTTAAAAATGTAAGCCGAGAGTATTTATTAAAACATAACGGATAGGAGTTATTTATGAATAAACCTACACTATGGATCATGTGTGGTTTGAGTGGTAGTGGCAAATCAACCATTGCCACTCAGATTGCCAATGAGAATCCAAATACAATAATCGTATCATCAGATGCAATTCGTGAGGAATTGACAGGTAATTACGAAGACCAAGAACATAATGAAGAAGTATTTAGGATTTTTCATAATAGAATCCGCAAGAATTTAGAGAATAAAAAGAATGTAATTGCAGATGCAACTAACCTGACTATGAAATTTCGTAGAGCAATTATGATGAAAGTAAATGGTTTAAATGTCAGAAAAGTATGTGTAATTATTCCAAAGCCATTTGAACAGTGCAAAGAAGATAATTTACATAGAGAACACCCTGTACCTGAATTTGTTTTAGATAAGCAGATTCGGAAATTTCAGATTCCATTCAAGGAAGAGGGTTTTGATGAAATTATTATTCATAAATTTCATAATACTAATGCAATGACCATAGGTGAATTGATTGCTAAAATGAAAAATTTTGACCAGAAGAATCCTCATCATACTATGACTTTAGAAAATCATTGCTTTAATACATATGATTTATTTGCAGGAAAAGGATATAAAGCTGAATACAATATGGGAGCAGTTCTTCATGATTATGGCAAATTATACTGTCAGATCATTGATGAAAATGGTATAGCTAATTATTATGACCATCCATCTGTCGGCTGTTATTTGGTTTTAGAGAGTTTAGTGGAAGAGTTTAATAAGGTTGTTTTAGATATATGTTTCCTCATCAATTACCATATGATGCCTTTTAGTTGGGATACTGATAAAGCAAAGCAGCGTTGGAAAGAAAGGTTTGGAGAATATAAATATAAGATGCTTTTAGATTTCAATGAATGTGATAAAGCGAGGTAAGTGTATGAGATCGGAGATTAAAAGACGACAATTTTCTGAAAATCATCAATCTTGGTTCTCCCACGATTATGCTTGTTGGGCAAATAATCACAATGGTTGGAGAAAGATGAAAAAGAAGAATCGTAGATTATTTAAAAAGAAGTATAGAAGAGAAGTTGAGAAAGATATTAATAAAGAATTGAATGATATGCAATAACAATAAATTCAGGTTTCCTTTGGTGATAAAGAGAGAATATTTAAACAAGGAGGTATTTAAAAATGTCTAGTTGGACTTATATTCAGGGTACAATAACAGTTCGTCCTATGGGTAGAACACAACCTGAGAAGAGATATATTCTTGAAACAGTGCTAAACCATCTACCAAGAGTGACGGGTTCTGAAGGTGATATGGATGTATATATTATTCAGAAAAATGGTTATAACAGTTCATGCTCATGTGATGAATTTGGTGAAGTGACAAACAACCTGGTAGATAGATATGGCAATAAGAGTCGCAGTAGAGGATGGTTACAAACACAAGATGAATACATTCTTGTTGTAAATGCAGCTTTAAGAGACAGAGAATTTGAAGAAACCTATAGAGAATTTATGAAGTGGTTTGTAAGACTCTGTAAGAGAGTAGGTTGTGAAGATGTTCTTGTAGAAATAAAAGGATATGACAAATCAACTATTATCAAAGACAGAAATGTTCAGAGAAAAAAGTATTCTTGGAAGAGTGTTTTTGATGGCTTATTTGAAGATCCAAGCTGGTGTAATGACAGTAAAGATGGATATAAAGAGCTGAACTGGTGTGAATTTATGATGTGGGACAGAGCAAAAGACTCTAACTACCCTATGACTCTTGCTTACAAATGTTTCAACGATGAAGAAAATGATCGGGAAGTTGAGAGAAGAATGAATTATAGATAACTTCACAGGAAAGCAACATATCCTTGGATATAAAGGTAATATATGAAACGAGAAAATTTAGAAAAAGCAACAAAAATTAATCAAGAAATCAAGAGACTTGAACAGGAAATTGATTTTCTTGACGATGCAAATATGAGAAGAACACATTCAATAGTTAAGGCGTTGATGCCAAAAAAGTATACATATAAAGGTTATTTTTGTTCAGAAAGAGACATTGACTGTGTTGACTCATGTATATATTTAGATCATAAAGAATGTGTAGCTCTTGCAGATTTTAAACGAAATGAAATTGAAGAATTGCAGAAGCAATATGAATTATTGGATTCTGAATAAAAGAGAATAATATATTGGAGGTGAAATTATGTATCAGAATTGTTGTAAGAAATGTGGAAGTATTTCACTACATACTGAAGTAAAAGGTAATAATACAGGACTTTATTGTGATGATTGCGGTGCATGGATCAAATGGCTTGGTAAAGATGAATTGAGAGCTTTTGAACATGCAAAACAGACAGAAAAACAAATAGAAAAGAAAATATATACAAACAGTTATGGATTTAAAGATAATAAAGCAGACATTGAACTTGGTAAATTATGTTGTTTTAAACCATTGGATAAAGATGAGATTTATTTTGGTCATATGGCTGGAAAAGTTGTTGATGATTTTGAACGCATAACTTTTATGTATGTTTTAAATATTGATAATAGATATTTCTTTTCTCGTAATGTAATCATAAAACCAGTTTTCTGCCGAAAGCTGGTTTTTTAAAAATAAAGGAATTGACATAATGAAAGTTAGTAAAAAACAAAAAAGGCTGTTTGTCAGGACAATGATCTGTACGGTCAGTCTTGTCACAGCCTGTTTTTTTTGCAGTTCGCTGGAAGCTGCTGCGGCTCCGAGAGCACAGGAGACCGGAGAGAGGGTTACCATTGTCATCGATCCCGGACACGGTGGTGAAAATGAAGGAACCCTGGAAGGCATTGTCCAGGAGAAAAAAATGACCATGGTTACCGCCATGGCAATGTATGAAGAATTACTGAAATATGATAATGTGGATGTCTACCTGACCCATACGGAAGATGTCAATCTTTCTCTGGCAGACCGGGCACAGTTCGCTGAAGAGCGGAATGCGGATTTTTTATTCAGTATTCATTACAATGCATCCGTGGATCATGACCTGTTCGGTTCCGAAGTATGGATCTCTTCCGTACAGCCATACAATGCCTACGGCTATCAATTCGGCTGGGAACAGATGCAACAGATGAAAGATATGGGACTGTTCCTCCGCGGCGTCAAGACAAAATTAAAAAATAATGGAGACGATTATTACGGAATCATCCGGGAGTGCACCGCCCGATCAATTCCTTCCGCTATCATTGAGCACTGTCATGTCGACGAAAGTCGTGATACCCCTTATTGCCAGACCGAAGAGGATTGGAAACGT
>OKRS01002340.1_pt1 | contig 10963 bp, 4 predicted proteins | sample 1601191 | NCBI WGS metagenome assembly OKRS01 (sample SAMEA3541509, study PRJEB24748) | human gut metagenome | biome: human gut; feature: human-associated habitat; material: faeces | place: China | collected 2012 | reverse complement strand
CATACTCCTCGTAAGGACCGTATGGATTCTTGGAACGCAGTTCTACCTGCCAGCCATACTTCACTCCTCCCGCAGGACTCATGATATAATAATATCCGTTGCGCTTGTAGAATTTCGTACCCTCGATGGTAGGTTGGTCTTCATGACCGTCATATACGATGCGTGAAGGACCGATAACCTTGGTGCCGTCAGGTGACATCGGAGCTACGAAGAGCACTGACTTGATACCGGCTCTTGAACCGGCGCATCCATGCGAAAGATAAGCCTTGCCATCTTCATCCCAGAGAGGGCAGCAGTCGATAAGACCTTTTTCCTTCATCACCCAGGTGATAGGTTCCCAAGGACCGCGTGGATCTTGTGTCTTGGTCATGAAGAGTCCCTGGTCTGGATCACCACAGTAGATATAGAACCATCCGTCGTGATAGCGTATAGAGGGTGCCCACACATAGTTGCCATGCTGAACCTTCTTGCGCCAATCCAGTTCGGTTCCCTGGTATTCAGGCAATACAGGATAGTCATCGAGTAGGGCTGCACCGATAATCTCCCAGTTTACCAGGTCGGTGCTGTGCAGAATCTGCAAGCCTGGGAAACACTGGAAGGAAGAGGAAGTCATATAGTAGTCATTGCCCACACGGCATACGTCAGGGTCTGAGTAGTCGGCGTCAATAACCGGGTTGCGGTACATTCCGTTCTTCAGGTTCGGATTCCATGTCTTGGATACCGCCTTCTGGGCATTCACGCTCAGCGCAGAGAGCGGAGAACTCAATGCGATGGTGGCTAGAATGCACAGGAGTGAATGCGATTTTATTTTCATTGTTACCGATGTTTAAATGAATTATTTAGCTACGTATTTCTTGTTGTTGTAGATATAGATCCCTTTTTTGAGACTTTGCAGGTCTTCTGCCTTGGCATTGAGCTTTACCATGCGACCGCTGAGGTCGTAAATGTTGTTATTGTTTACCTTGGCGATGGCAGCAATTGGCTGAATGCCTGTAGAAGTCTCTGTATAGAGAGTGAACTGCAGGATGCACTGCTTTACCTTTGGAGTGAAAGTAAGGGTGTGCTCAACAGGTGAATCAAACTCTACTGTATATTTTTTCAGACTTTTGTCTTTTGGAAAAACATAGGTAGAAGCATCATAGCTTGTGCCGTTTATCTCGCCGAGATAGGCATCTGCATCTGTGTAATTGTCTTTTCCCTCGATATCCATTTTGACAATCTTTATGCCGTCAGGAATGACAATGGTGTATTGGTTGGCGCTAAATTTGATATAAGTAGTACCTGAACCAATATCGTATGTCTTTCCCTTTTCATTGCTGATAGCGAAGCCGTTGCTGAAAGAACCGGCTGTCTTATCCGTCAAAGTTTTTGAGTTTAATGTGAAAGGACCCTTGGTATCAGTAACGGTTGAACCTGTAGACGTAGCATCACACTCGTCTGTCCAAGTAGAATCAAACTTCTTGAGCCAGATTGAACCGCTGCTGACGGTAATCTTAGAGTTGTTCTTGAACACGAGATTATCTACGAAGCGGATATCGATACCCTTTTTTGCAGAAATCTGTACGTTGTCGAGAGTCACGTTCTTGATGTGGCTCTCAGGGCGGCCAATCAGGAAGATAGCGTTACCATCGCAGACATCTGTAGTCTTCACGTTCTGAAGCAGAATGCCGTTGTAGGTTGGGGTAGTACTATCAAGAGCTCTGGCATTTTCCTTGTCTACGGCAGGGTCACTGTTGTAGTTCTTGTCGTAGTAGCAGTCGATAGAGAATGGGTTCTTAACCTTGGTCATGGTGAAGTTGGTGAACTTCCAGTCCTCCTCGCCACCGCCACGCAGCGTTACCTTGTTGGTTGTTTTATCTACATCTTGACCTGTCTTCATGCGGATACCGGCAGTTGTGCCGTTCATGGTGATGTTGTCGAACCATACATGCTTGATGTTCTTGGTGAAACTACCGATAGAAGCACCATGTCCTGTACCGAAGTCGCAGTTCCAGACATGGATGTACTGTGCATCATTGTCGCAAACGATATTGTCATCGCCGTTGCTGATGTTACAGTTGTAGATATTAACGTATGGACCCCAGATAGAGATTCCATCTGTGTTATGCGATGCCTTTCCCTTGCCAGCTTCAGATGAAGGTTCACTGATAATCAGATCATGGATGGTAGCATGGCTAGCCTTACCGCTGTTGCTGATGGTGATGTTTACACCCGGAGTATTCTGAATCTTGAAGTTGCGGAGCAGGAAGCGCTTGCCCTGCTCGAAGCGGATCATTGCACCAGGATTGAAGGTTTCGCCATTCTCTCTTGCGAGCCACCAGCGTGCACCCTGACCGTCGATGACTGAAGTTTCACCTTCACCCTCGATAACAATGTCGGTAACGTTCTTACCCTTGTTCTTTCCGCCGATGAAGACAGTCTTATTATTCTTATTATTTGGAGCCTTGCCGTATTCTACGAGTTTCAATGTAGCACCTTTGCAAAGGTGGAGCACAGTCTTTGACTTGATGCTGAGCACCTCGGTCTTGCTTGTCATCTGGTCTGCACTACCAAACATCCATGTACCGGCAGGGATCACGACCATACCACTGGTAGAAGGCACAGCATCAAGAGCTTTCTGGATAGACTTGGTGTTGTCTTCTGCCGTAGTAGAAGCACCATAATCTTTGATATTAAATGTGTTTGCCGAAGTGATGGCAGGCAACTGTGGCAGTTCTACGGCAGTCCATCCTTCAGGAGTGTTCTGTGCGTTCTGCTCGGCTGTGATACCAGCGAAAGTTTGTGCTTTAGTGAACATTGGCAGAGCCATGAGCGCAGCCAGCACGACTGTCTTAATGATTGATTTCTTCATTTCTTCTTAGGTTTATTTATTTTATTATTTTCTTTTCTATAAGATTTTCTGCAAAGTTACGACATTTTTGCTTATCACATGCAGATTGTGAATGAAAAACTACGAAAACGATTACGTATACCTTGCCGATAGAATAAAAAAGAAAGACCGCATCCGCCGGGTATTATCTCCCTTGGGATACGGTCTTAAACCTAATGATTAACGTATGTCCTGATAGGTTTTCTTATCAACATAATGACTTTGATTAGTAACCAGGATTCTGGTCGGCTAATGTCAGTTGGTCATTGGCATCAATTGCAGCCTGTGGGATAGGGCGAAGAAGCTTCTTGCCGATATACTGGGCAGCCTTGTCTCCCATCTCATGGTTATACTTGGTGCAACGTGTTACCAGGGTTTGGGTTCTTCGAAGATCCATCCAGCGTGCCTCATTACCGAAGTTCTCGCATGCATTCTCATCAAGGATGTCATCGATAGTGATAGTTCCTGTAAGTGCAGAAAGACCAGCGCGCTGGTGAACCTCATTGAGTCGTGCCAATGCCTTAGGATTATCACCAGCCTTCAGATAAGCCTCAGCTGCTACGAGATACATCTCTGGCAAAGTGATGATATGGATGTCGCGATAGCAGGTGTTCTTCTCTGTCTTAGCAGTCTTGCTGTCGTCAAACTTCTTGCATGGACTGGAACCATATACCAGTTGCTGGTTATCGTAATATTCCATATCTCTGCCGTCCATATTCTGTGCTTCCTTGCTCTGTGAATCCATCGGAATGCGATAGGTGTTTGCTCTGTTTGCAGGATCTATAGCCTTCCATGCTTCAAAGTCGGCATCTGTTTCATACCATGCAGAATAGTATCGCGTTACTGGCTTACCTACCAGACTCTCACCATTCTTGTACCAGGTCCAGTAACCGGTACCTGCAGCATTTCCTTTGTTTATATCTGGCAATTCCTTCATGAAGGTAGCATCGTAACGCTGGTCTCCCTTCTTGAAACAATGCAAGGCATAGAGGGTTGGTACATAGCTGGAGGTTGTAGCCTTGATGTTATCCTCGTTTCCACCCAGATAGTTGCAGTAGTAACCGCTCCATTCTGTACCACCTGATGTTGTATTGTTGGCTGTAGCCAAATCATATTCCACATCCCAAAGGAACTCTTCGTTGTCATCGCCCGATCCGTCTGCCTTCCAGAGCTTGGCAAATGGGGTAGTCAGTTTTCTGCCTGCAATCACCTCATCGGCAAGAGCTGCTGCCTTGGAGAAGTAGTCTTGTTTGTTGAGGTCCCATGCTGCAGAAAGGTAGGTTTTGGCTAGGATAGCCTTGGCTGTTTCCTGGCTGATTCTGCCGCCACCCTTGGTAGCTGTAGAAGCTTGGAGCACATTCTTGCCGATGACATCCTCCAACTCGCTGATGATGTAGGCGTATACGTCAGCAGCAGAAGACTTAGGATAACCCATATCGGCAGTGGTAATGAAGTCCTTCATGATAGGCACACCACCGAAGTTGTTTACCAGAAGATAGTACTCGTATGCTGCCAGGACACGTGCCTCGCCAACGAGCTTGTTCTTCGTGGCATCATCTACCTTAGCACTCTGTGCATAGTATGACACAGAGTTAGCAGCACGGATACCTGAATAGAGATAAGTATAGAGATTCTTGATATCACTATTCTCAGGAGTCAAGGTCTCGTAAGTATTCAAAGCCTCGTTCATCTTGTTGCGGGCATCAGCATACATATCTGTACCTGCTGAGAAACAGCTGGTGAACAGAGGCGCCGCATAGACGTCTTGTAGACGCTGGTAGGCATCGTTTACCAAAGTGTTGAAACCATCCTTGGTAGCGAAGGTTTGCTTGTCGCTCACGTTCGACTTGTTTTCTGCGTCCAGGAAGTCGCTGCAGCTGGTCATGGTGCCCATGACACAGGCTGCGAGAGCTACGCTATATAATATCTTTTTCATAATTGTTTCCTTTAATTTATATGAAGTTTAGAACTTAATTGGGATGAAGCTTAGAACTTCAAGTTGACACCAAACTGGTAGGTTACAGATGATGGACCGCCATTCTGCAGATTCTGTGATGCCCACTCTGGGTCGAAGCCCTTGTAGTTGGTGAAGCAGAATGGGTTCAGAACGTTTACATAAACACGGAGATTTCTGATACCTGCCTTGTTTACTACGCTCTTAGGCAATGTGTAACCCAGGGTAATATTCTTAACCTTGGTGAAAGAGGTCTTCTGATACTGGAAACCTTCTCCCTTGGCTGAACCCTTGTCACCGAAGTAACCACCCATCGAAGTATCGCTGTTGTTTGGATAAGGATACTTTCCGTAGTGGGTCTCTGTGGCGGTTGTAATCTCACCTGTTGCATGATCGATGATTGGTGCTCCCTTTGGTATGTAGTAATCCAGTTGCATGTGAGCATTACCACGGTCGCCATACTTCATATACTTCTCATGGAAGTAGCTGCGTGACCAGAATCCGCTCTTTGTATAGAACATGATAGAGAAGTCGAAGCCCTTGAAGTAAACATTGGTAGTGAAACTACCGGTCCAGCGTGGATCTGTGCAGCCATAAATCTGCTTATCGTTGTCGTCAATCTTACCGTCATCGTTCCAGTCGTTTACTGCCATCTGACCTTCATACCACTTATACTTAGTGCCATACTTCTCGTAGAATTCCTTCAGGGTATAGTGCTTGTCACCATTCATGGTGTGCATGGTTACACCCTTGTCGGTGATGACATCGGTATGGGTATAGTCACGGAGTACGTTCAGTGGCTCGCCGATAAACCAGTTGTTGGCTACCTCATCAACCTTACCATTACTCAACTCCTTAATCTTGTTCCAGTTGCGGGCAAAGTTCACATTGGCACTCCAAGAGAAGTCTTTCTTGTTGATGATGTTAAAGTTCAAACCGAGTTCAATACCTCTGTTTTGGACAGAACCTACATTGAAGGTTGAAGTCTTCTCACCAGTTTCGATTGGCACTGAACGTGACATAATCTGACCATCTGAAAGACGGTTATAGAAGTCGGCCGTTACATTGATGCGATTCTTTAGGAAACTCAAGTCGAGACCGAGGTCAAACTCCTTCACTTTCTCCCAGATAAGGGCGGTGTTAACCAATCCGTTAGGATAATAACCCTGTACCTCTTTGCCATCTATGGTTACATAAGATGGACCTGTAGCAGAAGCGATAGTTACATAGTCACCCACATTGTTATTACCGGTAACACCATAAGAAACACGGAGCTTGGTGTTGTCGAGCCAAGAGCTGAACTGCTTCATCCATGCTTCATCTGAGATACGCCATGCCGCAGCTACAGACGGGAACCATCCCCAACGGTTGCCGTCGGCAAAACGTGAACTTCCATCGGCACGGAGTGTAGCTGTTGCCATATATCTTCCCTTGTAAGAATAGTTGGCACGGAAGGCGAATGACTCCAAAGATGACTCGTTGTATGAGCTGGAGAGATTCTTATCACCGCTAGCTGAACCCAGATTGTGGAAGGTGGTATGGTCGTTGGCGATACCCTTAGCTTCCTCATACTGATATTCCGTATTGCTCTTGTAGAGTGAGAAGAGAGCCATGGCACCAATGTTATGGTCGCCGAAAGTCTCGTTGTAGTCGATCTGGTTATCCCAGGTCCAATCCATACGAGTGGTGTTACCCACAGAGGCAAAGTTAGTCTTGTTCTTCTGATAGTAGGTAGAACCTACGTCGTTGCCCTCGTTGATACCTGTGGCATAGAAGATGCCCTGGCGCTTGTGAGAATAGTTTGGAGAGAATGTTGTGGTAAACTTCAATCCCTTCATGATATTGGCACGCAGATACAGGTTACCCATCATGGTATATTTCTTGGTCTCGTCGGTATAGTTACCATCATAGAGGTCAATCAATGGGTTGTAGGTGGATGTGAACTGTGCATCCGACTCGAAGGCAGCCTTGGCGCCCGGGTTAGGAATCAGATTGCCATCTGCATCTGTAGGAGATACGAATGGGTTGAAATAGAATGCATTCACATATGGTGAATAAGTTTCATCGGTACAAACATCTTCTGTCTTACTCATAGACAAGTTAACAGAGAAACCAGCATCAAAGACTTTGTTGAGTTTGGCATCCATGGCACCCTTCAGGTTGAAACGCTCATAGTCGTTTCCTTTGAATACGTTCTCCTCGCCCTGATAACCCATACCTACACGGTAGTTGATCTTGTCTGTAGCACCGGCAGCACTGATAAAGTGGTTCTGCTGAGCAGCTGTGCGGGTAACCATCTTCTTCCAATCGTAACCGTCGAAACTTGGATCCATCATCAGTTCGTAAAGCTTTGAATCCTTGTAGCTGGTTGCTCCCTTGCGGGCAAGGAAGGCAGAATTCAAGTCGGTATTCTTGATGATGTAATGTGGATGTCCATCGGCATCAACACCCTTGCGGCTAGAGCCATCGTAGCTCTTTCCGTCGAGCGTGGTATATCTGGCAAAACGATAATCCATAAACTCGTTGGCATCCATAAACTCAGGCATGCGCGCCAACTTCTTGATACCATAATATCCGTCATAAGAGATGGTTGCCTTCTGTGCCTTGTCTGCACCCTTGCTGCCCTTGGTGGTAATCATGATGACACCGGCAGAAGCACGGGAACCATAGATGGCGGTAGAAGATGCATCTTTCAATACGTCGATGCGGTCGATATCATCTGGATTGAGGAAGTCCATGTTGTCGCAAACTACACCATCGATAACATACAATGGCTGTGCCTGCTTGTTGATAGAAGCCTGTCCACGAACCTGAATATTGAAGCCTGCACCAGCGCGGCTACCAGACTGGGTGATGTTGACACCAGGAACAGAACCCTGCAGAGACTCTGCAAGATTGGTAGTACCACGAGCGGCTATCTTTTCTGAGTTGACAGATGCGATAGAGCCAGTTACGTCGCGTTTACGCATAGTACCATAACCAACGACAACGACCTCGTCAAGGGCTGCATTGTCATCTTCAAGTACGATGTTCCATGTTTTCTGACTTCCTACTTTTACTTTCTTAGGCTTGCAGCCGATGTAGCTGAAAGTCAAGACCGCATTAGGGTCTGCGTTCTGAATGGTAAACTTACCGTCAAGGTCGGTGATGCCACCTGCTTTGCCATTCCAGTCAGTAATGGTTACACCAATCATTGGGTCGCCATTAGCATCCTTAACGGTACCTTGGATTGTTTTCTGCGCAAAAGCGAGGAAACAAACCGAACTCAAGGTCAGTGCCATGCTGGCACGTTTCAGTTGTTGATACATAACGATGTTTGTTTTGTAGGTTATTATTATTTCTTGTTAAGTTTTGGTCTAATTGAACTTATTCGCGATTAGTTGTAGTCGTGTTTGATTCTCAATAGATCATAAGGAATCTTCGATTTTTGGTTATAATCTTAGATTTCTGCTACAAAGGTAATTAAAATTTTTAAATGTTGAATAAAATAAATGAAAAATCTAACGTAAACGTTTTCGGAAGTGTTGTTTCTACAATATTGTCTTTTCGTCGTATTGATTCAGGCGGGTAAGTGAGGCTTATTTGATGGGGCAAGAGGTAGCCGGAATTACGTCACGACGTATCTGTTGCTGCGTCGCGACGCACTGGTTATTACGTCGGGACGCAGCAAATGCTACGTCGTGACGTAATTTCAGCAGCCTTAGGGTAAGCGGAGCAGCTTACGCTGATGAAACCATGTTCTTCATTGCGCAAGTTCATACGTTTCATTGAGCCGATACATCCGACTGCGCTGGTTTAAAGATCCGACTGCGCTGGCTTGAAGATCCGACTGCGCTGGTTTAAAGATCCGACTGCGCTGGCTTGAAGATTCGATTGCGCTGGCTTGAAGATATGACTTCGTAGTCTCGAAGATTCGAATTCGTAAGCTGAATGAGACGGATTTGTTTGCAGAATGAAGTGGCTGAGTTTGCAGAATGAAGTGGTTGAGTTAGCTGACAGAAGTAGCTGAAATAGCGAAAAAAAAAGGGCATGTCATCCCACTTATGACACACCCTCTTGTTCGTATAGTATTATTGTTTCAATTTTTTAATCTCTTCGACTGTTAATCCTGTGGATTGGGAAATGATGTCGATTGGAGTGTTAAAAGCAAGAAGTTTGAGAGCGATGTTTAGGGCTTTTTCTTTTTCCCCTTCCGCTCTTCCTTCCGCTCTTCCTTCCATCAAGCCATCTTGATATCCCTCGTCCCGGCTAGTGTCGAATAGGCTTTTCATATGTCTAACAGCTTCTAGATGTCGGTAATAAGCTTGCTTGTCTTCTAGTGAGAGTGAATCCACACGAAGTCGCTCACGCGCTTCTGGTAATCCTGCAGCAGTGGCTTCGGAGCTGATAGAGCCTGTTTTCAGAAATTCTATCCATTCGTCAAGAGGGGTGGTTGCTACCTTGTCAAAATCATTGACACGTAGTATGTAGTACTCAGGGAACAAGTCGCCAGGACTCTTCCTAAGTTTTAGATCTTTATCCTTGATGCCAAAGAATTTCTCATTCTGTCGGATGGAAAGTTTCAGAATGTCGTGCGGTTCGTGTTCACCGATGAATTCGGTTTTACCATGGTACACATAGTCTTTTCCTTGTCCTAGTTCAAAATAGACGATGTTAATGGAATACACCTTGCGAACCGCTTCGTATGGTTTTCCAAGACCAATGTACTCTGTTATTGCCTTAGAAACGCCATAGAGCATGCGATGGAAATAAGTATGCTCACGACTGTTTTGTACTTCAATGATGCATAACTGTTCATCCTCGCTTTCTGCCAGAATATCTACTCGGTTATATTTATCGTCTTCGTTTTCTTGGTTACTTTCGCTCTCCAGGAAGCGGTGAATCTTAAAATTCTTTCCAAGTAATGAAGACAGGAAACCCTCTAGCACAACATAGTTTGCCTTGTTGCGCAGCAGGCGTTTCATCGCCCAGTCAAATCTTATATAGTTTTCTCCGTTCATTCTCTTTTCTTATGTTTCTTAATATTACGCTGCAAAGATACGCTTTTCTTTTGTAACTTCCAAGAAATTAACCAAAAAAGTTTTTGTGAGTGGTTGGAGGAGAATGATAATAGCTAGTTGATAGTTCCACATGTGGTTCAGGTACGGGCTGAAGAACCAAAATCCCGTACTTGAACCACTTGCGAAAACTTTATTAATTTTATTGTTCCAATTTCTTGATTTCTTCGATAGATAAGCCTGTGGATTTTGCAATGACGTCTATTGGAGTGTTGTATGTCAATAGGTTCAAAGCAATCTCTTTCCTACCTTTTTCCATACCTTTTTCTATTCCTTTCTCTTCAGCATGCTTATATACCGCATAATTGTCCCACATGACCATCATGCTGTTGTCGTATTTCTCCTGTTCCTCTTTGGTCAGAGTCTTGGAGTCGGCGATTTCTGCCAGTCTCTTGAATATCTTATGCTGAGCCTCAAAAGGCATTTTTTCTAAAGTCTCCATATGCTTCAAATTATAAATCCAACAATCTAAAAACGTAGTACACTCTTCCTCTTTCTTCTTGAAAAGAGGCATTACCAAGTAGATGAAGCGGATCTTGTTAGAGTAAACCTCTCCGCTATCCTTGTCTGCCAGCACAACGTCTGTTCTGAACTTCTTTGGCGTATTTTCATCTACATCAAAGTTCATGAAACAGATAACATAAACAGGTGTGAGATGATAATCCCATTGTCCTTTTATGCCTTGGTCTACTATCGTTTTCGATGCATAGTAGAGAGAACGGTCGATGAAATAGGACTGGCTCCTGTTTTGCATTTCAACGATAATGTGCTCACCTGTGTCAGTTTCGCAAAAGACGTCGTAGATGATACCTCGTTGGTCTTTTGTTTCTGGCAACATCTCCTTGTCCTTAAACTTCACATCTGTGATATGCTGCTCTCCCAGGAGCAGCTGGTTCAAGAACTCAATCAGCAAGTCTTTGCTGTATTCCTGGCCGAAGATTCGTTTGAACGACCAGTCTGAGAATGGGTTGATGTATCTTGCCATATCTTTGCGATTTTGTGTTCTCGCTGCAAAGATACGCTTTTCTTTCGTAACTTCCAAGAAAATAATTGTAAAAATGAGATAGAGAATAAGAGAAAATA
>OKRS01002339.1_pt1 | contig 10964 bp, 9 predicted proteins | sample 1601191 | NCBI WGS metagenome assembly OKRS01 (sample SAMEA3541509, study PRJEB24748) | human gut metagenome | biome: human gut; feature: human-associated habitat; material: faeces | place: China | collected 2012 | reverse complement strand
GCCCTGCCCCGCGCCGGCAGAAACGCCCGCACCGCGCCAAGGGCAGCGCCCAGCATAGCACAGGCGGCGGCTTCCTGCAAGAGCCGGACGGGCAGCAATACCCGTACCATCAGCGCAGCAACCGGTGCCAAAAGCTGCCGGCTGTGCGGGCGGCGGTATACTCCAGCCCATCGAACCGCCCGGTCAGCTTCGCTTCCCCGGCTTCCAGATCCAGTGTCTGCATACTGATCTGCGCACCGGACAGGTGCAAAATGCCCTTGCCGGTCTCCAACGCGGCACTTTCGGCGCTGCAATGCAGCACCCGCTGCACCCCGGTGACGGTCAGCTTGCTGCGGCTCTCCAAAATCAGGTCATGGGGCAGCGGCGGCTTTGCGGCAGCTTTTTCCATAGGCAGTCCCCCTCTGCCAGCATTGTATGCGGGCAGGCAGGGCGGTTATTCCGCGATCACCTCGTACATCTCGCGGGCAACGTCTTTCGTGCGGGGCTCCACATCCGAGAGCACCCGCACCTTGATGGGCCGGTTGCCGAAGGTGACCTCGATGATGTCCCCGGCGTTGACGGCCTGACTGGCCTTTGCCACCTTGCCGTTGATGAGGATGCGGCCTGCATCGGCCACTTCGTTTGCCACGGTGCGGCGTTTGATGAGGCGGGAGACCTTGAGATACTTATCCAGACGCATTTAGAGTTGTTCCTTTCCTTTCAGCAAAAAAGCCGCCGCACCTTGTGCAGGCAGCGGCGGCGTGACAGAACCGATTACAGGGTGTCCTTCAGGGACTTGCCGGGCTTGAACACGATGCTGCGGGAAGCAGCGATGGTGATGGGCTCGCGAGTGCGGGGGTTGATGCCCTGACGCTCGGCGCGCTCGCGCACCTCAAAGGTGCCGAAGCCGGAAATGGTGATCTTTTCACCCTCGGTCATTGCCTTGCCCAGTGCCTCAAAAACAGCGCTGACAGCCTGCTCTGCGCTCTTCTTGCTCATTTCGGTGTTTGCCGCAACCTGTGCGATCAAGTCGGTCTTGGTCATATTATTTGCCTCCATCTGATTTGTCTTAAATTCTCTCGTTCTATCGGAGCAGGTCATTCGACCTGAGTACCGCTTTGTTCCTGTTCCAGACACTGCTGTGCAAAGCGCTTGGATGCAAAGGTCAGCGCTTCCTCTGCATCTACCCCTGCAAGCCGGACGGCGTTTACTGCTGCAAACAGCAGCTGGCCTGCGGCCTCCTGCTTTGCGGCTTCCTCTGCCTTGCCAAAAGCCTGCACGGCGGCTTCCAGCCGGTGCTGCGCTGCGGCTGCATCCTGCTGCCCAAGGCCGTACCCGGCGGCACGCTTTTGCAGCTTCTGCGCCCGCATGAGCGCGGGCAGCGTAGCGGGCACGGTGGCCAGCTCGTCCGCAAGGGTAGTGCGTCCCTTTTCCTTATTTTTGAGCGCATCCCAGCCATTTATACCGGCGTTTTCCGCTGCGGAGGACGCAAAGATGTTGGGATGCCGGAACACCAGCTTTTCGCAGACGTTGCGGCACACGTCCTCAAAGGTAAAGCGTCCCCGCTCTTCCTCCATGGCGGCGTGGAACACCACCTGCATCAGCACGTCTCCCAGTTCCTCCCGGAGCAGAACGGCGTCATCTGCGTCAATGGCCTCCAGCGCCTCGCAGGTCTCTTCCAGAAAGTTTTTGCGGATGGACGCATGGGTCTGCACCTTATCCCACGGGCAGCCGTTTTCCGGGTCCCGCAGGATGCGAATCACCTGCAGCAGCTGCTCCGCCGTATAGGGCGGCTGTGGGTTCCAGTCCAGCACACGTTCCATCTCCTTTTGAAAAGATACTGTAAATTGTACCGCAGCTGTTGCGGTTTTTCAAGCAAAAATCCGCAATTTTCCAGCATTTTTCATGGTTTTCTGCGCTTTTCACAAAAACAGGACGGTGTCCTGTGGGGGATACCGCCCTGTTGCAGCTTTTTCCGGTTACCGGCTTACAGCTGTGCGCCGCACTTATTGCAGAACAGTGCATCGTCCGAGACGGGCGCGCCGCACTGCGGGCAGGTCTTGCGGGCAGGCTGGGCGGGCTGTTCCGGGGCAGCTTCTTCTGCCTCCTCCATGGGTGCTTCGTAGTCCACCTCGGCGGCCTCGGCCGGGGTCAGAGTAGCCTTCAGGCGGGTAATCTCCTGCTCAATGGTATCGATCATCTCGATGTATTTATCTACCAGCGGCTGGTTCTCCTCCTTGCCCTTGGCAAGACTGTACACCAGTGCACCCAGCTGACGCTGTGCCTTGAGCAGCTTGCCCTGCTCGTTGACCAGCAGCGCCTGCGTCTTGCCCTTTTCAGCCAGATCCATGGCAGCGTTCTTGCCCTTTTCGGCATATTCCAGACCTATCGCTTTGATCTTGTTAAAATCCATAAAAGACACCTCTCTTATTCTGGCAGCATTCTCTGCAGACTGCGGCGCACAGTGCGCCATACCGGAGTCGTATTCCCATTATAGCGCAGCGTTATGGCAATTGCAACGAATGCACCGCAATTTTTACAGTTTGGTGCCGGTTTGGAAACAAATTTTACGCATTTTTCACTTGTCAGGTGCGGCTGCCGTAGAACTCGCACAGCATACTGTCGGCGGGCAGCAGTTCCAGCGGCAGCGGATTCACCTGCTCAAAGCGGCGGGCGGTCTCGTCCCACAGCTCAGCGTTATGGCCCTCCAGCGTGAACTGACGGCGCACCTCGCCCAGCAGCCGGGAGATCAGTCCCAGCTCGTAGGTAAAGGAGGTGTCCAGCAGAAAATCCGCGGTGGTCTTAAAGCCCTTGATATACCGGGTCTCGCCGTCCAGCACCCTGTCCCACATGGAAAGGGTCTTGGCGGGGCTGCGGCCGCGGGCTGCGGCATCCCGCAGGGTGCGCCGGCACAGGCGGATATCCTGCGTATTGATGACCCGGCGGCCGTCAATGCAGTACTCCTCCCGCAGACCGGCGTAGATGCGGTAGATTTGGTCATCCGGCACAAGGCCGGTCAATTCCGGGTTGAGGGCATGGATGCCCTCCACGATGCACACACCGCCCTGCAGATCGATGGGTTCCACCGCGGCAGAGCGCTGCTCGGTGGCAAAATCATAGATGGGCAGTTCGGTCTTGCCGGTCTCGCTGAGCTGGTGCAGGCACTGCTTGATAAGGGGCAGATCCAGCGTTTCAAGGTTTTCGTAGTCCAGCGTGCCGTCCGGCATTTTGGGGTAGTAGGCAGCACCTTTAAAAAAGTTGTCCAGACTGACCACCTGCGCCGGGGTGCCCTGCTGCACTAGAGCCTTTGCCAGACAGTGGGCGCTGGTGGTCTTACCGCTTGCCGAGGGGCCGGTCAGCATAACGATTTTTGCCCCGGAGCCGCGCACCTTCTGGGCGGCATACTGCACCCGCCGGGCGTAGCTGTTCTCGCTCAGCTGTGCCAGCGCCTGCGGACTGCGGGCTGCTACGTTATACAGGTCTACTTCAACCAGTCGTTTCGGTACCCAGATTGTGATCATAAAACTCAGCCACTCCTTTTTTCCGTTCCAGTACCTCCGCAAAGCGCTGGATATACTCGTTCGGATACTTAAAATTGAAGATGCGCTGCATCCGTTTGCCTCCATCGGCCACCAGTTTGGTGCTGCCGCCCGCACCGGCCGAAAGGATGGTCTGGACTTCCTCCATGATATAGATATTATAGTAACCCTCGTGACCCGGCTTGCACCAGCCCACGTTTTCCAGATTTTGCAGCGTATTCTTCTGCCGGTAAAGGTAATAGGGGCGGTAGCCCGCCTCGGCCAGCAGATGACACTTTTCCAGCATGGCAGCTACGTCCGCGTAGTCGTTTTCCTTCTGGTCCTCGATGACGATGCGGGACGCCCGCTTGAGGGTAAGGGTGTGGACGGTGATATTCTCCGGCTGCAAGGCAATGGCCTGCCGCAGGCTGTGCTCAAAGCCCTCCACCGTATCTCCGGGCAGACCGGCAATGAGGTCCATGTTGATGTCCTCGTGCCCGGCGCGGCGGGCATCGGCATAGCAATCCAGAATGTCCTGTGCCGAGTGCTTGCGGCCAATGTTTGCCAGCACCGCGTCCGAGAAGGTCTGGGGGTTGATGGAGATGCGGGTAGCGCCGTATTCCTTGATGACCGCCAGCTTTTCGGCGTCGGTGCAGTCCGGGCGACCTGCCTCCACGGTATATTCTACGACCTTGCTCAGGTCAAAATTCTCCCGCACGGTGCCCATGAGCTGCCGCAGCTGGGCTGCGGAAAGGCTGGTGGGGGTGCCGCCGCCGATGTAGATGCTGCATAAAGTCAGCCCGGCACGCTCGGCCTGCACCCGGATCTCTGCTACCTCTTTGCACAGGCAGTCTACATAGGGCTGCACCAGCTTGCGGTCGCGGTCCAGATTGCAGCTGACAAAGCTGCAATAGCTGCACCGGGAGGGGCAGAACGGGATGCCGATATACAAACTGTACGTCTTGGGGGCGCTGCCCAGCCGCAGGATTGGCTCCTGCAGATCGGCGATTTCCTTCGCCATTTCGTATTTTTTATCCGAGCAGTCGAACCGCTGCAAAAAGAAGCGGTCGATCTGCTCTGCGCTCCACCCGGCGGCGCGCTTATCGTGGATCAGCCGCACCGGGCGCACACCGGTCATCTTGCCCCAAGGCGGACGGATGCCCGTCCACTGGCGCAGCAGGTCATAAGTCAGGCTGGCAAGGGCAAACTCCGGGGTTTCGCCGCCCTGCTCCACCGGCAGCGGCAGCGGGGCTTCCAGCATTTTGCTCTTTTCCCCCTGCCGCACCAGCACCCGCAGACCGGTATCGGTCTTTTCTGCCCACAGGCAGTCCTCGGCAGGCTCCGGCGGGGTCAGGGTCAAGGGTGCCATGGGGTAAAACAGGCGGGCAAGATGCTCCACCTCGTACCCGGAGGGCAGCCCAGTGATATAGATCTTCATGTCATTCTCTCTTTAAAAAATGTCGTTGCCGCCGCGCAGGGCGCTGCGGATATAGTAGTTGTTGTCCAGCTCCGCGCCAAAGGTAGAAAATTCGCCATGGCCGGGCAGCACCTGTGTTTCGCGGGGGATGGGCAGCTGTGCCAGCTTGCGCAGGCTGTCTGCCATCTGTGCGCTGCTGCCGCCCTCAAGGTCAGTGCGGCCGATACTGCCTGCAAACAGCGTATCGCCGCAGAACAGATGCTCACCGCACAGCAACACCACGCTGCCGGGGGTGTGGCCGGGGGTGTGCCACGCGGTAAAACGCAACTCGTCCACCGCGATTTGCTCGCCTTCCGTGTAGCCGCAGTCCGCAGTGGAAAGCGGGTACATCCGGTCGCCGGCAAGGTCTGCCTTTTCACAGTAAAGAGTAGCGTTCCACTCTGCCTTCAGCGCTGCCGCACTGCCCACATGGTCGTAGTGGCCGTGGGTGCACAGAATGGTGGTGAGGGTGGCGTTGTGCTGCTTTAAGATTTCGTCGTAGCTGTGCACCTCTGCCGCCGGGTCGATGACCACGGCATGGCCTGCATCGGAGATGAGCAGAAAGGTGTTGGTATACAGCGGCGGTGCCGCAGGAATGTGAAAACCTTGCATCGTTACTCCTTCTTTTTCCACTCGTCGGTATCAATGATGATGGTGCAGGGGCCCTCGTTCACCAGCGACACCTGCATATGGGCGCCGAACTCGCCGTGCTGCACGTCCTTCAGGCCGTGTTTCGCCATCTCGGCAAGGAACAGCTCGTAGGCATCCACCGAGAGGGGCGGCTTTGCAGCCTTGATAAAGCTGGGACGGTAGCCCTTTTTGGTGTCGCCGTAAAGGGTGAACTGGCTGACCACCAGCGCGGAATAGCCCAGATCCCGGGCGCTCAGGTTCAGCTTGCCCTCGGCATCCGGGAAAATGCGCAGACCCGCGCATTTATCGGCAAGCTTGGGCACAATGTCCAGCGTGTCGGTGTCCCTGACCCCCAGCAGAATCATGATTCCCGGCCCGATGGCGCGGGGCTCGCCGCCTTCCACCCGCACACTGGCGGAGGAAACGGCCTGAATAACTGCTCGCATTGCGTTAACTCCTTGTCACCTTGAGCACGTCCCGCACCTTGGAAAGGCGCGCCACCACACGGTTGAGGTGCTCGGTATTGTTGATGCCGATGGTCAGGCTGACCACGGCACAGTTGTTTTCAACCTGACGGGCGTTCATGGCATAGATGGGCACCCGGATATCGGCCAGTGCGCTGAGCACGTCCTGCAGCAGCTCGTTGCGGTTCAGGGCAATGATCTCCAGCCCGGCCTTGTAGCTGTCCTTGACGCTGTCTGCCCAGTAGGCCTTGACCCAGCGGGGAGCGTTGGAGGGGTCCTTCATGCTGGCAACGGCGTTGGCGCAGGTCTGCTTGTGGATGGAAACGCCGAAGCCGCGGGTGATAAAGCCCACGATGGGGTCGCCGGGCAGCGGGCTGCAGCACTTGGCAAACTTGATGGGGGTGTTATCGAAGCCCTCCACCACCACGCCGTCGGTGGCGTGCACGCGGCTCAGGTCTACCTTGGGCAGATCCTCCACCGATTTATTCTCCTCGGCCTCGGCAGCCTTGAGTTTCTGCCACTCTTCCTTGAGTTTGGGCAGGCAGTTGGCAATGGTCATGCCGCCGTAGCCGATGGCGGCGTACAGCTCCTCGGCGTTGTTCTGGCGCATCCGGCGGGAGCAGCCGTCGATAAAGGCATCCAGCTGGTCGTCCGGGATGATGATCATCTCCCGGCGCAGCTCCTTGGACAAGGCGTCCCGTCCCTGCTGGATATTCTCCTCCCGGATGGGGTTTTCCGGCTCCTGCCTCTGCAGCTGCGCGGCTGGAAGCAGAACCGGCGCAAGCAGCGCGGCGACAAGCAAAAAGCCTGCCAGCGTGCGGAACCAACGATTGGCCCAAAGTTTTTTCATATGTCCTCCCAGATAAAAAAGCGATTTATGCGGCATTCAAGCGGCAAAAATGCTTCTGACTCTTTTGGCGTTTGAATACCGCACAAGCCCGCACGGATGTGCGGGCTGTGCTGTATTGGAATTTGGTTTATTTGGAGTAAAGCTCCAGGAAGCGCATCAGGATGGTTGCAACCTGCGCGCGGGTCGCGGTGGACTGCGGGTTGAGCTTGCCACCCATACCCTGGATCAGGCCCTCGGCGACAGCCCAGCGCATCGCGTCGACCGCATATGTGTTGACCTTTGCCGCGTCGGAGCAACCGGAGAGGTCAGCAGAAGCGCTGACATCATAGCCCTTCAGCTTCGCGTAGCGGTAGAGCATGGCGGCGAGCTGCTCACGGGTGATTTCGCCTTCCATGTTCGTGCCGTCGGAAATGCCGTTGTCCATCGCCCACTTCTGGCCTGCCGCGTACCACGGCGTGCCGTTCGTGTTGACGCCCTCGACACGGGCAAGGATCGTAACGATCATGCCGCGCGTGGTGGTGGCGTTCGGGCTGAAGCCGTTCTTGGAGGTGCCGTTCATAAGACCCTTTTCAGAGACATACTTCACAGCATCCTCGTACCAGCTGCCGGACGGAACATCCGTGAACATGGAACCCGTGGTGGGCTTGTCGTCCTTCGGCTTGCTCGGCGTGGTGGGCTTCGACGGAGTGGGAGGTGTAGGCGTAGGCGGATTCGGAAGATCAGCATATGCCTTTTCACAAGCGAGAAGGACATCGTAGTTAGTGACAAGTTCCTTCTGCGCATCGGTCAGCGCGTCATAAGCCTTGCGTGCCTTTTCAAGCTTCGGGCCGCTGCTGCTTGTAACAGAATCAACACCGCCGATATCATCAATCAGCTTGATAACTTCCTGTGCCGCAGCCTTGTCGATCTCTTCCTGCTCTGCCTGCTGCTTCAGTTCCTCATAGCGTGCTTCAGCTGCTTCCAGATTTGCCAGTGCTTCAGGATACTTCTTCTGGAAGATCTCCTTCTGCGCGTCCGTCAGTGCATCATATGCTGCATGGGCGGCTTCAATGGCGGCCTTGCTCTCAAGCGTGACATTTTCAGGCAAGCCAATATCCTCGATTGCCTGATTTGCCTTCTTCGCGGCATAAGCATCTGCAAGTTCTTCTTCAATCTGAGCGCGCTTGGCAACTGCGGCTTTGAGCTTTTCGGTATTTGCTAACGGGTCGCAGAGCGTATTGTCAATCACATCCAGATACGTCTCATTGCTTCCCAGCAAGTCATCTCCGTAGGTCTGACGCAGTTCCGCAATCATAACCGTCAGCTCTGTCTTGTCGCCGCTGTCGCCAGTGATACTGGGCTGACCCCATGCAGAGTTATCAGCATTCAGGTCGGCGCCGTATCCCCAAACCGTGAACTGCCAGCGCATGACATCGCCATCGGACATCTGCCAGTTGGCTGCACCGACACCCGGGAAGGAGGGCAGATCGCTGTCATTGACATTGCTGATGGAGTACATCCAGCCGGACATCTGGTGATAATCGAACTCACCGAGATAGTTGCCGGTATTGTACTTATCGTAGTCAATCGCGCCTGCGGAATCCGTGATGTACTTCGGAACAAATGCGTTTTCCTGACCGGGCCAGTAAACCTGTGCCAGATAGAAGCTGTCCGTCAGCGTACCGGTGTGCATATAGGCGCAGGTCTTATCCGGTTCGCTTTCGTGATAGGTCTGGTACGGCTCCCAGCCGATATCACCGTATTTCTCCTTCAGGGTTTCGATGATCAGATCGCTGATGACGACGCTTGCCGGCGTGTTCTTGTCCACCGTAACAATGGTGGGTTTAATGAAGTAGCCAAGCGTCAGCGTCTGTGCATCCATGGAAACAACAACGTCAATCTTGCCAACGCGATCCGGCGTGATGGCCTGCATGGCCGCCAGTGCCTTGTTGAGCGCGTCGATGATGTTGTTTTCGGGATACTCGCCCTCTGCGGGGCCGGCGTTGTTGATGTCCTCGATACCCTGTTCGTAAGCGGCCACGAGCTTCTGCCACTTTTCAGCGGAGTAGTCCGATTCCGTGTACTTGTCGAACTGCTTTTTCAGGCTCTTGAGCGCCGCTTCTCTGTGGTAGGTCAGGTCATTGCCATCGCCCCAGAATGCGTACAGCGTGACCTCGCCGTAAGGCATGCGTGCCGTGGTCGGATCCCACTTTTCGCCGGAGCCGTCCTTGGTGTAGTACCAGCCCATGAACGACTTGCCGGAGTAGGATGCGCTCGGCACCTTGCTCTCGTCAATCTCATCGTGTACCGTCCCGGTCAGCGCTGTGCTGCTGCTCAGTGTGCCGCCGTTGGCGTCAAAGGTGATCGTGCCCTGCTGCGTGGCATACATATAGAGCGCACCGGCACCACGCGGGCCATAGAGGAAGCTGAGACCGGAAAGGGGAGCCGTGCCGGCGGTGACACCAGCCGGGCGGATCTTCTTGTCGTAGGTCGTTTCGTTCGGGTCATTATAGGCGCTGATCTGCTGCAGCTGCCACTGGCCGTCCACGAGCTTGAACGTATCGGTATCTGCATAGATGTTCGTATAGACCTGTCGGCCGCCAAAGAACGCATATACCTCACCGAACTGGTCGAGTGCCATGCCGGTTCTTTGCGCATCGACTCTCGGCATATCGGCCAGTGACGGCAGATCCTCTGCTGTTTTGCTCTCTGTGCTGAAGCGCTGGTAGGTATAGGTGCCGGTCTTCAGCAGCAGATAGCCGGGGGACTGGCTGACGATCTCCGCAGACGTCGTTGTGACGGACTCCCATGCGGAGCCGTCATAATGATACAGACCGTTTTCAGACCCGGCCCATGCGTCAACTGCAGAAAACTGTGCAAAGGAATTGAAGCTGTAGCCATGCGTGCTCCATGCTGTGCCGTTCCAATGGTACAGATTCTGCCAGATATCCGTGCCGGACAGGATCAGAACCGCCGAGCCGGAGCTCCGCGGATCCGCAAAGTTCCAGTTCCCATTGCCGTCCTTTACATACATGGAGAAGCAGGAGTCCGGGATCATGGTCCATGTCTTCTGCTCACTGTTCCAGCGATAGAGGAACTCGTTGCCCATGGGGGTACCGGTTCCGCTGCCCGTATAGCCAGGTGTAGAAATCTTGTCGATTTCAAGCGGCATGACCTCAACCGCAGCAATCAGGCCGTCGTCGCCATCCGGACCGACCGCGATCACGCCGTTGTACGCCATCTTCGGGATCATAGTCGGCAGACCGCTGCCTATGCCCTTGAGATCCTGCACGCCGGTCTCATCCCATGAGCAAATGCCGTTCTTGCCGTAGAAATACGCCTCCAGCTCCTTCGTCACTGCATTCACGCGCGTATAAACGCCCGCAATGTTGGGGCCGGCATCTGCGGTATTGCCCTGATCGTCCTGATTGTACTTCGGCGTGGTCAGATAGACATAATTGTCGTTTGCCGCCACATTGTTGTTTACCGCGATCTCATAGGTTTTTTCCACCGGATCCAGTGTACCGGCCGTCGTGCGCAGCGTCGCGTGCACCTTCAGCGCACTGGTATTTGGGACCGAATCAATCGTAATATATGCCGTATTATCCTCGCCAGCGCGTAAGGTGTTTCTTGTTCCTATGGTCTGGCTTGTCACAAGCGTCCCGGATGCGGTATAAACATCCATCTGCAGTTTCGGCATAGGTATCGCCGCAGACACCTTGAACGGTACATAAAGCGTCGCCCTTGTGCCCACATACGGCGCCATAACGTCCCGCGTTCCGCCCCAGCCAGGGTTGATAATGTTTGTGCTAGATGTTCTGCTCTCTAAATAAGCACCGTCCAGCAAATCAAGGGTCGCCAGACGGTAATGAGCAGTAAACTCTGTGTTTGCTGTTACATTTGCTGTATATGGATTTTCTAATGAGATAAAGGTGTCATTCTGAGACCAATGATCAAACTCATATCCATCCGCAGGTGTTGCAGAAAGTCTCCACTGATCTGCACCGTTTTGGGAATTGACATATTCGGCAGTCTGTGTACCGGCCGATGAAATTTCCGCACGAACCGTTACATGATATGGCTCCCGG
>OKRS01002328.1_pt1 | contig 10999 bp, 8 predicted proteins | sample 1601191 | NCBI WGS metagenome assembly OKRS01 (sample SAMEA3541509, study PRJEB24748) | human gut metagenome | biome: human gut; feature: human-associated habitat; material: faeces | place: China | collected 2012 | reverse complement strand
CGACCGCGTGAATTACGGTAGCAACAATTTTGGGGTTTCAATCCACGCTCCCCACGAGGGGGAGCGACGCAAAGCCGTGTGCCGGGCGGCGTTGCGCCTCCGCGTTTCAATCCACGCTCCCCACGAGGGGGAGCGACGAATGGCGCGTATGACGCGATAGCCCGCGACAAGTTTCAATCCACGCTCCCCACGAGGGGGAGCGACGACATCATGCTACACCTGATTGAGCAAGTGCGGGTTTCAATCCACGCTCCCCACGAGGGGGAGCGACTCGCCGGCGTTGGATTAACCTCGACCTCCGACGGGTTTCAATCCACGCTCCCCACGAGGGGGAGCGACAGCGGGCGGCCTTGCCGACCTGACCCGCGAGTTGTTTCAATCCACGCTCCCCACGAGGGGGAGCGACCGGACAGAAGGAAGGACAAACTGCGCGGGCAGAAAGTTTCAATCCACGCTCCCCACGAGGGGGAGCGACGACAGCGCCGGGGCGGAGCTGTGATACCGCCCCAACGTTTCAATCCACGCTCCCCACGAGGGGGAGCGACTTTGCAGCACAGGCACGCCATCCTCCGCCGTACCGTTTCAATCCACGCTCCCCACGAGGGGGAGCGACCCGAAATTGCCCAAGTCAATGGCGAGGGCGGGGGTTTCAATCCACGCTCCCCACGAGGGGGAGCGACGCGGACTTTTTGGCGTGCATACAGGATACAGTATGGGTTTCAATCCACGCTCCCCACGAGGGGGAGCGACAACAGCATAGTTCAAATTATTCACATTATTCAGCGTTTCAATCCACGCTCCCCACGAGGGGGAGCGACCGATGTTAAAGAGCGTTCGCTTATTGTCGATATTGTTTCAATCCACGCTCCCCACGAGGGGGAGCGACTATCTGCCGTTTCCGGCACAGCATATATCTTGGCGTGTTTCAATCCACGCTCCCCACGAGGGGGAGCGACCGTCCGCTCTTTTCAGCGCGTCGGTCACAAGGGGCAGTTTCAATCCACGCTCCCCACGAGGGGGAGCGACCTTGATTATAGCGGACTGATTGTTCCCGCGGGGAAGTTTCAATCCACGCTCCCCACGAGGGGGAGCGACCAATAGTTGCCGATTGCCCGCAAATCCCGACTATGTTTCAATCCACGCTCCCCACGAGGGGGAGCGACAACCACGGCGTATCGCTTATTTCGCCATAAAAAGTTTCAATCCACGCTCCCCACGAGGGGGAGCGACGGCTGACATCGCCCATGATGCGCGGCGAAAACGTGGTTTCAATCCACGCTCCCCACGAGGGGGAGCGACAGCGGCGTAGTCTTTAACGCGGGCGATCGCGTAAGTTTCAATCCACGCTCCCCACGAGGGGGAGCGACCGATATGCAGGGCAATATCGGCCAGCTTGGAAAGGTTTCAATCCACGCTCCCCACGAGGGGGAGCGACCAGCAGTACCAGCAGCGCACCGAAATTGCCCAAGTGTTTCAATCCACGCTCCCCACGAGGGGGAGCGACCTCCCCGCGCCCTGAGCGAGGGGCTTAATTTTTGCGTTTCAATCCACGCTCCCCACGAGGGGGAGCGACGGTGATGCCTGGATATTCGACTGGCTCAACTGGAGGTTTCAATCCACGCTCCCCACGAGGGGGAGCGACGAATGCAAGACCGAGCGCGGCAGCTACAACAAAGGTTTCAATCCACGCTCCCCACGAGGGGGAGCGACCATAGCTGGTCAGGCGCGTGGGTATCTTGTCGATGTTTCAATCCACGCTCCCCACGAGGGGGAGCGACCGATGTTGCCCCGGTGCGGCGCGGACGGTGGATCGTTTCAATCCACGCTCCCCACGAGGGGGAGCGACGGATAGCGGGATTTTACTTCTTCGCGCCACGTCCTGTTTCAATCCACGCTCCCCACGAGGGGGAGCGACGCTATTTGTCAACCGACGATCCTGTGCTAATGCCTGGTTTCAATCCACGCTCCCCACGAGGGGGAGCGACGCAAAAAGCCCGCGGTGGGATATGGTTTTGTAGCCGTTTCAATCCACGCTCCCCACGAGGGGGAGCGACTTGCATACATAATCCCCGATGAGCGCGTAGTCCGTGTTTCAATCCACGCTCCCCACGAGGGGGAGCGACGCAGAACGGCACGAATATGGCCGTGATGCAGTCCGGTTTCAATCCACGCTCCCCACGAGGGGGAGCGACGCTTGGTGCGCGTGCCCGTGCCGACCTGATACCACAGTTTCAATCCACGCTCCCCACGAGGGGGAGCGACGATATGCAGGGCAATATCGGCCAGTTGGGCAAGGTTTCAATCCACGCTCCCCACGAGGGGGAGCGACCCCTTTCCTTTGTACCGTGCGGATTGCAGCCGCACGGTTTCAATCCACGCTCCCCACGAGGGGGAGCGACAAAACACGGCGTGACGATTCAGGACGTGGCGCGAAGTTTCAATCCACGCTCCCCACGAGGGGGAGCGACGGCGTTAAACCCTGACGTTCGCAATTATCATAAATGTTTCAATCCACGCTCCCCACGAGGGGGAGCGACTTGTCCTTATCGCGCAGGGCATAAAGGCGGTAAGGGTTTCAATCCACGCTCCCCACGAGGGGGAGCGACGATTGCTCTGCGGGCTGGGGTTATGCGCCCAGTTGTTTCAATCCACGCTCCCCACGAGGGGGAGCGACGGTTGCTGTCGTCAAAGCCCTTGCCGCTGATAAGGTTGTTTCAATCCACGCTCCCCACGAGGGGGAGCGACACCGCTAAAAAGCCTAACAGCTTCGATAACAACGTTTCAATCCACGCTCCCCACGAGGGGGAGCGACGTACTATTAACGGCACTTTAGATGTCGCTGATATTGTTTCAATCCACGCTCCCCACGAGGGGGAGCGACGTTGCTGATTCGTTAGGGTTTTCAGAGGTTTATATTAAGTTTCAATCCACGCTCCCCACGAGGGGGAGCGACGGCGGAAAAGTGCATTTGTATGCAGCATTTCCGCGAATTTACTGAATATTATCCATTGCGGCACGGTGACGCGTGCTGTATCGCGCCGCAGGATTGCATTATTCAGGCTTTTTTCGGTGCGAAGAAGCGGTGTTTTTATGTACGCTTATGCTTCGCACTAAAGAATAAAGGTGTCCGTGGGTAAATATGAGCTTTTCGCGCCAAAGTGCTCTATCTTATTCTCGAAATTCTTTCCGAGGTAATAGAACCTTAGACTATCTTTCTCTTTATCCATTATAGCACACAATCGCGCTTTTAGCATACGGCATTGTGCGGAATCGAGCATACATTCAAACACCGAATTCTGCACGCGCTGACCGTAGTCTACGCATTGCTTGGCTATCTGGCGCAGCCTCCGCTTGCCGTCGGCATCTTCTGTATTAACATCATATGTTATCAGCACAAGCATTTTCACTCCCCCGTAGCTTTATTTCCACAGAAACGGCGGATAGTCGTCCAAGTCGCCGCGAAGATAACGTCCGAGCAGCTGCGCCTGAATATACGGTATCAGGCCCCATTTAAGCTTTTCACCAAGGTACGGATGCTTCAGTTCTTCCCTTTTCTTATCCTGCCAAGTCTTTATGAAGCTTCTTCTGCCCTCATCGGTAAGCAACACCGCGCCGCTGTCCTGCATCACAAAATCCGTCTTTTTCACCATGCGGTTGTTTATCAGCTTCAGCACAAATCTGTCCGCCATGCACGGCCGCAGTTCTTCCATCAGGTCAAGCGCAAGTGATTCCCGCCCCGGCCTGTCCCTGTGCAAAAAGCCAACGTATGGGTCAAGTCCGCTGCTTTCAAGCGCCGATGCACAATCGTGCGCAAGCAGGCTGTATGCAAAGGACAGCATTGCGTTCACCCGGTCAAGCGGAGGCCGTCTGCTCCTTGAATTGAAGTAAAACACATCCTTCGCGTTGAGTATCATTTCGTCAAACGCGCCGAAGTATGTATTCGCGCCGTTGCCCTCTATCCCGCGCAGGCTTTCCATATTTTCCGCCGAAATCGCCTGTGGCAGGAGTGCCTTTATGCTCTGCGATGCCTCCGCCAGCTTCGTATCGTCAACGCGCATGCCGTGGTCTCTGCGCGTGCGCTCTATGCTCCACCTTGAGTTATACAGCTTTGCAAATATCATCGTCCGCGCAATTTTGCAGCTTGCGTGCATATCGTCCGCCGTTCTGTATTGAGTGCGCCGCAGCAGCACATTCCCGCTTATTTCGCCGGATACCCGCGCGAGGAACCGCCCGTTCGGCGTGCAGAGTGCGAACCCCACACCGCGCTTGGCGCATGCACCCATAAGCGCTGGTGATGCGCCGGCATATGAAAACGATACTATGCCCTGCAATGTGTGCAGCGGATATCTGGCAACCTCCTGCTTGTCCCGCATTGCAACCACGTTTTCACCTTCAAGCGACAGGTATATGTCCTCCGAAAGCACATAAAACGTATTAAGGAACCTTTTCATGTGATCTCCTCCATCGCCGCCCTTATGTACGCGCCGACAGAGCGCTTTTTCATGAGCGAAGGCAAGCACAGTTCATTCAGCGAACATGCCGCGCAGGACTTGGTCGGCTTAACCTTCGGCGTATAGCCGCGGCTGTACATATCGTGCATTTCGGCTATCGCCTCAAGCACCTCCTTGCGCAGTTCGTCCGTGAAGGTTATTTCCATGCGCCGCCTCGGCATGCCGTAAAACAATGCACCGCGCTCTATTTTACAGCACAGCATATGCTCAAGGCACATAGCCTGCGCGCAAAGCTGCAATGTGTCCCCCGTGTCCGTCCTGAATTCGCCGCGCTTGTATTCCACGGGATACGGCTGCCACAGCCCTTCTTTACCGCGCATTAGTACTCCGATGCTGCCTCTATGGAACTCCAATGCGTCGCATTGACCGGATATGCCAAGCTCTGCCGAGTGCACATATACACCGCGCCGTATAATAACATCGCCGCGGCTTTCGTTAAATTCCGCGTCATGCACATGCTCGTGCATCAGTTCGCCGTCCACCGTGCGGTAGTTCTCCGCCCACAGCTTTTCTATGTGTATCAGCGCCCATTGCCTTCGGCAGAACCTGAAATGCTGTAGCCCCGATATCTGGAGATAATCCTCCTCACGATAGTCGGTTATATTCTTATGCATTCAACGCCCGAAGGGAGCGCTGCTTCATCAACCGAAACATTGTAATCCGAATACGCGCGCGGCGTATCCACTCCTTCTCTGCGCTCAGCCTTTACCAAATCGAAAAGCTTATATGCCGGCGCGTTGCCAAGCTCCGAATCATGCTTGAACACAATAAGTTCCCTTGTGGCCATTTTCCCGCGCGCAGCTGCATGGTCAACTTCAAACATATTCATTATCGCCTGCCACAGCAGTTCAAGATCCTCCTCAGAAAATCCGGTGGTCTTGCGTGCAAGGTTGGCAGAAACGTAGCCTTCCGCCCTATATAGCGCATAAGGAACAATATATTTGCGGCCCATCTCCGTGCCCTTCTTTTCGGCGTCCGCCTCCGTTGTTATGGCAACGCGGGTTATGGTCACTTCCTGCGGCATTATCGGGTCCACGCTCTTTGCAAAGCTTAGCTGCACGGGGCCGCGCACCTGGCCGCAGTTCAGCTTGTCCTTCACAAATGTTGTCATCACGGCGCCGAACGTACGGATATCATAGAAGTTTTTGCACATGAAGTCCCGTATTTCAATGTCCAGATTCTCTTTCTTTTTCTTCGCGTCCGCAACCTTTGCCGGTTCTATTCCAAGGTAGTCGTACGCCTCGCGGTCGCTCCTGTTCAGCGGCACATTATCCTTTATATATATGCGGTAGCCGCTTTCGCCTTCCTTTACGGTTTCCACATAGTTGCGTATTTTGCGCTTTAGGCAAACGTCTGTCACCAATCCGTAACCGGTTTCCGGGTCTATGCGCGGCATGTTGCCGGAATCGGGGTCGCCGTTGGGGTTGCCGTTCTCCACGTCAAACAGTATCACGAAATCGTAGCGGTTCTTAATAGCTTCCATTGTTATCTGTCCTCCTTTTTAGTATAAAACCATTGCTTTTGATGATAATAGCCAAGATCGAACGAGCATTGTTCCTGCGATGTATGCTTTATCGGGTACGTTTCGTCAAATACATCTTTTAGTTTACCAACTTCCATGTCGAACCACCTTGCTCTATCTTTATTAAGTCTGTAGAGTTTGCGAAGATGGCTTTGATACAGCCCATTCAGCAGTTTGAATGTCCGTGCCGGAGTAGACATGGCGGAAATATAATATTTATCCACAATCGTGGCATTTATTTCCGGGTTGACCTCCTTCTGCACCTTTTCATAATAGGCGAACAGCCTTCCGAGCGTATATGGTATATTTGTGCTTTGTTCATTAAGGCTCACCGTCAATACCTCCTTTGGACAGCCCTTATTTGTGTTTTTCAGATAATATGCCTTGATTATCGCCGCGCGGCCGCGGGTTATGTTCCGTTCGGCCCTTATGCGCAGCATTGCCCCGTTCAAAAGCGCCGCCGGATATGCCGTGCCTGCGAATATCGCCCGCGCCGTGGACTTTGCAAGCACGGAGCTTGGTTTTTTATCCTGGGATTTCGGGTTCACGGTTTCATTCAGCATGGCCCATATGGGCAGGGTGTCGAATTTATCGAACTTGCTTTTTGCTATCTCCATGCGCTCGTAATGCTCGTTCACGTTGCGTATAAAGCTGCCGAACTCATTGCGCAGGAAAAAGCTTACGGACAACCGCGCTGCGTTCGGAGCAAGCCCGAGCACATAATACGGTCGTTTCGGGTCTATTTTCAGCTCATTGCAATACTTGCCTTCCGTTATTCGCTTTACCGCCGCGTAAAGGTCGGCGTCGCTCAGTCCGGTGTTGTTATCGTCCCCGAACATCCACATATTGGTCAGCCCGTTATACTGTTCCTCCGCTCCTTCAGCCCAGCATACAACGGTAGTATCGCCTATGCGGTGCACGTTTTCCTTATCGGACAGCAGATAATTCAGCGCGGATGTGTACGCAAACGCCGCGTACTTGCCGACAGGCGCATTGTAATTCTGCTCCTTCCCGTATGAGCAGAATGCGGACGCATTGAACGATACCAGCGCCGCGCCGCTCGACTGCGCATCCGCAACGCCTTTTATTGCCGGATGAGTTGGTACAATAACGTCATCTTTCCCCGTAACAAGGCATTGCATCCGTTCTCCGTCGCTGCTGTCATAATATTTCTGCCATGCGGCCTTTATCTCCGCGTCCTCGGCAGCAAGGCGACCGTTTACATAGAACGTTACATTGCCGCCTTTGTACAATTCATTCAGATTTTCGACTATCAGCGGATGCTCGGCAGCCGACGCGGGCTCCCACCCATCAAAGAAATTGAGTATCGCCCTTGCCGCCGCGGTGTCTATACCGTCAAGCAGCTCACGGTGAAAGCCTTTGCAGGCTTCAAAGCATTCCTTAGCGCGTTCAGGTTTACCCTTGCCGTCTATACCCAGCATATATGCGGAATTATCCCAAAGAAAATTCGACGCAATGCCGGAGGAACGTTTCACAGCCGCGGGCAATATTTTATCCATCGGCACAAATTGCGTCTTTTTGCCGGAAACCACTTCCTTAAACTGAGGAACGATGCCAAGCAGCGTGCCGTCCTCGTCAATCTCCAACAGATAGCTTATCTTCACCGTGTTCCAGCCTTCGCGCGCTATTTTGCCCTGCTCCGCCAAATCTTCATACAGTTTAGTCAGCGCCTGAAGTATCATGACTTCACCCCCTCGCTGCCTATCGGCGGAACGGTTATGACCCCGTCCTTCATGCTCGCTCTGAAGAACATAGGCCGTATGCCGTCTGAATTTGAATAATCCATGTCCAGCAGCATCCAGCCAAGATCCCTTTCGCCTTTCAGTTCCTCGGGGCAGGGCGGCAACCCCTCGCAAAGACCAAACCTCGCCGGAAATTCCCGCGTGCCCAAATACGGCTGATGATAGCACTGGCCTTTCTCCGCGCGCCGCTTTACCATCTGCTGAAACTTTGCAGGATTATCGCTTGCGCTGGCCTGCTCAGTCATGTCGAAATGCGCCTCTATCACATAGTGCACATCCTTCAGCACCATCGCCGCGCGCTGCTGTATGCTTTCGGACGTTGCAATGTACGCTTCGCCGCTGCCTTTTTCCATTATTGTTTTAAGCTTGCGGCCGCTCACAACATCCTTGACCTCGTTACGCCTTATATTTGTAAAGCGTATAGGCGCACGCACATAGATTTTGTCTATGTGCCATCTCAGCCCCGGGTGCCACAGTATTGCTTCAACTATGCCCCGCGCTGCCGAAGGAGTCATCACATCGTAACTCACGCGCTCCGTTTTAAGCTCGGGTCTGCTGAAGCAGGCGTAGTCGCCCCATACTTCTATCCTTACAGACAAGATATCACTCCTTTCGCTGTTTATCATCGTCATGTTAACCATATATTACCATCGCCGTTGCGATTTGTCAACTTCATTTATTTTTATGTTTTAGATTTCATTTGAATTTACGTTTGTATTCGTACAGCATCCATGCTATACTGTGTTGTCGAGTTTTGCCTCGGGGATTGAAATATTTATTTTTATGTTTTAGCAACAGGGTCAATGGCGCAAGTTTTCTTGCGCCATTGGCTTATATCATAAAATTTGCGTCGCTGCTCTCCTCTATCCTCAGCCCCATTTTTTCATCATAAATGCCTGTGTTTATCAGCACGGCGTTTTCATCGTCTATCATTTCTATGCAGCCCGAATAATAGAGCGTTTCAAACTGGTTTTCGTATATAGTCACTCCGTAGCGGCCTGCCTCTCTGAATAGCTTGCGGGACTTTTCGCCGCTTCTCAGCCGCGCAATGCTCTCCACGCCTTTGCCAAGCGGTATGTATACCGTCCGCGTGTTCTGGTCAATTATGCGGAACTTCTCGGCAACCGTTTTGAACGGCATCATGCCGTAAACCTTGTCCTTTTCAAACGCCTCCACCACGCGCGCCTTGTCCGTCCCGTCGCCGAGATAAGCCCTGTATGTGTTGAAATACTTGCGCACAACCTCCGGCGAACCTATGTCCTCCTCCCCGCGCATGGCGCTGTTAGCCGCAGATATGTTCATTTTCAGCATTCTCGGCGCACGGTGTTCGCCCGTAAATACGGTAACCATGCTCTCCTTGCGGCTGCGCTTGCCTTCGCGGTTGCATCGTCCCGCCGCCTGAAGTATGGAGTCAAGCCCGGCCATTTCCCTATATACCGTCGGGAAGTCTATGTCCACGCCCGCCTCTATAAGCGACGTTGAAACAACCCTGCATACCTCGCCGTCCGTCAGCCTTTGCCTGATAATGTCTATGGTTTTTTGCCTGTGTTCGGGGTACATCAGCGTGGACAGGTGAAACCTGCCTTCCTTAGGCAGCTTATTAAACACGGTCTGCGCCGCCTTGCGCGAATTGACTATGCATAGCACCTGCTCATGCCCGCCAAGCCGCGCCGCCAGCGCCTCGTCATCCAGCTCACCTGCCTGTTCAAATGTGACCCGTTTGAACTGCTCATATGTCCGCCTAACTTCCGGACATATCTCTTTTATGGCAATGTTTGGCGCGTATTTTACAATATAATCGTCCACCACCGGCTGTGTTGCCGTGCATAACACGGCGGTGGAGTTGAAATGCGCACACAGCGTGCTTATTGCCGCAACGCAAGGCAGCAGATTTTCGCTTGGCATCATCTGCGCTTCGTCAAATATAATTACGCTGTTTGTTATGTTGTGCAGCTTTCGGCATTTTGAGGAGCGGTTGGCATAAAACGATTCAAAGAACTGCACCGCCGTGGTCACCACCACCGGCGCATCCCAGTTTTCCGCCGCAAGCGCGCTTTTGTAGTCCGCCGAATCGAAGCTTTTATCTTCCTTATCGAATATTATGCCGCTATGATGCTCCAGCACGTTTTTATCATGCAGTATTCCCCTGAATACCTTGGCATTTTGGTCTATTATGGAGGTGTATGGAATTACGTATATTATGCGCTGCATGTTATGTTTCACTGCATGCTTCAGCGCAAACGCAAGCGATGCCGTGGTTTTGCCGCTGCCGGTTGGTGCGCTCAGCGTGTATATTCCCCTTGGACCTTCGCCCGCAGCAAGACATGCGGAAAGTATTTCCCAGCGTTTTTTGTTCAGCTCACTCTGCGGGTTAGCCCACGGAGCAATATGCTTTTCAAAATATGCCAGCAGCGTTGCCATATCATCGTATTCTTCGCGTGCCGCCTTTCCGCCGGACATGAAGTTTTCCGTATCCAAATAGTCCGCATCAACAAGGCATGAGTACAGCATTCTTATCCATACGGATTCATAAAACCTGTCCCCGTAAAAATTCGGCTTTTGTGGGGCTGTTATCGGCCTATCCATGCCGCGCGGCTCTTCTATGCCGCCGCTCATGGCCTTTTTCATTCGGCCGAAGAACGTGCCGTCCCCCGGCGTGTCCATTTTAGCATTACCCACGTCCGGTAATCCGCCGTGATGCCCAGTAATGCATATCGCTTCGTGCACGGCGTTAGCCCTGAAGCATTCAAATGCGCCCGCCGTTGAATGGTCAACTGCCGGCCCGCCGCGCAGCCTTCGCTGAAAGCCCTGAGTGTTTTTGCCGTCATCATGCCGCATCGCTTCAAACTTGGCGTGTTCTTCCGCGCCAAACTGCGCCGCAAACTTTGCGCACAGTTCCGCCGTGCCGCGCTCATGTTCATCAACCATTTGTTCTCTTCCGTCTTCCGCAATATGCGCCAAAAATACCGTTTCATCCATATGCTGTTATCTCCCGGCCTATGCGGCCATGCTCCGCTTGTTCAACTGTGCCTTAGAGTTCAAATACTGTGCCTGTGTTATATTGTTATTATATCAACATTATTTATTGTTAGCAATGCCAATCTTTATTATATTCCCGCCATTTTGATAAATTCTGATATTTATTTTGCCAATGTTATATGGACGTAATTGGGCAAATATAATAAAGATCCCCCCCGCATAGC
>OKRS01002323.1_pt1 | contig 11027 bp, 10 predicted proteins | sample 1601191 | NCBI WGS metagenome assembly OKRS01 (sample SAMEA3541509, study PRJEB24748) | human gut metagenome | biome: human gut; feature: human-associated habitat; material: faeces | place: China | collected 2012 | reverse complement strand
ACAATACAAAGCAAATGTTTTTATGAAAAATGTGCTCAAAAACATATTGTTTTCGATTTGTTTTACAGAATAGAGGGAAATACGGGCGATTTCACCTTTTATATATTCATGCGCGCGAAGAAGACTGTGAACGGGAACAGGGTTGGTGAAGATGAAGAAAAAAAAGAAACCAAGGGGCTTTCATGGGGGAAAAGGAGGAAAAAGGGGAAGGGAGAGGAGGTACGGATGGTGGTGGCATGAAGGGGAATGGCGACAATGTGTGGGAAAACACAAGGAAAGAAGAAAGAAATGAAGTTGCCCGATTATATACAGGAAGACACCTGATTCCTTTTTAAAGACACTTTTTTGTCAACAAACACCTCAAAGGAATTGAGCATCCAGGAGAATATGCACGTAAATATTTCCAGACTGTTTTTCATTCACGGGACAACGTTTGTAGCGCAAATAGTTGATTTCACGGATAAAATGTTAAAAAAGAACTAAACTATAATAAAAGAGATACGATGTTGAGAGGTTTTTGATAACTTTGCACTTATACTCATTTGTATGAAGCCATAATAGCACCGGGTGAAAGCAAGTAATGCGAAGACAAGACGGAAAAGGGAAAATCATCTTGTACTGAAACATTCCACCCCCTACTATTGAAAAATACTTATAGTAAAGGATTTACTACGTAAAACAAGATTCAACCTATAGTTAGAAGAAATAAACAATAGTATAATGCAAACAAACGTGAAGCCTGCAGAAGGCAAATTAGGAATAATGATTGTCGGCAACGGTGCCGTTGCCACAACATTCATGACAGGTGTGCTGATGACACGCCGCGGTTTGACAAAGCCTATCGGTTCGATGACCCAATACGACAAGATTCGCGTTGGCAAAGGAAACGACAAGAAATATCTTCACTACAAAGATATCGTGCCATTGGCAAAGCTCGATGATATCGTGTTCGGCACATGGGACGTTTATCCACAGAATGCGTATCAGGCAGCGATGTATGCCGAAGTGCTGAAAGAGAAAGACATCAACCCTGTGAAGGACGAACTGGAGAAGATAAAGCCTATGAAGGCAGCCTTCGACAAGAATTACGCAAAACGTCTCAACGGCGACAACGTAAAAGACTGCAAGACCCGCTGGGAGATGGTAGAGGCCCTGCGTGAGGACATCCGAAACTTCAAGAAGGAGAACAACTGCTCACGCATCGTAGTAATCTGGGCTGCCTCAACAGAAATCTATGTTCCTGTAGACGAGAACATCCATTATTCTCTGGATGCCCTTGAAAAAGCGATGAAGGCTGATGACCGCGAGCACATAGCACCATCCATGTGCTATGCCTATGCCGCTCTGACAGAAGGTGCACCATTCATCATGGGAGCACCAAACACGACAGTAGATATTCCTGCCATGTGGGAACTGGCAGAAAAGACGAAGATGCCTATCTCTGGAAAGGATTTCAAGACAGGACAGACACTGGTAAAGAGCGGCTTCGCTCCTATCATCGGCACACGCTGCCTTGGACTGAGCGGATGGTTCTCTACAAACATACTCGGTAACAGAGACGGTCTTGTTCTCGACGAGCCGGCAAACTTCCACACCAAGGAGGTGAGCAAGCTCTCCACACTTGAGACCATCCTGAAGCCGGACGTGCAGCCGGACCTCTACGGACACGGCAACGACGAGGACACACAGTATTACCACAAAGTGCGCATCAACTACTATCCGCCACGCAACGACAACAAGGAGGGATGGGACAATATCGACATCTTCGGATGGATGGGCTACCCGATGCAGGTAAAGATAAACTTCCTCTGCCGCGACTCCATCCTTGCAGCACCACTGCTGCTCGACCTGTGTCTGCTGAGCGACCTTGCGGCAAGAGCCGGACGCTACGGCACACAGCGCTTCCTGAGCTTCTTCCTAAAGAGTCCTATGCACGACTACACAAAGGGCGAAGAGGCAGTAAACAACCTTTATCAGCAATATACAATGCTCAAGAATGCCATCCGCGAAATGGGAGGATATGAAGCAGATGAAGAAATTGACTAACAGACATATAGTAAAGATTATAATGTGGTCGCTACCAGTAGCAATACTGGCAGCGATTGCTTTTATAATGACCCCGTCGATACTCCCCGAGAGCCACGACGGAATGAAGCGAAGTGTTGTGATGATAGAATGCAGAGAATACTACGAGATTGTCTGCAACGGAAAGGTCATTGCCTATTGCAACGACATAAAGAGCGACTCCACTCTAAACATCGTGAAGGCGGAAGCCGACAGCGACACAGAGCGCAAAGCAATGGTTTGCGGATGCTGGATAAACAAGTTCTCGTTCATCCCGTCATGCCAGGGACGCATCCTCACGGCAAACCCCTTCAGCAACAACGACAATCTGCTCTCAATGGCAAACAGCAACCCTGAAAACATAATAGAAAAGACCATCGCCAAGCATGAGGAGATGTTTGCCACCGACAAGAAGAGAGAGGCAGAACTCAACTATTATCTCGACACACACAACGTGAAAGACGACGGCTACAACACCATTGCCGCATACGCCGAAGAGAACAAAAGGAAAAAAGAAAGTCTTCTGAACAGCATCGACATCTTGAAGTCGCTGCAGAAAGAAAAGAAGATAAAGATCAGAAAGAGAAACAAATACACCCTCCTCTACCCCACCACTACAAGAAAGACAGGCAGAGTGTTCTGCCACCTGTTGGCAGAAGAATCAGAAGATGCGCCTAAAGGAACGATTGTTTTGCAGACGGAAAACGAGTTCATGCCGGAAGACGCCAACAGCCTTTACACATTCAAAGTCTTCTGTCTCATACCCGAAAAGGGCGACAGCATAGCCATTGCCGGTATATTCGGTCTGACTGAGAAGAGCACACCCAACGCAGCTCTGCAAAAACCGAACGTATTCAAAGGCGCCACTATATCAACAGAGAGGCACGACACTCCCCCTCTGCTCGCTCCAAACGGAGCACCGATATTCAACAGAAACGGATTCTTCATCGGCATAAACAATAAGGGAGGAATAGCACAATGAGAAAGATTCACCTTATTATATATATAACGACAGCCCTTCTGCTTGTTTCGTGCAACGGCAGAAGCCCTCTCGACACCACGACCATCTACGACGGCGACTATTGCTATCGGGGAGAGATGAGCAATGGAAAGAGAAACGGCTATGGGGTGTTGTCGATAAAAGACAGCATCATATACAGCGGAACGTGGAAAGACGGCAAGCGATGCGGCTACGGCACCACCACCGACTCCTTAGGCAGACAGATAACCGCCCTATGGCAAGCCGACACGATTGTCAGCGGCACAAGGCAGGACTCTCTCGGAACATACCACGGAGGGTTCAGCAAAGAGCTTCTTGCCGACGGCCACGGCACATGGAGAGGAGCCAACGGTGAGTTCTACACCGGAGAGTGGGCAGGCGACCATCGCAACGGATTCGGATGCGGAGTGGCAGAAAGCGGAAAGGTAAAAGCCGGTGACTGGCGCAAAGGCAAATACCGCGGAGAACAGATGCTGCACACGGCAGACAGGATTTACGGCATCGACGTGTCAAGATACCAGCACGAAAAGGGACGGAAGAAATTCAGTCTCGACTGGTCTGCAGTCAGAATCGTCGGTTTGGGAGCCGGCAGAAAGAGTTCCGGCAATATAGACTACAAGATTTCCTTCGCCTACATAAAATCGACAGAAGGCACAACAATACGAAACCGCTATTTCCCTTCCGACTATGTCCGCGCCAAGAAGAAAGGCATTGCCGTAGGCGCATACCACTTCTTCTCTACCAAGAGCAGCGCCGCAAAACAGGCACATTACTTCCTGAAGCACACCACTCTGCGCATCGGCGACATGCCTCCTGTACTGGACGTTGAGCCAAGCGACACACAGATAAGGCAGATGGGCGGAGCAGAAGCCATGTTCCGCAGCATAAGAACATGGCTTGCCATCGTGCGCAACGCCACAGGCACCAAGCCTGTCCTGTACATAAGCCAAGGCTTCGTAAACAAATACCTGCCGCAGGCACCGGACATCAGGAGCAACTATCCGATATGGATTGCACGCTACGGACAATACCGCCCAGACATCCGCCTTGCCTTCTGGCAGCTAACCCCATACGGCAGAGTGAGAGGCATACACGGAGAAGTGGACATCAACGTTTTCAACGGCTACAAAGAGCAATTTGCGGAATTCCTGCAACGGGAAACAATAAAGAAATAAGACGGCAGCAGATGAATTCATACAGTTTTAACATCGTCTCCACTTCCGTGCATCATTATTTTATGTAACTTTGCACCCAAACGCTGAATAAACAATAATAACAAAGAATATGACAAACAAACCTCTTAGAGCATTTGCCACTATCATTGCCATGGTAGGTGCCTACATCACATCTGCCGCCCAGATTCCCGAAGGCTACTACGACTCGCTGAAAGGAAAGAAAGGGGCAGAACTGAAAAATGCAGTGTACAACATCATCAAGGATGCCAACGTATTGTCTTACGGTTCCGGCTACGGAAAGACCTGGTGGGGATTCTGGCAAACCGACCGTACAGAAGACGGACGCTTCATTGACCGCTACTCTCCTGAGAGCATCTGGCCACAAAGCACAAGCCAAGGTGCCGTAGGCGCAGGAATGAACATCGAGCACTCCTTCCCCAAAAGCTGGTGGGGAAAGACAGAAAACCAGGCATATAAAGACCTCTACAACCTGATGCCCTGCGAAAGCAAGATAAACAGCAGCAAGAGCAACTACCCGATGGGAAAGGTTGTGAACGCAAGCATCGCCGACAACGGAGCGACAAAAGTAGGCAAGGGCAGCGACGGCAAGAACTATTGGGAGCCGGCTGACGAATGGAAAGGCGACTTCGCACGCGGATATATGTATATGGCTACCTGCTATAAAGACCTTAAATGGACCGGTGCCGGACTGCAGATCCTACAGCAAGGCGACTACCCCACCCTGCAGAAATGGGCTTACGAACTCTTTATCAGCTGGGCAAAAGCCGACAAGCCGACACAGCTCGAGATTACCCGCAACAACGCAGTAAGCAAGATACAGGGCAACCGCAACCCGTATGTCGATTTCCCTAACCTTATGGAATATGTATGGGGCGACAGTATCGACTACGCCTTCGACCCAGCCCATACCGAGTGTTCAGAAAACTACTCCGGCAGCGACACGCCTATTGGTCCGTCAGAGGAAACGATAAAGGAATATGTGTTCACACAAGACGACGGAGGCTTCACCACAGAGACAACGACCTGTCCTGAGGGCAAGACGATATGGAAGCTGAAGAACGAATACGGATGGGTAGGCTCAAGCTACTTCGGAAGCATGCAGGAAGGCGACGCACGCCTCGTTTCCCCCGAGATTGACCTTTCGGAATACGCAAAAGTAACGATGAGCTTCGAACATGCCGCCAACAAGATGAACGATGTCGTGCCAAAAGACAAGTTCTCTGTTGAGATACGCTGCGACGGAAATACATCAATCATTGACAGCGGACTGATAAAATGGCCGAAGGGAACAAGCTGGACATACAACGGCTCCGGCGACATACCACTCAACGACTATGCTGGAAAGAAGATACAGATTGTGTTCCACTACACCGGAAACACCGAGTCTGCCGGAACATGGGAGATAAAGAACCTCCACATAAAGGGAATAAAGAACACAGCCTCCATCAGTGCTGCCACCCTAAGCGACGGCTCCTTCTTCAACGGCAATGCCAGCGACGGATGCTATTCCATCGACGGACAGCGCATTAGCGCCCCTGCTGCCTACAGGGGCATCATGATTATGAAACAGGGCGGAAAGACCTGGAAAGTGGCAAAATAAAGAAAACGCTTCATACATAAGACAAGACGGAACCACCGCCAATCCCGCAAGCAAGAGAATGACTTGCAGGGGTTGGCGGTGGTTGTTTTCTATATAAATGGTGTCATGTACACAGGGAGGCAGATTGTATTGCCGTCTTTCTGCAAATCCTTTGTGTATACAAGATATCGCTGGTCCACTACATGGGAGTATTTCTCACAAAACATGTCAAGGGAGGTGTGAGACTTATAACCAGACGACTTTACCTCCACTGGATACAGTTTAGAACCTCGTGAAAGCAGGAAATCTATTTCGTAACTATGAGTGTCATCTTTCTTCCAGGTATAGTAAAACAGTTTGTTTCCCGAAGCTGTCAGCATCTGCGCCACAAGATTTTCATATACATATCCGAGATTTGTACTGAGCTTGTCGCTGAGCAATTTCTGGTAAATCACGTTTTCCGTGAAATCTTTATCCCAAAACGCCAAGGTTATAAACAGCCCGGTATCAGAGCAGAAGATTTTGTATTTTGAAGGGTCGCGATGCAACGAAAGACCTATATTTGGGTCATTGGAATGGTATGAGAATACTACCGTCTTGCTGTCTTCAAGATTGTTGAGCATGGAAATCAGCTTTTCGTTGTCTGTATCTCCAATTGCGGAATACGGCTTATACCTGTTGCTGTTCTTTCCGAGTTGGGCCGGTATATCAAGAAACATCCTTTCAATGCGTCCCGTGGAATCAAGCTTTTGGAAATCATCAAGATACAGGCGTATTATGTCGCGCTTCACCAGATCAACCCTGCTCAGATTATTGGTTTCAAGATATTCGTTGACAGCCTGAGGCATTCCGCCGACGAGCATATACAGGCGTAGATCACGGATCTTTGTCTGATGAGCCTGTAGCAATGGATGCCTCATCTCAAAATATTGTCTCAAAAGACCGATGGATACGTTGTCTCCCAATGCCCAGCGGAATTCCTCATAATCCATAGGGTTAAGGGTGACGCGCTCCTCTTCGCTCGGTATTGTTATATCCTTGGTATTTCTTTTTATACTAATCAACGAACCGGTCTCGATATAATCATACCTGCCGTCGGCAACGAGATATTTTATTGCCTGCCTTGCTTTAGGGCATTTCTGGACTTCGTCAAAGACTATTACAGAACGACGCTTCTCCAATACTACATTATATATAGTCTGCAACTGCATGAATATGAAATCAAGATTCATCAGGTCGTCAAAAAGCTCTGTTACTTGTTTTGAGGCTCTGTTGAAGTCAACCAATATATATGACGAATATTCTTTTTCGGCAAACTCGCATACCAAAGTAGACTTGCCCACACGTCTTGCCCCTTCAATAAGAATTGCAGTCTTACCGTTTCTTTGGGTCTTCCACTGGAGCAGTCTGTCATATAATTTTCGTTTGAATATTCTATTCATCTTCATATTACTTATTATAAGGTGATTTACAATATCTTACAGCGTTTTTTGCGGTTGCAAATATATATAAATATCCTCTGTTACGCAAATGTTTTTAGTGAAAACCTCCGAAAATACGCAAATGTTTTTAGTGAAAACCTCCGAAAATACGTAATTGTTTTTAGCGAAAACCTCCGAAAATACGCAATTGTTGGCAAAGAAAAAGCCTTACAAAGACTTTCCGAATATAGAAGTCCATGTAAGGCTTGGCATATTTACCTTTAAAATGTAATTTTCTTATTTCTCCTCCGGAGCCTTGTCAATCAGGTCCATGAACTGGTCGAGCTTAGGAGTGATGATAATCTGAGTGCGGCGGTTGCGCTGCTTTGCCACATCAGAATTGTTGTTGGTGATAGGATTATATTCACCACGTCCACCGGCAGTCAGACGCTTAGGATCTACGCCATATTCGTTCTGCAGAGCCTGAACAACGCTTGACGCACGCAGACAAGAGAGGTCCCAGTTGTTGCGGATGTTCTTCATCGAAGCAGCACTTGCATTAACCGGCACATTATCGGTGTTACCCTCGATGAGCACGTCGTAGTCCTTATAGTCCTTGATAATCTTTGCGATCTTGCTCAGCGTCTCCGCAGCACGGTCGTTGATTTCGTAGCTACCGCTCTTGTAGAGCATGTTGTCGGCAAGCGAGATGTAAACCACGCCCTTCAATACCTGCACGTCCACTTCCTTCATCTCCTCCTTGCTCAGGGAGCGTGTAAGGTTGTTCGTCAGCACCATGTTCAGTGAGTCGCTCTTGCTCTTCACCTCCACCAGGTGGCGGATATACTGGTTCGACTCGTTAATCTGGTCAACCAGCTTCTCGATGCTGATATTGTTCTGTCCGGCATTAGCCAAGCTCTTGTCGAGCGAGCCTTGCAGGGCAGCATAGTCTTTCTTTGCCTGAGCCAGCTGGTCTTCAAGACTCGATACGCGAGCCTTGCTTGCAGCAAGCTGCTCCTTGGAGTCCTGATAGTTGCGGGTAAGCTCCTTATTCTCATTTTGGCAGTTCTCCAAGTCTTTCTTGCTTGCACAGCTACCGAACACAAGACAGCCTGCAGCGACTGCCATCATAAAAAACTTCTTGTTCATGATCTAATATTCCTTTCTTTTATTTATTATTCTGTATTATTTACTGTCGGCACCATTGGCAGAAGCATTGCCCCGGTAGCCGAACCACTCTATTTCGTCCACGAAGTTATTAATAAAGACGCTTAAACAGCCAAATAGTAAACTCCGCTTAAAACATTTTAACCTGAAAAGTCGCAAGTTATTGTATATTAACCAAAAATGCGTCCAAAACGATGCCCCAAGCACCATTCCGGACGCACAACCTTTAATATCGCAACAAAAAATAATTATCTCAGGTACTAATTAGTGTTTTATATCTCAGAAGACGCATACCACGGTCGGCTTCCGAGCCACGGTGCTTGAAATCCTTATCTTCCATGCCCCATACCGCTGACATATATTCTGCGGAAGGAGATTGGAGTCGCGCAACTTGTTAAGCAATTCCCGCAACGGTCTGCCCGGATGCGAAGTCTCGTCTTCAAGCATCCCAGCCTTTGCCAATTCGCGATTTGCCTCCATTTCGTTGATCTCGTCCTTTCCGGAACAAATCATGTACTCGTCCAACTGACGGATTGCTTTCTTTATAAAATCTGAAGTTGCCATAGTGATAAAGAATTTAGATAGATTATAAGATATTACAAATATAGGCATTTTTATTTTAAACCGTAACCATCGTTAGAATTATTTTGTCGTTTTAACACAAATATAACAATCATTACGCATTTCTTGAATATATATACACAATACTTTCATAAAGAAGAAGATATAAAGATAAAGCGACACATTATCAACAAGATAGCCTACGTAACGGCAATAAAAACAAAAGTCTTACCCATTCATTTTGTATTACACCATCTTTGCATTACCTTTGCAGCATGGAGACAAGAATAATTGCATTATTAATAGGTATAGCGATGAGCATAAGCTCATTCGGACAGGCATCAACAAACTACAAACGCTACCACGGCGACGGCATCGACGACGTGCTGCAGTACACCCCCATGGCAGCATCTTTCCTGCTCAAGGCGGCAGGAGTGAAATGCCGCAGCTCGTGGGGACAGCGGCTATACAAATCCGGAGCATCATTCATACTCTGTTCCGGCACCACCTATCTACTGAAACATTCCATCCACAAGATGCGTCCCGACGGCACCGACAACAGGTCGTTCCCCTCCGGACATACGGCAATAGCCTTCAGCGGAGCCACCGTGCTGCACAAGGAGTTCGGCAAGACCAGTCCGTGGATCAGCGTGGCGGGATATGCCGTGGCCACGATAACCGCCGTGGACCGCGTCAGACGAAACCGTCACCATTGGGAGGATGTTGCCACAGGAGCCGCCATCGGTTTCCTCTCCGCACAGGCAAGCTATTGGATAGTGGACAAAATCACCGCAAAGTGCAAAAAGAAGGATGCCGATGGCAACACCATCGAAGAGGAACAGAAGATACAAATCGGTGTTGCTCCCGACGGACTTGCCATGGTAATAAAACTATAACGGCAGCTATAAAGCCTGTTTAACATACTCAAACAAGCCGTATAGTATAAACGAGCATAGATGTGATCCGGATGGAAAATTCGTTCGATTCGATTTATTCGTGTTCGAAATAATCCGTGTTCCTCCGCATGGAAAATAATCTGTGTGTGTAATCTGTGGGAGCTTAATTCATCCGTGGGGACGATTTCATCCGTGGGAATGATATTCTTTAGGAAATATCTCTTTAGATTTATACTCCCACAGATTGCACAGATTTTCACAGATTTTCTGTTGCAGTAGCAACAGTTACTTGCAGATGGATGGAAGTGTCGTCCGCACGGAACAATTCGATTCGGTTTATTCGTGTTCAAAAATAACATCCGTGTGCAGAATACTTATCTCCATGTCCTCAGAGAAAATCATCTGTGTTCATCCGCGTAATCTGCGGGAGATTAATACTATGAATAATCCTCGCGTGAAAAATATTTTTTGTTTTTTATTTGTCATTCTGTCATTTTATCATGTAACACTCTGATAATAAATAAAATAACACGCTGACAGATTCACAGATATTTACAATATCTGTCATTTATCTGTCATAATATGTAAACGAAACGTTTAATTTATCATTAGAAATGAATGATTTTTGTGTAATAATCATATAAAAAAACGATGTTTCGCTCCATTAAAATTATATTTCGGGTCGTAACTATAGTACTTTCGAGTCGTAACTATAGCTCTTTCATGCCGTAAGTCCCTGGTTTTCGAGTCATAAGTCCCTGACTTTTGAGTCATAAGTCCCTGACTTTTGAGTCGTAAGTCCCTGACTTTCGAGTCGTAAGTCCATGTATAAGACACTCGGTTATCCCGAACCAGAGTAAATTATAGCAATAAGTGGCTCTCAAATTATCCTTCACTTATCAGTCTTCAAACAGACGTCTTTTTCTCTGAATAATAGTTCCGTGCGGTATTTACACTCTATTATTTTTAAGAAATTCTGCCATACATGTTGCAATATTTAGGCTTCATTAGATTTTCATATAATTTATTCCGTTTTAGAGGTATTGCAAGTTAGATACTTAACACATATCTTTGCAGAAGATAAGCTTCGGCTCGGCATAACATCCAAGCAAGCTTGATGATTCTGCTCTCGCCTTGCATTAT
>OKRS01002321.1_pt1 | contig 11033 bp, 9 predicted proteins | sample 1601191 | NCBI WGS metagenome assembly OKRS01 (sample SAMEA3541509, study PRJEB24748) | human gut metagenome | biome: human gut; feature: human-associated habitat; material: faeces | place: China | collected 2012 | reverse complement strand
AAATTCAACATCTGAATGTCTAATTCTTCTTCAAAATTTCTATTTTCGAACATAGACAATAAAGCTATATTATCATGATAGCTATAATTACAATATATTGTTCTGTATTCGGCATTTTTATTATAAAGACAATCTTCTTCAGAAAAACATATATGACACGAATTCAAGGTATCATCCCAATATGTTACTGTCATTTTATCATTTGATAAGCTGATTTTAGGCAGATTTGCATAAACAGATCCGGCATAACCATAACTATCAAGATTCATTAAGATTCTTTTTTTATTTTCATCTTTAAATTGGTCATAAGCTCCTAGAATATAGTTTGAATCTAGTATAGAACTTTTATATTCTTCTTTTTCTGCTAAATTGTTTTTGTATTTTTCGTCAGAATCTTCATCGCCAAAAGATAGATATATATAGTTGTATAAAGTTCTTCCATTTTCTTCGTCCGATACTTCTACGCTATATATACCTTTACCAATTTTTCTTTCTATAACATTTTTGTTAAACTTACTATGAACAACTAAATTCTCTCCAGAAATAATCGGCTCACTGTCAAAAGGAGTAATAGCTACGGAAATAGTATTCTCTGGAACATAATTATCATAACGTAATTTAAAATTCGCGCTCTTATTGTCAAGCTTGATTATTTCATCTATATTTCTGGAATTGTTTGCCAGAATTGTATTGTTGTAATCATTGACGGTTTTTTCTAGAACGTTTTTAAAAACGCTATTTAATTCATCAACTCTGTTGTCCAGATAAATCTCGTATATTCTTTGAATCCAGGCTCTTTTTCTATTCTCATTAGAAATCTTTTTTAAAATATATTTTTCGGTCAGATCATCAAAAATTTCAAGACGTTTAAACCACTCTTCTTTTTCTTCTCCACGATAGAACATTGATGAAGATTGTTTTTCTCCGTTATCATTTTCTGATGATACAATATAATAAGAATCTGGTACAAATCTGCCAATAAAAAGAGGCGCGGTCGAATAGCATTTTACTTCCATTTTTATAGAATTGCTGTCTCTTAAACCGCACTTTACGGTTATTTCTTCTGAAGGTACTTCTCTTAGCCTTACATAAATGCCGTTTATATCTTCATCAAAATACTCGACGCTTATCATTTTTTATCCTCTTTATTGTCACTGTAATATGTCTTAATCCTAATCTTTTCTGTTTTATAATCTTCTTTAATCCTGTTTTTAAATTCCTGATCATCTTTTGCTACTTCAATCCAGGCTTTATAAGTTTCATCAAGATACTGCAAAGCTGCTTTCTGATTAATAGTGGAAAGTTTATCATCAGGAATCATCATCTGTTTTCTGTCGTAACGACTTTTATAATCGTCGCCGCCACTATTTATTTTGTTTTTATTCTCATCAATAGGAATAACTTTTTTCTCTGCCTCTTTTACAGTATCTTTAGCCGTATTATCTACAATCTGACCTCTTTGATGTCTGCTCTCTTCTGTTTGGAAAGCACTTAAAGAGTCCATAAGCTCAATATCGTTAGCTACAAACTGATAAGTATTTTCAATGAAAATATCATTAGTAGACATCGTCTGACCTTCATTCATCAGTCTGACACCGTATAAAGCCATCCTACTGTCAAAACCATACTCATTGGCAAATGTAAGAGTTATATCGAAAGCTGGAATTTCGTCACTGATAAAATGCCAGTTCTTCATGCCAGCTTTTTCTTTCAAGTTATCATACAGATCCATAAGCCAATGCTTATTGAATACTGCGAATACTAATGAGCCGGCAATTGTTCTTGGTCCGAATACCCAATCTTTTGGATTCATATTTCCTAATACTCTGACCGGAGCTTTATTCTGGAAAATACTGTAGCTTATTGTCTGAAGTTCGCCTAAAGCTGTAGATATGGTGCCTTTATCTGTTTTAATATTAATATTGGCAACCATGTCAGCCATAGAATAAGTGGCATTAGTTCCGTGATAATCAGAAAAAACTTTAAGCCTTTTGCCTTTTATATATGTATGACGGTTCTTTACTACAGGATCACGGTCAATTTCTATACCATTCTGTTCCTCTGTAGTCTGTATCTTATATTCTAATAAGATTTTTTCATAAGAATCAATAAAGTTTGTGCCATACTTATCGCAAAAGGATTGAAGCTTTTTATAATCCTCTTCGCTTAAACTGTTTTTATTGTTAGCGATAAGTTCTTTGGAATAAGTAATCAGATCTGCTCTTAACGTATTAGACGTAGGATAATTCCTACTACGCTTAATTGAATTTAGCTTGTCTATACAATATTGAGAATATTGATTTCTTAGTTTAATTAAAGTTATGTCGGCCACGCTTTTTATTTTCACCTCTTCTTATCGCATAATAATATATAATATCTAAACATATTATACCTTTCATGTTCAAACAAAAAGAGCCTCCAGCCATTATAAACTGAAAGCTCTTTAATATATCTATATTAAATTGTTTATTAGTCTTCTACCGGAACCATCGGATCGATACGACGGCAAACGAAAGTACAAGCCTTCTCTGCAATGATAGAATCAATGGAGAAACCAGAACCTTCGTTCAGAATTTCAACACCGTAGATTACCATAACAGCCTTCTGGCCATATTCGTTTGCGAAGGAAATGGTAATGTCGAACGGAGGAATTTCATCGGCATAATGAGGATCTGCAGTCTTAACAACATTGTTAGTAACTTCATCAGGGCTCTGGGAAGCAATGGTGTCACCAGACAGACCAGTCTCGGCAGTCATTTTCTTATCCCATTCGTCAATAGAAATAGGATGCATATTTAATTCGCCGCCAATACGTTGGAAAGAAGCCTGATTAACTGCATACTCTTTTAAACCTTTAAGTAAAGCATCTCTATCAAAAGAAGTGAAAACTAGAGTGCCAGCTATTCCGCGTTTCGAGGAGCAGACTATATCTTTATTTTTTTCTTTTCTCCTGGTATTTCGGGCTTAGTAGTCGTTACACCTTTCTTAAATTAATTAAGACTCGGCTCGGTATTATTAGAATGTCTATTTTCCACCGAATTCACGAAATTAAGAGGCAATTGCGGAAGTTTACCTCTGGAGAAAGAGCGAGGTTCTGCTGAACCCATCGTATAATAATTGTGGGTTAATTACAATTGGACTATGCCTTCACATGTTTTTAACATGCACTTTGCGTATTAGTAACAATTTTTAGTGGAATATGTAGATGATAATATTTTCTTCTACCCTTGTTATGAAAGACTGGCGTTGTATTATAAGATAATAGATTTTGAACTCTATGACACCATTTTAATGTTTGAAGCCCCGGAACATTAAAGGCTATTTCGTTTTCTGGGTTTATATATGCTTTAGCGGCGTATAACATTTCTTCATCTGGAGAATTAAATGTCTTATTGTTTAAAACGTCAGATTTATATTTCTCTAACTTTCTTTGCAAACAACAATTTTCAATATTTCCATGATATAGCCAAAAAGCTATTAGATTAGCTATATTTCCTTCCCAAAGAACTTCGTATACGCTATTCTGTGGGACCCATCTGCATTTTTTATAATCTAGTTTTAATGCATTAGTTATTGTGTCTGAAACCCATTGAGTTATATTTTCTTTTTCGTCAATAAAACCAATTCTGAAAGTTCCTCGATTTTTTCTAGTGCTTAATGTGCCATCACCATCAAATAAGCCTCTAATAAAATGGCGCTCAAAACCTTTAATGTCTTCGATAGGAACTTCAGATTTAATTTTGGTATATTTCATTGAAATATCTGGCCTATCATAAACACGGAGTTTCGATTGTGGTGATTTATACTCAGGATAATCATGGACAATATTTTTTGTACCTAGAATTTTTTTAACCTTATTTAAAATTTCTCTGTCGGAGTACTTACAGACAAATTCCAAATGTCTGGTTGACAATGAGCCGTCTTTCTTTATATATGGCTTAGTTATATGGCCATCCGATAGTAGATAGCCTAATAGCCATGCTAATTCTTTATTCAGTTAAATCTCCTTTATTTCCGCCTTACGGAATGGAACGTTACTAAGGGCTTTCGCCTCAAGTCTCTACGGGCATTGAATTCATTTCAGATATTCTTACCCTCGGCGTTGGTATAAACCGTTCACCGATTTGAGCAAAGTTTTTCTTCGCCCGCCTATACTGTAGTTTTTGAGCTAACGGGCGCTTTTTCCTTGTGTTTATATAAGTTCGTTACTCTTATACCGATTATATTTTATAATCGCTCAGTCTTTCGATCTGAGAGCAGACTATTTCTTCACCATATCATTATATAAAATAATGACTTAGGGCAGCTTACTTCGAGAGTACTTACTCCCTACGAGTATTTCAACTCATAGTCGTTTGACCTTAGCAAATCATATTTTGCCAGGAGCCCAAACACCCACTATTAAATCTTTTAGCTTTTGGCTTGAGACATCTCTATACTTGTTTCTGACTTTCGTCTCCATAATGATGGCAATAGAGCTTTAGGGATTACTGGGTTTCAAGCTGTGTCCTATCTAAAGTTTCCTTTAGATACGGAGAATTATATTTCTCTTGAGATGGAATAGCTTATGGCTTGTAATTCACCGATTACTACGTTACCGAAAGTACAAACGATATCACAACCGCTAAAAGAGGTGTAAGTACGAGTGTACTCAGAGGATACATGATTGTATGCCATAAATTTACTATTCTCCTATTTTATATGTGTTTAAATTATCCGCTCTTTTTTATAGAGCGGATAATTTCTATATTTAATTGTTATTTATATATAATTAGTTGTTCTGTACACGAATATAATTACGGATTTCTCTAATTTCATTCATCGGAGTAATGGTATAATTAATGTCGATATAGGTGTATTGATCAACATCGTCATCACTATTGATAGTGAAATCGTATTTGCGTAACAGTTGGTCAACTAACGGAGTCAACTTAGATTTAATAGCAGTCTGGAGGCTGTTACGGTTAGCTAAGTTATTAGCAGTACCGATAAACGGTTCACAAGCTGCACGAATCAGATCTTCTACATAGTGCATTACACGAGTATTGAACAGTCGACGAAGTAAATCATCGCTCGGCGCCATTGTTACACCATCGGTAACTACATAGCCTTTGGTGAAGGAATTACGAACGGTTACTACACCAAGGTTGGACAGAGCTTGTAACTGAGTACGAGAGAACTCGTAAGCCGGAGTCAGATCAATAGTCTGAGCAGTAGAGGATCTGTTGATGTTCAGAGAAGATACCATGCCTGCATATGCACTAGCGCCATTCAGGATAGCATTGTAGTTGTTTACTGTAGTGCTTTCCTGGAAAGCAGTTACGGATACTGCACGGCCAATGGAGTACGGGAGGTTGTTCTCGTTTAACATATTGCGGCCATGATTATTCTTAACATACATATTCCAATTGAAAGCTTTTAACTCAGCTACAAATTTAGCCAGGTTTGCTTTAGATATATCAGTTACACGTTCACAACCGATAACGCCGTGAGTCGGATAAGTTTTCAGTTCGGTGTAAATGCAATGTTGAGCAAGATGACGAGCAAAGTTATCAGAAGTAGTATACGGTAAACGTAAGCTATAGTCGTAGCCACGAACACGGTCAGCATCCATCAGAACTTTGTTTCTAATGGTTAAAGCCGGAGTGCCGCCTACTTCTTCAGCCGCAGCTTTATCAGCATCAATTACATAGTCATCTTTTGCAATCAGACCTTTTTGAGTCAGAGCAAAATCAAACATTTTGCCGAGATCAGATTTGTTGAGCAGTTCAACATAGTCAGCCATAGTGGTAGTTGAGAAGTACGGATAGGAAATTACTACGTAGTTATCACCCATAGCATGATCCTGATAGTAAACATATAGGTCTTCATCGTTTTCACTGTTCAAAGCAACTTCTGCAGTAGCCATGAACGGAGTGCTGTTAGCGAAGTCCATATTTACGTCAGTAATGAAGAGATCATCGTTCTCTTGCATCATGATATATTTTTTGTCACCAATTTCAGGAGCAGCAATTTCAAGTTTCAAAGCGCCTTCTTCAAATTTGCATCTGAAAGGAACCTTTCCAGCCAGATAAACCTGACCGTCTTCTTTGTCGCCAGCAAATTGTTTGTCAGTAGCTTTTACGTAAACGCCCTCATCATTTGCTACATAAAGGACAATTTCATCACCTTTAAAAATACATACGTCGCCGGGTTTTACGTTAGTAGCTGCCTCAATTTCTGCCTTATCTTCAGAGTAACCTACGATTTTAACGATCTGATCAGTGTAGATTTCGCTTTTTTTGATTTGCGGAACTTCTTTGAGTTCTGCCATACGGATATTAAATTTTTGAGGTCTGTTCTTATTATCAGACTTAACTTTTCTGGTAATGCTGATCAAACCGTTCATGAATTCAACACTATTTGCTACAGTAGTCTTGAATTCTTCAGGCTTCGGCAATTTACCGGAAATAACGGTATTAGCACAGATGTCATGGCCGAGGACATGATATTTAATGCTGGTATCTTGAAGGATAGAATAGATGCCTTCTTCACCGGTAGAAACAATATGCTGAATATCGTCAACAGAAGATTCTTTGATCTTCGGAGTCAATTCTTTGCCTTCGCCGTCTATACGACGTTCTGCAACTGCAGTGGTTGCAAAGCCGGAACCAAGGCGTTGATAGATTTCAAACGGAGTCATTTCGATTTCTTCATAATCGATTTTATCTTCCGGGAAAGCTTTATTGGTTTCTTCAGTTACTGCCAGATAGTCATCAGCTTTGTTCATAGTGATGCCTACTTCAGACAAGATTTCGCGCATTTGTTTCAGAGAAGTATAATAAATCGGAAGTTCTTGAGAAATATCGGTATTGATATTCAGAACACGATAATATTTCTTATTGAAGGAAGAATACGGAACATTATCCTCTTTGTCCATAACCAGATTAGTGGTTACATCAGTCAGGCGAGCACAAGCACTTTGCTCACGACCGATGAAGTAAACACCAGGATAAACATCGCCCAATGTAACTTCATAAGCATCAGCACTGTTTGTAACAACATTGCCGTCTTCGTCAACAATTTCCATTTCAAGAACATTGTTGTAGCCATAGTTGTTTATAAGTTCAATAATATCTACAAGTTTGCTGTTCTTATCGAAAGAATAATCCATGTTCAGGTTAATTTCAAAGGACATCATTGCGGTGTCGCTTTCAACCAGACCACTCATTTTCTCATTGATAGTAGCACGGCAAGCCGGTTTGTAGATAGTAATAGCCTCGTTGCCATTGGTGTTATCATATTTCAGATAGCATTGTTTTGCGATATTGGACGGATAACGGGATTGGATACGAAGTTTCAGACCGGTATTGGAAGCAAATTCGAAGTCTTTGTAAACATCAATACCGTTAATTCTCATTGCATAAATGGTACGGCAGCCTTTATTCCAAGCTTCCTGAATGCCAGGAACGATGCTGGCTTCATGACGGGTCTTAGAATCATATGCGTTACCGAACAGATAAACGCCATGATCTACGGAATAAACGGGAGTAGGAAGACCTACAGGACCATCAAATGCAGTACCAACGATACATACGCCATCGGTAGTACCAAACAAGGAAGTATCATATTCGCTTGATAAATGAGAATCGATTTCAGTGATAACGCCAGGAAGGTTGTTATCGTAGTTAAAAATAGATAAGCTCATTAAAAGGATATCCTTTCAAAAATAATGATTAAATAATGTGTATATATACTTTTATTAAACCATAAACGGATTTTATCTATCAGACATCAATATCGTCAATTGTAGAATCGAATACGGTTATAAGTTTTTGTATTTCAACATAATACTGTAGAGACCTTACAGAAAGATCCTGTCTATAGTTGTTTAGATTTTCATCTGTAAAATGTTTTAAAAAGTGCATTTCGTTTACGCCTTTTGACTTAAAAAATCCTGTATATGTAAACATTGCCTCTTCAAAAGTATTCATTACTTCATTTGCTGTAGCACAATCACTTGCTACTATGTCAAACTGAAGAATGCATTTCTGTCTATAGCCAAAAATCATTCCATGGCGGCGATTTGTTTCATCGTCTTCATCTTCAGTAACCTCTTCCATAGGACGAGGTTTTAATTCTTTAAGCGGAATTCTTTCTATAACTTTATATAAAATAGAAGGCTGCTCTAGAGTATTATGGGGATCTTTAATTACTTTACCCTCATCAGGGACAAAGACAGCATTATGTTTCTTTAATGCTTTGCTGACAATCATGGCAATCATACCGATAAAATCATCCAGGTCGGCCCCCTTGTCTGCTTTAAGGACAGGAGATATGGCTCTTTGAAAGAAGTCTTTCTGCATACGTTCATGTCTGCTGAGAAGTTCTTCAAAGGACTCGTTGCCATTGATGTTTTTAAAATTACCAATCATAAAGAAGTTTCTATTGTATATTTTTCAGTCGTGAATTTGGGCCAGATATTGTATTTCAATAAAATATCTACGCTACCATATTCATTACTTACTACTGTTATACTAATTAATTCGTATTTATATATAATCCAGCCAACAAGACTGTCTAAGAACTTAAACAGTTCTTCCTGGATTTTTAGTTTTTTGTATTCAGTATAAGCTAGGCCAATAAATTTATCTAAGTCGGCCCGATGAAAATAAAAATATTTGATAATCTTATATACAGGTACTAATCTTGTTATATAGTTCTTATCAAAGTTAACTAAATTTTCTACGGTCGTTTCGGTCAGATAGTTGCTTTTAAAATAAACCATCCTATTGCTTACATCACTATAATCTATGTCAAATACAGGGGACTCTAATATTGAAGATGAAGGATATTCTCCATAATCAGTATTAGCTAACATAGTAGCCAGAATTACGTTTGCATAGGTATAATTGGCCAATATATTAGCTACATAAATCATGCCGTTTTTTCTCAGGTTATCAAAACGATATTCGACATTATTAAGTCTTTCTGCTTCCGAACCGAGGAAAGCATCAAGATTCTCATAATCTTTAGCGTGTGGGCCAGTAAGCACCATGGTGGTTACCGTCTTATGTAATAGCAGTAAGATTAATTGAGAATATGTAAGCTTCTTCTGATAGTATCTATCATAATAACTGTCATCGATATATAGGTCTAAAGGAACAATATAATCGAAATTTAAGTCCAGTAAAATCTCTTCCTGGTATTTTATATCTTCCCAGGTATCCAGATTGAGTATATATAAGTCATGATTCTGACCAAACTTTTCTGCTAAGACACTGGCCTTAAAAAAACAGGAGTCGGCGCCGAAATTATTTTTTATATAATCTAAATCTGTAGTTTCTACAATTTCATTTAGCTTAAACTTATTGGTTCCCAAACCGACAAGGAGGATTGAATTTTCAAGCATTTATCTTCTCCTTCGTCTCTTTTTACCTATTACAGAATATAAATTGTCCAGGAATCTGTTTATATTTGTTTTCTTCGGTTTCGTATCACATCTGAGATAAACAGGTTTCTGGGCATCGGAACAGAATCTGTCTACACGGAGCACTTCATCGACATCTTCATCCCATACAATGATGTCACCTTCTTTAATATCATAATCGGTATTAAAGAAATATACACCCGTTTCAACAGTGAATTGCATACCAGAAGCTGACATGGTAGTCGGCTGTCTAACACCTTTTATCTTTCTGATTTTTATCTTATATCCGGTTCCAAAACAATATGGACAGAAAGGATTTGCCTGTTTTGTTTCGAAACTTTTGCAAACACAATCTATATGTTTGTCGGGAATGATTACCCACATATCATATTTAAGCATATCGATAAGTTTAATTATATTTTTGTCGAAGCCTTTAATTTAAACTCACCTACTTAATTATGTTAATGGCAATTCACGATCCATAGAATCAACAATATCACTGAATACAGTAGAATCCTGACTAGAAGCCTTGTGGGCTTTGACTGCGTATACAGGTGCCGCTCTGCCTTCGAGTTCGTATCCTTTAAGTGCATCTTCCCATCCTTTTAGCTGAGCCTTCAGGAAATCAAGAAGATCGTCAATGCTGGTAGCATATTTTTCTGTATTTTCAAATGATATAACGCCTAAGGTTCCTTTAATTCCGGAGCCAGCTGCTTTATTTACGAAAGCTTTTAACAGGCAATCAATCATTGTCTTTGTTTTTACAAATTCTCTCATCGGGAAAGTAACTTCGGTTGACGAACTTGAAGTGCTTCCAGACAAAGAATTTGCACTCATAATATAATCTACATATTTTGATGCTTCACGGATATAATATAAAATCGTTGTCTCCGGTATCTCGAATGTATCTACAAGTACTGCTACGTCAGATATATTACAGTAAGCCGGGCTCAAAGCTGTTACTACTTTACAGGAATAACCATCGAGAGTGCTTTTACCATCGAGTGATCTGAAATTCTTAAGCCGAATCTCATACTGATAATTATCTTGTATATCTTCGCCGTCGAGTTCTACGACAATCATGTTGTCCAGGATTTTAAACTTGCTTTTGACTATTTCCATGTTTAGAACTCTCTTTTTATTATAATTACTTCGCCAAAATTAACGTCTAATTCTTTGTTCAGTTCAAAGACGAATGTTTTAGGAGTACTGCCATGTTCAGGCTTTGTAATAATCTCCAATTCATCTTCAACATCCGGGAGATTATTGTCAGGAACTGTCACATTTGGTTTAACAGTATCGTAAGTTGAACTGTCTCCGTATAAATCATTCCAGGCACTAGGCATAGATGTATCGGCACTGGGGCCGTCTTCTTTGGGTTCATCTTCATTACATACTTCTTTATATATAAAAGTAATTGGCTGACACCATTTACCGAACTGACTGTCTTTCTGTACTCTGGCTCTGATATAATACTGGCCAGGCTTCAGATCAGACAGAACTATATTTAAATCGTTAGTATATACCGTATCTTCGTAGATAAAGTTATAAAATCTGTTTTCTTTGGCAATTTGGACATAATATCGGTTTATATTATCTGTATCACTGAAAACAAACTTTAATT
>OKRS01002319.1_pt1 | contig 11033 bp, 10 predicted proteins | sample 1601191 | NCBI WGS metagenome assembly OKRS01 (sample SAMEA3541509, study PRJEB24748) | human gut metagenome | biome: human gut; feature: human-associated habitat; material: faeces | place: China | collected 2012 | reverse complement strand
GAACTTATTCGTGAATTATTCATATTTATAAAATTAATTTTGAACAGTTACTTATCAATTTTTTTATAATTATGTCACCTAATCTAAAATATTTCTTAAATAAATTTTTCGGTTAGTTTATAATTAGTACTTTTGCATTATGATACTACCAATATACACTTACGGTCAGCCTGTGCTTCGCAAGGAGGCTCAGGACATTACCCCCGAATATCCCGAGCTTTCAGCGCTCGTGGACAATATGTTTGAAACACTCACAGCCAGCGACGGCATCGGTTTGGCAGCTCCGCAGATAGGTCTCGACATTCGTCTTGTCGTCATCGACCTTGATGTTCTGAGCGATGACATGCCAGAGTATAAGGACTTCCGCCATGTCTATATCAATCCATACATCCTCGAATACGACGAGGATTCGAAGAAGGAGACAATGGAGGAGGGTTGCCTCTCTTTGCCCGGAATTCACGAGAGTGTGACACGTCCTACACGTATACATGTGAAATATCAGGACGAGAACTTTGTAGAGCACGACGAGTGGGTGGAAGGTTATCTTGCCCGCGTAATGCAGCATGAGTTTGATCATCTTGGCGGCAAGATGTTCATCGACCGCATCTCGCCCATGCGCCGACAGATGGTGCGAGGCAAGTTGAAGAATCTGCTGCTCGGACGCTTCCGCTGTGCTTACCGCACCAAGGCCCCTAAGAAATAAAAAGGCCCCAACGATACATATGGGGCATACCAACAATAATCGTATGACCATTTCACAAATAATGAAATATCTGTTGCATCAATGCAATGTCCGCTCCATAACGCCATACCCTTGGCGCTATGGAGTGATGCTTGTTGCAATAATGGTGTTAGTGCTCACGCCCCAGCGCACCTCAGCCCAATATAATACCGACCGCCTTATGGTGTCGGGACGCAGTGCGCTGTACTATGAAGACTACGTGCTGTCGATACAGTATTTCAATCAGGTGCTCACGGCAAAGCCATATCTCTACGAGCCTTGGTTTTTTCGAGGCCTTGCCAAGTTCTATCTCGACGATTTCGGAGGTGCCGAGTCGGACGTGACGCACGCCATCGGACTCAACCCTTATATATATAATATGTATGAGCTGCGCGGACTATGTCGCATTCGACAGAAGCACTATGCGCAGGCCATAACCGATTACGATGCAGCCATACGCCTCAATCCGCAGAACCAAAGCGCATGGTACAACCGTGCGCTATGCCGTGTGGAAGACAAGGACTACAGTCGTGCCCAGCTCGACCTCGACACCGTCATCGTGAAGTGGAAGAAGTTTGCACCAGCCTATTCGCTCAAGGCGCAGGTGTATCTGGCGCAAAAGGATACTACCAAAGCCGACCACTGGCTCGACCGCAGTCTGGAAGTTGACCCCTACGATGCTGACGCATGGAACACACGTGCCATGATATCGCTGTCGAGAAGCAAGTGGCGTGATGCCGATACGTATCTGAGCAAGTCGATACATCTGAAGCCTAAGAATGCAGGCAACTACGTCAATCGAGCCTTGGCACGTTACAACGTTAACAATCTGCGTGGTGCTATGGCCGACTATGATACGGCGCTCGATCTCGACCCTGACAATTTCCTTGCTCATTATAATCGTGGACTGCTGCGTATGCAGCTGGGCGACGACAACCGAGCCATCACCGACTTCGACTACGTGATACGTATGGAGCCCGACAACGTTCTGGCTATATACAACCGTGCCATACTGCTCGACAAGACGGGCAATCTGCGTGCTGCCATTCGCGACTATACACGCATGATCGACGAATATCCCAACTTCTGGACGGGTCTGTCGGCACGCGCCAACTGCTATCGCCGCCTCGGCATGACAGCTAAGGCAGAGATGGACGAGTTCCGTATCATGAAGGCGCAGATGGACAAGCGTCTTGGCATTCAGCCACGATGGAGCAACAGCAAGCGTAAGCAGATGCGCCGACGCAGCGAAATCGACCCCAACAAGTACAACCAGATTGTCGTTGCCGACGAGAACAACGCCGAGCATGAATACAAGAGCGAGTATCGCGGACGTGTGCAGAACCGTGCAACGGGTCTCGACGCCCAGCCGATGTATCATCTGTCGTTTGCTCCGATGGCCAACGATGTGCACACATATCATGCCTTCGCGCAAAAGGTGGAATCCTTCAACAGTGCTCATCCGCAGCCACGTCTATATGTAGTGTGTGGTACGGTGCCGATGGACGAAGTGGCTTCACGACGCATGCTGCAACGTGTCGATTCGCTCACAACTGTTGTTGGCACAACGAAAGGCCAGCATGAGCTTGCCGCTGCACTTGTGCAGAGAGCTGTGGCAGAGACGGTAGTACAGAACTACGAGGGTGCCATCTCCGACCTTGAGGCCAGTCTGGATCTTGACTCTACATCTGTCGTTGCGCTTTGGCAGCGAGCCTATTGCCAGACAATGATGAACGAGTTTGACACGCAGTCACGTAATGCTAAGGCCGACGCTACATCAGCATCGCTGAAGTCTGCACGTATAATGTCAGATCTTGGTTTGGCAATACAGGCCGACAAGGACAATCAGTATCTGTACTACAACCGTGGTTGTGTATATATGGCCGAACGCGACTATACGCATGCCATCGACGATTTCACACGAGCCATAAACATCGACCACAGTCTGGCTGAGGCCTACTACAATCGTGGATTGGCACGTGTGCAGAACGGACTGAAGAGCGAGGGAATTGCCGACCTTAGCAAGGCTGGCGAACTCGGACTATACAAAGCATACAGCGTAATCAAAAAAATATCTAAATCAATCTAAATGAGAACAAAAATCCTTATGATGGTGCTGATGATAATCGGTACCGCAATTTATGCTAATGCCGACACGTACAATCCACGCAAACGAGAGTTTCGCGGAGCTTGGATTCAGTGTGTAAATGGTCAGTTCATCGGTATGTCGACGCAGAAGATGCAGCAGACGCTCAGCTATCAGCTCGACGAGTTGCAGAAGGATGGTGTCAATGCCATTTTCTTCCAAGTGCGCGCCGAGTGCGACGCGCTGTACAAGAGCGACATCGAACCGTGGAGCCGATTCCTCACCGGCAAGCAGGGACAGGCTCCTTCGCCTATGTGGGACCCTCTGCAGTGGATGATTGACGAGTGTCACCGTCGTGGTATGGAACTGCACGCATGGATCAATCCCTATCGTGCCAAGACCAAGACGACAAGAGCATTGCACCTTAGCCATAGATTGATGAAGTTCCCGAGCAGCGTGTTTGCCTACGAAGGACAGTTCATTCTCAATCCCGGACAGCCCCGCAACCGCGAGTATATCATTAGCGTTGTCAACGACATCGTGACCCGATATGACATCGACGGCATCCATATGGACGACTATTTCTATCCGTATCCGGTGGCAGGAAAAGAGATACCTGACGACCGCGACTTCAAGCAGTACAACAATGGCATTACCGACCGTGCCGAATGGCGTCGCGACAATGTGAATATGTTTGTCAAGGAGTGTAGCGAGAGCATACACAAAATCAAGCCTTGGGTAAAGTTCGGCATATCACCGTTTGGCATCTACCGCAACAAGCGTGCTGGTGTTGAGGTAGGTAGTAATACCAATGGTACGCAGAACTACGACGACCTTTATGCCGACATACTGCTGTGGGTCAACAACGGATGGGTTGACTATACCGTGCCACAGCTCTACTGGGAAATAGGTCACAAGGCAGCCGACTATCAGACACTCATCGGTTGGTGGAACCGCTACGCATCTAAGCGTCCGTTGTTCATTGGCGAGGATGTGGAGCGTACTGTAAAGGCTGCTGATTTGAACAATCCTAACATCAATCAGATGCCTGCCAAGTTTGCACTGCATCAGCAGCAGCAGAATGTTCAGGGCACAGTATTGTGGTATGCCAAGGCAGCTGTAGACAATATAGGTAACTATGGCACAATGCTGCGCACCAACTATTGGCGCTATCCGGCCTTGCAGCCGCGTATGCCGTTCATCGACTCTAAGGCTCCTAAGAAGCCAAAGAAGCTTGCTGTTATATGGACAGCCGACGGTCCGGTATTGTTCTGGACCAATCCTAAGGCAAAGAAGTGGGGCGATGAGGTTAAGAAATCTGTAGTCTATCGTTTTAAGAAGGGCGAAAAGATAAATCTTGAAGACCCGTCGAAGATCGTAGGCATCACACCTGAAACGATGCTCCGTCTGCCATACGAAGGCGGCAAGCAGAAGTATACTTACATCGTTACGTCGCTCGACCGTTTAAGCAACGAAAGTAAGGGTGCGAAAAAGAAAATCAGCCTTTAACAATTAAGAGAAGAATTTTTATAGCATAGCATAGCGCTATGAAAAGTGCAAAAGTATTTTATTATGTTGCTTTTGCCCTTTTCATAGCGCTTTTTTTGTATGTAATTAAAGTAAGTTCGCTATCTTTTTTGTTTTTTCTTAAGTCTATTACTAATGTAAAACTGCAAACAAAGGTTAAATATAGGCTTAATATTGTTAGTTTTACAGTACTATGTATTGCATAGTACTTAGATTATGCATACATTTGCAACCGAAAACATATACTAACGCATTTAAAACCGAAAGCAATGAATATAGACAACGCTAAATCGCAGATGCGTAAGGGAATGCTTGAGTATTGCATTATGTTACTGTTGCGCCATCGTGCAGCCTATGCCAGCGATATTATAGCCAACTTGAAGGAGGCGGAGCTGATAGTGGTGGAGGGAACGCTCTATCCTCTGCTTACGCGCCTGAAGAAGGATGGATTGCTCGGATATGAGTGGCAGGAGTCAACACAAGGTCCCCCGCGCAAATACTATTCTCTTACACCCGATGGTGAGGCTACGCTTAGCGAACTCGACAAGGCGTGGCAGGAGATAGCCCACACCGTAAACGTATTAAAGAACATAAAACCAAAAGAATAACTCTTAAATCTGAATGAAATTATGAAGAAGAACATCAACATAAACCTCTTCGGTACGCTCTACGCCATCGACGAGGACGCTTGCACACTTCTTGAGAACTATCTCGACAACATGCGCAGCTATTTTGCCAAGCGCGATGGAGGCGACGAGATATTCGACGACATTGAGCATCGTGTGGCAGAACACCTGTGGAGCTTGAAGGAGAGTGGCATGACTGCCATCGACATCGACACCGTGAAGCAGATTATCAGCAGCATAGGCAATCCCGACGAAATGGAGAGTGGGGTAGAAGAGGCTGCCGATTCCAAGACAGAAGAAACCTCTGACGCAGAAGCCGACAGTGAGGACAAAGAGCAAAGCGAAGGAGAAGACCAAGGCGAAGGAGAAGGCAAAGACAACGATCAAAGCGAAGGCAAAGCTCAAAGCCAAAGCTATTCAAATACTTCCAACGATACCGACAGCAATACAACAGCCGAAGAAACTATTGGCGGAAAATGGATCGACCGTGTGCTGCATCACGTGAGCACCCATCGTTTCTATCGCGACGGCAAGGACAAGATAGGTGGTGGAGTTATCTCCGGATTGTGTCATTATTGCGGTGGTGGCGACATCGTTGTATGGCGAGTAGGCACAGTTCTGTTTCTTATGGCGGCATTTGCCCTAAATCAGACATTGCGTTATTTTTTCCTCCGTCCTTTGTTTGGTCTGCTTTTCTTCGTGCCAATAATCATCTATATAGTGTTGTGGCTTGTGGCTCCTATGGCACGTACAACCGAGGAACGGTTGAGCATGACGGGCAAGGAGGTTACTCCCGAGTCGATAAGCAAGGCTATAATTGCTGAGGCTGAGGAGCAGGTGAAGCCTAATGTGAAGCGTGGCAAGGGTGGCAGCGTATTGTCGAGAATTGCCGAGATTGTGAGGTTCTGCATAAAGACAGTTGCGCTTATAAGCTTCTCTGCGTTGACAGCCTTTGCCTTGGCTTATTTCATCTTCTCGATTGCCTACACCGTGATAGGCGAGCCGTTCATACGACTCTTAACCAACGACGAGATTACCCTGAGTACTATGGCATCATTGCCTTACTTGGAGGTCTATATGATTGTATCGGCTCTGTGTTGTTGCGTAGTAACGCTTTTGCCGTTGCTCCTTGTCATTCGTTCCTTTAAGTCAGAGCCCAAGCCAACGCGAACTGGCGTTATAGCTATGCTTTTGGGCATTTGGATTGTGGCGATGACGTTAGGATTCATTATGTTTGTGATGATAGGCATACAGATGCAGAAAAAAGGCAGAGAATACGATAGATTGGAAAATACGCACAACGGCATCTATATGGACCGCAACAACTGGGATTTGACTTCGCAGAATGGCTGGAACATAGAAGTCGCCAAGAACTTTGGTGAGACCATTTATGGTTGGTCGGACGAAGACCCTTTGTGTATGGATATGAATCCTATACGCATCAGGGCAGACAAGAGCAACCAGCCTATTGAGTTTGTCATGAGCCGCAAGGAGGCTAAGGAAGAGGGCGACTATGTGCTTGAGTGTCTTTCGAGCTGTTCGGTTGTTGATGCTACGCTTAGCGTGTGGAGCGAGGGCAAGTGTCTCTCTATATTGCGTCTCGACGGTTATGGCTCTGCCTCAAACATTCCGCTCAAGGGATTGTCGTGGGCTGAAAGCCGCAATACCCCATTCCTGTGCCAGCAGAACGACAGCACCACATGGGTGGACTACGTTGCCTCGAATGCCCAAGATGACAACTGGCGTTATCTCTCTACCGCTCCATTCCATCATAAAGGCGGAATCATAGAGTATCGTCTGCACATTGGCCAGCACGATGTCAAGGACATTGTGACCAATGGAGGATTTGTGAAGATGGTGCACGAGGGTTTAAGGAAACAGTAGAAACATCCAACTAACCTTTCTTACTTATGAAAACAAAGTATCTTTTACCGTTATTGCTTCTCCTCCTATTCAACGTAATAGGAGGAGCGGCACAAAACGCCAAGACCGACAAGCCCAAGCGTACTGTAATGCTGGGACAGATTGTCAAGGACTCGTTCACGGGTGTGAGGCTTAAGGCTCATGTCACATTGATGCGCCAGGACAGTACGGTGGTCGACACTATTACCTGTCACGGATGGCAGGGTAACTATTTTGCGCGCTTTGAAGTGGAGGCTAAGCCTGCGAAATATATTGTCAAGGCAGAGTGTGAGGGCTATGCTTCCAACTGTCAAGGCTATGAGATTAAGCGCGTGGCACGCAACCGCGGCTTCAAGATGCCCGACCTTAACCTGAAGAAACTCGCCCAAAGCGACATATATAAAGAGGTGGACTTGGACGGAGTGGTGGTTACGGGCACCAAGGTGAAGTTCACCTATCGTGGCGACACACTCGTGTATAATGCCAGCGCCTTCAACGTGCCCGACGGTTCTATGCTCGACGCTCTTGTGCGCCAGTTGCCTGGAGCCGAAATCAAGAGCAATGGCGACATCTATGTGAATGGCAAAAAGATTGACTACCTCACGCTCAACGGCAAGGACTTCTTCAAGGGCAACAACAAGATTATGCTCGACAATCTGCCTCACTACACGGTACAGGACCTTAAGGTATACAACAAGTCGACCGAGAAGAGTCGACTGGTAGGCACAGAGGTTGAGAAGAAAGACTACGTGATGGACGTGGAACTGAAGCGCGAGTACAACCGTGGATACATATCGAATGCCGAGGCGGCAGGAGGCACACGCGACCGCTATATGGCTCGTCTCTTCGGTCTGTATTACGACGACTACACACGCTTCTCTGTCTTTAGCAATGTGAACAATGTTAATGAGAATCGCAGTCCAGGAAGAGAAGGCGACTGGAGTCCGTCGAACAGTCCGCAAGGTCAGACCGTCACCAAGCAGGTGGGCGCAAGTCTCAGCACACAGAACAAGGCAGGCAGCTTGCGCGAGCAATTCGATGCCATAGCTTCATGGAACGATGTTACCGACATCACACGCTCTTCAAGCGAACAGTTTGCCTCGGCAGGCAACATCTTCAACCGTTCCAGCTCAACCTCCGTGCAGAAGGAGTTTCGCCTGAATGCCAACAACAAGATAACTTACACCGATGAGAGTACGTTTTATCTACAGTCGTCAACATCGTTCAACTATGGCGACGGTACCAACAACTCCTCTTCTGAGCGTGCCATATTCGATTCTGAAGGCAATATGGCTGCGGATTCTCCCACCAACCGCTCGCAGACAATAAGTCTCACAAAGTTCCGCACAACATCAGTCAACGAGAGCTTTATGTTTGGATTTAATTTGCCCTGGGGCGACAGGCTCGGCTTCAATCTGAACGGCAGCTACACATCCAACAAGCCTCAGGACCGTTTCAGCCTTTCTAACAACGAGTATCTGCGCGAGAACAAGAACGATCTGCGTCGTATCTATGCCGACAGCCACAACAAATCCTACAACTATGGTGCATCAGCCAATTACTCCGTTGAGCTGAACAATTGGACGGTAAGTTTGAGCCAGAAATATAACCAGAACATGATTTCTACCAACCTGCTCAACTATCGTCTTGAGCGTCTTGGCGGCTTATACAACCGTTTCGACCAGCAGCAGCTCGACCGCTTGCCATCAACCCGCGACTCCCTGCTCCTTGCTCTCGACATGCAGAATAGCAAGACATACCGCTTGCTGACACGTCAGTATAAAGGTGAGCCTACTCTGCTGTACAACCATAACAACACTTACTTCTCGTTGAGTCTGCCCTACCGTCTTGTGCGCGAGCGCATCAACTACCGCTGTGCCTCGGTCGACACAACGGCTGTTCGCCGCAAGTGGCTTGTGGAACCTTCGCTGTACTTCAACAAATGGAACGATAAGCTTGAATTAAATGCCAGCTATAGCCTTAACTGTAGCCAACCCAGCATGGAGTCGCTTATGCCGATAGACAACGATATCAACCCACTTGCCCGCCGCGTCAACAACCCTAATCTGAAGACATCCGTAACGCATAACATCAATAGTTATGTTAACTTTATCTTCAAGAACAAGAGCAGTCTGTCGATTGCCGTCAACGGCTCGGTATATACCGACATGATAGGCACACGCACTACCTATAATACGCAAACAGGTGCTTACGCCTATATGAGCGACAACGTGCATTCGGGCAACTGGACTCTCAATCCCTATGTTGTCTATTCTGGCAAACTCGACAAGAAGGGACTGTTTGGCATAGAGACACGCCTCTCGCTCGACTACACCAAGAGTACCGACTTCGACATAGCCTACGATGCCGACATCAACAACGCAGCCTCCGTATTGAGCCGTGTCTACACATCTATACTGCGCGACTATCTGAAGCTGTCGTTCCAGAAGGACGACTTGAGCCTGGCTCTCGTTGCCGACGCACAATGGCGCAACTCTACAAGCAATCGCGACAACTTCCAGACGCTTAATGCCTACGACTACAACTATGGCATGACGCTTTCCTATAAGTTGCCGCTCGGCATTCAGCTTGCCACCGACCTCAAGCAATACTCCCGCCGCGGCTATGGCGACAGCTCTATGAATACCGACGACCTCGTGTGGAATGCCTCGCTCGCACGCTCATTCTGCAAGGGCCGACTCACCCTTACAGCCGAAGGCTTCGACATCCTCCACCAATTGTCCAACACCACATATACGGTGAATGCACAGGGACGCACAGAAGTATGGCGTAACACTATACCCAACTATGTGATGATGCACGTGGCGTATAAACTGACGAAAATGCCGAAGAAGAAGTAAAAAAAGAACTGCGGCACAGCTCATTGGGAGTTGTGCCGCAGCAAATAGAATGCAATAGTAGATGACATGACCTCAATGCGCATGATACTTTGGTGAAGCATAAGTTCATATGCAGACATTCTTGATAGTAAGATTTGTGCACAAAAGTATCCGCCCTTTTATTCGCCTTTTGCAATATATTGGTATTCAATAGAATAGAGCTTTTTTAGAGAAAGTAAAACATTTGAAACTATGTGTTATTCGCCTTTTTATCCGCCCTTTAATATTTCACCTTTGTTGATGAGTTCTTTTAATCCTATTTTTAGGGCTTTATTCATTATCGCATTGTTTTCTAAATATGAATCGCCTATCATGTAGACCATTTGTCCACGTTCTCCTTCTGTTTTAAGATACGATACTACCAAAGAAGTGACTCCTACGGTCACTATTATGGAGCTTCATCAAATCTTGGAACAACTGCTCACAGTTTTCCTCCTTCCAGTCGTAGTTGCGCTGATACAGAGGTATGATGAATCGCTTGTCCGATCCATCAAAGAATTTTATTAGGGGTTGTGCGTCGCCTTTCATAGTTAGAAAATAGATTTGATGTAACCAATAAGTTCTTTATTGTTGCAATTAGGAACTTCAAGAGACCTACCTCCTTTTAAGCCATATTTACATAGCTCTTTTTCAGAAAGCATTGTGCCTTCATATTCTTCAAGTAGTTCAAGTTTATAAGTAATGTCATTTGGTGGTGTAACGACCCAAAACGATTGGTCTTCACGTTTGTAATTCTCAGCAGTTACCACCATCTTGAATCGTACACAACGTTCATCTGACATAAAAAGATACACTATATCTCCAATAGAAAAACGTGCTTTTCCCATTCTCCAATTGATGAATCCAAGACAATGGATTGCATCTGTATGTCTGCACCTTTTTCTGTTGGCAAAGGCAAGCCAAGTGCGATTGTTAAACATAATTGTCATTTTAAGTCAAAAAAACATCTAATTTCTTCCAACTCTTTGCCTTCTCCGTTATACGGTACATCTGTTTTGGATGGTTTGCTTGTTCTGGATATTTCCGTTCAATACTGCCATCTGCTAGTGCAGGAGCGATATAACTATCATGCATTGTTTTACGTCTGACAATTCCACATAGTTTCATCATCTCAGAAACATCAATATAATCATCGTTCATTACTGTCACTAACTTTTCTACTTGGGCGGTACTTGGGCGGTACTTGGGCGGTACTTGAGCGGTACTTAGGCGGTCAAACTCCTTTTCTGTTGTCCACTCCGCCATCAATGTAGCCTTTAGAATGAAAGCAT
>OKRS01002315.1_pt1 | contig 11047 bp, 9 predicted proteins | sample 1601191 | NCBI WGS metagenome assembly OKRS01 (sample SAMEA3541509, study PRJEB24748) | human gut metagenome | biome: human gut; feature: human-associated habitat; material: faeces | place: China | collected 2012 | reverse complement strand
GAGCCTTGACAAGCAAATGCCGACGCGGGGACGCGTCGCCCCCAGGTGAGGACGCGCTGCCTGCTGGTGAGGACGCGTCGCCCCCAGGTGAGGACGCGTTCCCTACGCGCGCGTACGTACGCGTACATAATATTTACCTTGAGACGTTTTTTGTTTCATGTTTCATTTTCACAACACAATGCATTGATAATCAACACTTTCAAGAGATGAAACATTGGCATTCTATGTTTCATTTTTGATTTCAATGTTTCAGTGGTGTTTCTCCCATTGGGGTTTGATTTCTCTCCCACTGAGGTTTTAAATCGCTCCCATTGGGGTTTGATTTTTCTCCCACTGAGTTTTTTGGGAAGGGGTGTGGTAAATAAAAAATGAAACATTGAAACCAAAAATGAAACATTGAGCACCAATGTTTCATCTCTTGAAACGTTTGATTTTCAATGAGTTGAAACATAAAAATGAAACATGAAAGGAAAAACGTCGGTGGTAAAAATATGTAAGAGATTTTGGAAGAAAATACCGGTATTTGAGTATTGTAGAGGAGTAATCCATTTCGTATCAATATACTAATCAACTCCATAACGTTATAAGCCACCATTTTTTTCGTTAAATATTTCGTTGATGATACGTTAATGTTCAGGCGTGTTCGTATATTTGCGTAAATAACTCCTCCCTATGGCAAAAAAGACGAACGAAACACTTTCAAGATTAGCACTGCAGCTCTCCTCAAGTGGAGAAGCCAATGCCACTTTCCTCTTACAACAAGCTGAAGGACGTATGCGATTACGCACGAAAGTACCCTCTTGGGCCGCTATTGACGAACTACACTACCCCCACCGCTTGGCCTTGGAGCAGTGTTCGGGCGAAGAGGCTGCACGCTATAAGGCCACTGTGGTAAGCCGACTGCTCTCTGCTGATGAACGCCACACATTGGTCGACCTCACGGGCGGACTGGGCGTAGACTTCTCATTTATCGCACCATTGTTTAAAAAGACCGTCTACGTAGAACGCCAAGCCGAACTTTGCGACCTCGCTCGCCACAATTTACCATTATTGGGACTTCCCGAAGCACAAGTGGTATGCGCTGATGGGGTGGACTACTTACAAAACGAGCTAAACGACGACGAGGCGAGTCTCCTCTTCCTCGACCCCGCTCGACGCGATACGGCAGGACGTAAGACGGTACTTATAGAGGACTGTCAACCTGACGTTTGTGCCCTACGCGACACCTTATTACAACGCGCCCGCGTGGTAATGATAAAACTTTCACCCATGCTCGACATTGCAGCAGCCGTACGTTCGCTTCAGTGTGTGGCGGAGGTACACGTAGTAGCTACAGGAGGCGAATGTAAGGACTTACTCTTGATACTCACACGTGAGGCCTTACAGCAGGGTGGCACTACACCCACGCTTTATGCCCACGAGGGCGAAGAACGCAACTTCCGTTTTACCCTTGAGGAAGAGACTTCCGCCACACCCCCCTATGCTACGCAGTTGGGACAATACCTTTACGAGCCAGGAGCTGCCGTGCTGAAAGCAGGCGCTTTTAAGAGCATCGCTACCCACTACGGCCTACAAAAACTTCACCCTAATACGCACCTTTATACTGCTGACAACTACATAGCAGCCTTTCCAGGTCGTTCCTTCCACATCGTACAAGTGCTCACCTTTAGCAAGGCCGACCTTAAGACGCTGCGCACCTCATGGCCAAAAGCGAACCTCAGCGTGCGCAACTTTCCCGCTACGGTCGATGCTTTGCGCAAAAAATTAAAAATAAAAGACGGAGGACAAACATTTCTTTTCGCCACCACAATGGCTGATAATCAGCACTTTATCATCATCTGCGAGAAAGCGGACGAAAAAAAATAATAAAAAAGTTACACCCCGAGTGTAACTTTTTTCAGTTTCACCCGTCTACCATACAGAGTGCCAATAAATGAAGCAAATAGATTTTCGACAAGACCTGCTCCCACTAAAGGACAAAATATACCGCGTCGGGCTACGCATCACCTGCAATCCCCAAGAGGCGGAAGACCTCACGCAGGACACGCTTATCAAGGCGTGGAACCGGCGCGATGAGCTATTTCTTGTTGAGAATATAGAAGCCTTCTGCATCACCATTTGCCGCAACTTGGCGCTCGACCGCATCGCTCGAAGCGAACAGGCGAACCAATCGCTCGAAGGAAATCAGATTGATAGCATTGACGCGAGTCGATCACCCGAAGAGCAACTCATTCACGACGACCGCCTACAGCGCGTTCACCAGCTCTTCAACGCACTGCCCGAACGAATGCGCACCGCCCTTCAACTGCGCGACATCGAAGGTATGAGCTACGCCGAAGCCGCCAAAGCAATGGATTTGAGTGAGGACCTCTTCAAAGTCACCCTCCACCGCGCACGAAAGGCGATCAAGACACAATACGAAAAAATAGAGAATTATGGACTATAAATATATCGAACAACTCATCGAACGCTACTGGGAGTGTGAAACCTCTCAGCAAGAGGAGGACATTCTGCGTGCCTTCTTCGCGCAGGACGATGTGCCTGCTTCGTTGGCACGCTACAAGAGCCTGTTCGTATATGAGCAGCAACAAAAGGAGCAAACGCTTCTTGACGACTCCTTCGACCAACGCGTGCTTGCTGCCATAGGCCAAACGCAAACGACGGCTGAGCCAGCTCACATCGTAGCAGCACAACGCATCGGACTCACACGCCGCTTACGTCCGCTTTACCGCGCTGCCGCTGCCGTGGCTATCATCACACTCTTGGGCACCGCTGCTCAACACTCGTTTACCTCGCCACGCAACACTACGGGCTGGGACTACAACCAATCGGCCTACAAAGACTCTTACCAAGACCCTCAGAAAGCCTATGAGGCCAGTATGAAGACGCTACAACTCTTCAAAGAGGGCGCACAAACAGCCGTTAACGATTCAGCGCATCACGACGATAGCCACATTAAGGCAACTCACTAACGTAACCTATGACACGCAAATTACTTTTGCTCTTCGTGTTGCTCATCAGTGCCGTAAGCCTTTGTCGGGCACAACGCGAGCAGGACTTTGCCTCGCGCTACATGTCACTCTATGCGAAGGGCACTTCACTCGAATGTACCACTGTTTCACCCTTGATGCTCGAACGTATGATGCAGCTGCCTGACGTCGAAGGCAATGACCATACGCGCCAAGTGCTCTCGCAGCTCAAGTCGATACGCATGGTGTACAACACGGCTGAACACGAGACAAACCAATTATACGCCAAAGCGCTTAAACTCGCTCAGCGCAACACGGCACGCTATAAGTCGTATGCTCAACGACAGAGTAAGCGACTCTATGTGCGCCGACGCGGAAAGTTCATCGTTGAGATGGTGCTCTTCATGAAACATGATCACCACCTTCGACTTATCAACCTTACGGGCAACATGACCGATGACTTTCTTCACCAGCTCTTTAGTCTCTGAGCTCTCCTCCGAAACAATCAAACACCCAATAAAACAATCGATCTTTTAACTTCTAAAAGTAAAAAATCTCACCGCCCCACTTACGTAGGGCAGCCACTTTAAAACACCGCTCTTACTTTTTAAAACAAAACAATCAAACCTTTTACACGCTGAAAACAATTACTTACAGGAATGGTTTCAGTTCTCTCAACCCAAGCCTCGCGCCGCACTAACTTGCACCGCACGGCTAACAAGATAAAACAGGGAAGCAAAAGCTCACACACGCTCGTGAGTACTGCTTCCCTTTATCTTTTTTAAGGCTGAGTTGTACATCCTCACCGTCCTCACCTGGGGGCGACGCGTCCCCGCGTCGGTATTGCCAAGTTGGGGGTCGATGCCCCAGTAGGCAATACTTGATTCATGTATTTGTTAGTCAAGGCATCGAGCCTTGACTAACAAATGCCGACGCGGGGACGCGTCGCCCCCAGGTGAGGACGCATTGCACTTAGGTTAGGACGCGTCGCCCCCAGGTTGGCTTGCGTTCATTTCTGTCTCTTCGATAAATTGCAGTTTTTAGGCCATTAACTTTGCGTTTTTATGCGTTTGCACTAACTTTGCCGTGAAAAGTTACAAATCAATGCGCACCACACGCAGTATACTATATATTATAGGAGTGCTCGTCATCACTACGGTGGCGAGCCTAAAGGCGTTTGCGCAACAAGACCCGTCCCTATCTCACTACTGGCTGATCGAACCGCAGTTCAATCCAGCCACGGTGGGACGCTCGCCACAACTCAGCATTACGGCTGCCATGCAAACGCACGCTATGGGCTACGAAGACGGTGGTAGCACGATGTATGCAGGAGCCGATATGGCCTTCCAATTGGGCAAGACGCGCCATGGCGTGGGAGCTATCTTCCAAAACGACGCAATTGGCCTCTTCTCGCACCAACGTTTCACACTGCAATATGCATATCACTTTAAGCTATGGGGGGGAACCTTCAGTATAGGTGCCGAGGCCGATATGCTGAACGAGACATTAAAAGGTTCAAAGGCCGACTTGGGCGATGCCAACGATCCAGCGTTCCCCACGACCGACATCTCTGGGTCAAAGTTTGATGCCTCGGTAGGCCTTTATTATGCCCACCGTCGTTGGAGTGTGGGTGTAGCCATGCAACACATCACAGCTCCTACCGTCACTTTGGGCGAAACGAACGAATATCGTGTAAAATCTTTATATAATTTGACGGGTGCATACAATATTCCGCTCCGTCATACGTTTTATACTATAACGCCCTCTGCACTCTTGCGCTACGACGGTTCAGCCTTCCGTGCTGACATCACGCTACGTGCGCAGTATGCACACGAGAAGCGACAACTTTACTTTGGCTTAGGCTACAGTCCACAACACTCCGTGACAGGGTTCGTAGGCGGTCGTTTCCACGGCATTGACCTCGGCTACTCTTACGAGGCCAACACCTCGGGCATGGGACTTGGCGCTGGCCAACACGAAATCACCCTCGGCTACCGACTCGACCTCAACCTCACCAAACGTGGAAAGAACGTTCATCGGAGCGTGAGATGGCTATAGTCCAATGCTTGGCCAATGTGCAAATGTGAGAATGTGCAAATGCTTGGTTAATGTGCAAATGTGAGAATGTGCAAATGTGCAAATTGTCGCCTTTGTATCATTGAGTTTTCACATTCTATCATTAGGCACATTGCAAAAAAACGCAGCAAGTAAATGCGACCATTTGCACATTCGCACATTTGCACATTTGCACATTTGCACATTAACCACGCATTTGCACATTAACCACGCATTTGCACATTAACCACGCATTCGCACATTAGCATATTAGCACATTAGCATATTAGCACATTAACTGAATGAAACATACCATTATATACATATTAGCAACGCTGGCCACATGCGGACTATTAGGTTCGTGTATGGGAAGCAATAAGGCCATGATGAGCGGCGGCGAAGTGACTGGCGCTCGCGCAGCCTCGTTTACCGAACCTACGCCCTATGGCATGGTAGAGGTAAAGCGCGGTTTCCTTAAAGTAGGCCTTGAACAGAATGACTCGCTTTGGGGCACCGTGACACCGCAGAAGGAAATATCTGTGGACGGATTTTGGATGGACCAAAGCGAAGTGACGAACGCCATGTACCGCCAGTTCGTGGAATGGGTACGCGATTCAATCATTCGCGAACGCTTGGCCGACCCTCAATATGGTGGCGACGAGACGTATAAGATTGAAGTGGACAGAAACGGTGACCCCGTTACACCTCACCTCAATTGGAGTAAACCCTTGCCTCGCAAACCGACTGAGGACCAAGAGCGTGCTATCAATAGTGTGTACTACACGCACCCCATTGACGGCACCCGAATGATCGACACAAAGCAGCTCAACTATCGTTACGAGATATTCGACTACGAGAAGGCTGCCTTGCGTAAGTATCGCCTCGACCCCAAAGAGCGTTCACTCAATACCGACCGTCCCATCGACCCCGATGAAGTGGTCATGATATCGAAAGATACGGCTTACATCGACGATAACGGTGAGATTGTGCGTCAGACCATCGAACGTCCTTTGTCAAGCCTTTACGACTTCTTGAACACGTACATCGTGCCCGTCTATCCTGACACAACGGTGTGGGTAAACGACTTTACGAATGCTAACAACGAGCAGTACATGAAGCTCTACTTCTCGTCAGCCAACTATAATGACTACCCCGTAGTGGGCGTAACGTGGGAACAGGCCCAGGCCTTCTGCGCTTGGCGTACCAACTACCTGCTCAAGGGGCTTGGCGCACAAGCGCGCTACATTCAACGCTATCGCCTACCGACTGAGATAGAGTGGGAATACGCGGCCCGTGGCAAGGAAGGCAACCCTTATCCTTGGGAAGGCATCGAGGCGAAGAGCAAAGAGGGCTGTTTCTATGCCAACTTTAAGCCTGACCGCGGCAACTATACGGACGATGGCAACCTTATCACCTCACGTGTAGGCATCTATGGTGCCAACTCTAACGGACTCTTCGACATGGCGGGCAACGTGGCTGAGTGGACCAGTACGGTCTACACCGAAGCCGGCGTTGACGCAATGGCCGACCTCAACCCGCAACTCTCGTACAACGCGGCCTTGGAAGACCCCTACGTATTGAAGCGCAAGAGCGTGCGTGGCGGTTCGTGGAAGGACCCTATGTCGTACATTCGTTCGGCTTGGCGCACATGGGAATATCAGAACCAACCCCGTTCGTTCATCGGTTTCCGCTGCGTTCGCTCTAAGGCTAACACAGTGAGCGCTACGAGCAACGGAAAGAAGAAGAAATGAGTTCTTTAATAGTTAACGACTTTTGGGGTTAACGAGTTGACAACTTTTGGGGTTAACGAGTTAACAAGTTAACAAGTTAACAAGGAAGTTACCCGTTACTTGTCAACAAAAAGAAAAGAAAAGGAAATGAGCAAAATAAATATAGTCGTCCGCTTGCAACATTGGATGGACAGTGTGCCAGGACAAACGTTTTTGAATTACGCCTATTCATGGGGTGCCTCAATCGTAATTTTGGGTGCCCTGTTCAAATTGACCCACTTGCCGGGCGGCAACTTTATGTTGTTCATTGGTATGGGTACGGAGGTTGTCGTGTTCTTCCTCTCGGCCTTCGATCGTCCCTTCGACAAAGAAGAGATTGGCAAGGAATTGCCTCATGACGTTGAGACTGACGAACAGATAGCCGAACGTCTCGGACTCAACGACGATGATGATGAGGAGGAGGAAGAAGAGGAGAACATCGTTGAAAACGCGCAACCTGCACCAAGCACAACGAGCACAACGAGCGCACAACCTGCGCCACAAATGCAAAGCGCTCCCGCTCAGCCTACCATTATCATTGGCACAGCAGTTAGTGGACAAGCCTCTGATATGCGTAGCGAAGGCGCAGCCGTAGCCCCCAATGCTACCACGACTGCTCCACAGCAGTCCTCAGCCGCAGCTTCCACAGAACAGGCTACAAGCCAACGCAGCGAAGCTGAAGCCGCACAAGCTGCCATTGCCGCTGCTACGCCAGCTGGTGCCGTGCCCTTCGATGCGGAAGCCAAGCGTTTGGCCGAAATCATACGTTTGGCCAATGACGAGTTGTTACGTCGCGCACAGGCTGCCCTCTCACCCGAAATGGAGGAGGCTACACAAGAGTACATTGCGAAGCTCCGCACCTTGGCCGAAACCTTCCAGAAGGTGGACGAACAGAGCGCTCGTTTGGCGCACGATAGCGAGGAGATGGCGAACCTCAACCGCACTCTCACGGCTATTAATAAGACCTACGATCTCCACTTCCAAAGCATCAGCAAGCAGGTGGGCGTTATTGAACAAATCAATGACGAGACACGCCAGTTGGCCAAACGCATTGAAGAGCTCAATGCCGTCTATGGCCGCATGATTGATGCACTGAAGAAAACAAGCGGACAGTAAATCAATGTGCAAATGCTTGGTTAATGTGCAAATGTGAGAATGTGCAAATGTGCAAATTGTCGCCTTTGCATAACTGAGCATTTGCACGCAATGAAGCGCAGCAATTTAAAGCGACAATTTGCACATTTGCACATTCTCACATTTGCACATTGACCACGCATTTGCACATTAACTAAAGAGACAATTATGTCAGTAAAAAAACGACCCGTATCTCCCCGCCAAAAGATGATCAACTTGATGTACATCGTGTTGATGGCTATGTTGGCGCTAAACGTTTCGAGTGATGTGTTGAAAGGCTTCTCGCTCATAGGCGATAGTCTCAAGCGCACCACAGGCAACGCGATGAAGGAGAATGCGGCACTCTATGCCGACTTTGAGTCGGCCTATAAGTCTAATCCTACGAAGGTAAAGCCGTGGTACGACAAGGCCATGGAAGTGAAGCGCATGAGCGACTCTCTCTATACCCTTGCTGGCGACCTGCGCCTTGCCATTGCTCGCGAGGCAGACGGCAAGGATGCCGACCCCGACAACCTACAAAATAAGGAAGACCTCGAAGGCTCTAACCGCATTATGTTAGCCCCAGCTCGTGGCAAGGGTAAGCAACTCTACGATGCGATAAACAACTTCCGTACACGTATTCTCGCGCTCGTAACCGACCCACGCCAACGTGCTATCATTGCTTCCAACCTCAGCACCGACGTGCCCAAAAGTGAAGACAATGTGGGCAAGAATTGGCAACAGTATATGTTTGAGGAGATGCCCTCTATCGCTGCCGTAACGATGTTGGCCAAGTTGCAGAGCGACGTGCGCAAGGCTGAGAATGAAGTCATTCACGATCTCTTGGCCAATATCGACGTAAAGGACATTCGCGTTAATCAGATTAATGCCTACGTTTCGGCCGAAGCTACCACGCTCTACCCTGGCGACCAATTCCGCTCGAAGATATTTATGGCAGCGGTCGATACCACCCAACGTCCTGAAATCTACGTCAACGGCCGACGCATCAGTGCCGACGGTTCGTATAACTTCACCGTGGGCGGACCGGGTCAGTACTCCTTCTCAGGCTACATCTTAATGCCCAACGCTGCGGGCGACATGATACGTCGTGAGTTTACGCAACGTTACAACGTTATCGCTCCTCCTACGGGCGCTACCGTAGCAGCCGACCTCATGAACGTACTCTATGCTGGCTTCAACAACCCCATCAGCGTAACGGCCGCAGGCGGCAACGCGGGGGTTCACCTTACCATGACAGGCGGTACGCTTACTCAGACAGGACCGGGCAAGTATACAGCACGCCCCTCGAAAGTGGGCGAGAACGTCACCTTCACCGTGAGTGGCACCGTAAACGGCAAACCGCAGAACATGGGTTCGTTCACCTTCCAAGTACGCAAGTTGCCCGATCCAACGGCCTTTATCCGAGTAGGCACCGACCGCTTCCGCGGTGGCCGCATCGCCAAGGGTACTATCATTGGTGCTGCTGGCATGGGCGCTGCCATTGACGACGGACTGCTCAACATTCCGTTCAAGGTATTGAGTTTCGAGACCGTCTTTGCCGACCGCATGGGCAACTTCCGTCCTGAACCCTCAGCAGGAGCCAACTTTACCGAAAACCAACGCAACCTCATGCGCGAGCTACGTCGTGGTCAGCGCTTCTACATATCGAAAGTGCGCGCCATCGGTCCCGACGGCATCACGCGCAACCTGAATGGTAGCCTTGAGGTGATTGTGAACTAACATTAATGTGCAAATGCTTGGTTAATGTGCAAATGTGAGAATGTGCAAATGTGCAAATTGTCGCCTTTGTATAACTGAGCATTTGCAACGAAAAGCATTTGCAAGCAATAAAGCGCAGCAAATTAAAGCGACCATTCGCACATTTGCACATTGACCACGCATTAGCACATTAGCATATTGACCCCAATTAAATATGAAACGTATCCTTCTACTCCTTATATTGGCCACGGGCTGCCTCGCTGAGAGTCATGCCCAACCACCTCGTCGCCGTGCCGAACAGCAGCAAAAACAAGAGCAACAACTCAATGCGCCACAAGGCTCGTCTTACCGCGAGTTTCCTACGGCACAGAACATGCCCTCCGATGCTGCATGGCGGCGCGACCTCTATCGCACCATCGACCTCACCAAAGAGGCCAATGCCGTGCTCTACTACCCCACTACGCCACAAGACGGACGCGAAAATCTCTTCACTTACCTCTTCAAACTCCTCTTGCGTAAGCAAATCAAGGCTTATGACTATAAGCTCGATGGCAACGAGAACTTCTCGGCAAAGAATGAGGTGACGGCTAAGCAACTCATGGATCGTTATCACATCTTCTACGAGTCGAAGGGTGACAAAGTGCGCGTCAATGATGCCGACATACCCTCTGACGAAGTGAAGGCTTACTTTATTAAAGAGAGTACCTACTACGACCAACACACCGCGACTTTCCGTAGCCAAGTGACAGCTATCTGCCCCGTGCTCAAGCGTGGCGATGCTGACTTTGGTGGCGAACTAGCGCAGTACCCCATGTTTTGGGTAAAGATGTCTGACATTGCGCCTTACCTTGGCAAACTCATGCTCATGGGTTCGTCGCTCAACAACGCAGCTATGATGTCGGCCGACGACTTCTTCACCATGAAGTGTTACCAAGGCGACATCTATAAGTCGGTCAACCTGCAAGACCGCCTTCTCTCAAACTATTGCACCGACGACTCTGCCATGGTACGCGAACAGAAGCGCATTGAGAAACAATTGGTCGACGTACAAGAGCACATCTATGGCCGCGACAGTCTCTATTATGCTAAGCTCCGTGCCGACTCTATCGCACAGGCCGAGGCCGACTCTATCGCTGCAGCGGGCAAGGCTGCCCACCGCCGCACCACTGCCCGCCGTACCTCAACGCCTTCGCGTCGCACCTCAAGCAGAACCACCAAGGTGAGTGCCGCCAAGACGAAAGTCACCAAGACGAAAGCTCCCAAACAGAAGGCCACCAGAGCCAGATCGGCAAGCGGTGGACTCAGCGTGCGTCGTCAGAGACACTAAGATGTCGTCTAAACTTTTCTGACGAATATTATATTTACTCAAGTTTCGGATTTAGCAAGGGCGGGCTGAAAGCCCAATGGAGCACATAGCCCAGG